>Ga0316189_10001505_pt1 | contig 23069 bp, 13 predicted proteins | sample LowCovwburrow_MG_FD_204930 | JGI IMG/M metagenome (GOLD analysis project Ga0316189, IMG submission 204930) | Coastal sediment microbial communities from Maine, United States - Lowes Cove worm burrow | ecosystem: Environmental > Aquatic > Marine > Coastal > Sediment | place: USA: Maine... | reverse complement strand
AAACCTAAGTACGGCTATGCCATTCCTGTTTAATCCACGGCTGATGTTCCTGACTGTATTCAGGTTTTTCGAACAAGTGAAACAGTGAGCGAAAATGGCATATGCTACCGGCTTTTGATCGCCGGGCATCTCTATTTTGCCTGCTAATGACTGCCCTTCCGTGTTGGTAAATTCTACTTTTATGGATTTCATGGTTACAAATAATTATGAATGATAAATTTTAAGTGATGAATTAGACAATTCATCTTCAGCCTAATTCTTTCTCCTCGATCACTCCTCCCCATAGTTTGTGTCCTCACAAACTACCAGTATTTCGAATGGCTTTTCAGTGTTTACAATCATTTCTTAAGATTAAGAAAAATCAACCTAACATTAAATCAAATGAATCACTGTACGGTCAATTGCGTTATATTACTTCTATGTGGCAAAAACAATTAAAACTAATCTTCATCCCAATTGCAATTCTGTTTATCCTGGCCTTTGTCGTCTTTGTGATCAATCAGGTTTATCAGGTTTATCAGCTTTCATCAGGCATCAATCCCACTTTTGGAATTATCGTTTTATGGACTTTATCGATTGTCCTTTTGACCCTTTTTTCTATACCATTTTATCTGTTTCTCAAATTGCCCAAACCGCTTAAGCCCAGGCAAGGTAACATTGAATCCTTTCGGGAAAAGTATTTCAAACGACTGAGATCAAACAAATTTCTAAAGACAGAGGGAATACAGTTAAAAAACAGTTCGGATCTTGATTTAGCCATTGAAAAATTGAATGAGCAAGCTGATAGCATTACAAAGGACACCGCCTCATCGGTATTCCTCACCACGGCAATTTCACAGAATGGTAAACTTGATGCATTAACGGTTTTCATCACCCAGTCAAGAATGGTGTGGAGAATAGCGCATCTATATTACCAAAGACCGGCATTAAGGGAGCTAACTTATCTATACGCCAATGTAGGCGCTGCAACATTATTGGCGTCAGAAATTGAAGATATCGATATTTCCGAGCAACTGGAGCCTGTTTTGAAAGGGTTTGTTAAAAACTCAGCCGGTAAGGCCATTCCTTTAATTGGCCCCACCGCAAACATCATAATGGATTCTTTATTGGAAGGGTCAACCAATGCATTCCTTACCTTGAGAGTGGGAATTCTTGCCAAGCGATATTGTTCAAGCCTCAAGGCAATTGACCCCAAAAAAGCCCGAAGGTCAGCCATCAGGGAAGCCTCCGGCTTAATGGGGGCCTTGGTTTTTGAATCCTCAGGAAAAGTGGTGAGCGCATTGCTTAAAGCCACCAAGAAGGTCGGTGTCGATTCGATTAAATCAAGCATTGGCTCTTTGAAGAAAACCGTGGGGAAAATGACAGGAAGGATTTCAAAAGCCAAAGATAAAATAGTCGAACCCTCTTAAAATCATTAAACGTTAGTTACATTTATTTCTAAATATGGGAACCACCCAAGGAGGGTTTCCTGCATTTGTTGTTTTACAACCAGAAATCATAATTTGTCCATGCAAAATCTAATAAGAACCTCCCTGTTTGCCTTCTTATTTGGCATCTCCAGTTTAGCCGCACAAGATTTCAATTTCACAGACCTCACGCAAGAAATCCCGGTTGATCCTAAAATAAAAATCGGTCAATTGGAAAATGGGCTCACGTATTACATTAAATACAATCAAAGACCGGAAAACAAAGTGGAACTGCGCCTGGCAGTTAATGCCGGTTCATTACTTGAAGATGACGACCAGCTTGGTTTGGCTCATTTCACAGAGCACATGGCTTTCAACGGATCTGAGCATTTTGAAAAGAACGAATTGCTTGATTATGTCCAGTCGGTTGGTGTCAAATTCGGGGCACACATCAATGCTTACACTTCTTTTGATGAGACAGTTTACATGCTCCCCATAGCTGCGGATTCTGCGGAAATTCTGGAAAATGCTTTCCTGATCCTGGAAGATTGGGCCACCGGTTTAAGTTTTGATGATGAGGAAATCGACAAAGAGCGTGGCGTCGTCATCGAAGAATGGCGGTTAGGCCAGGGTGCCCAACGCCGCATGCTTGATAAATGGTTGCCCATTTTACTCAGGGATTCGAAATATGCAGAACGATTGCCCATCGGCACAAAGGAAATACTTGAAAACTTCGACTATGAAACCATCAAAAGGTTTTACAAGGATTGGTACCGGCCTAACCTAATGTCAGTTGTTGTGGTTGGCGACATTGATGTCAACGAAATGGAGCAAAAAATCAAAGACCATTTTGGCGACATTTCCAATCCTGAGAGCCCACGAAAAAAGGAATTTTTTGGAGTGCCTGACCATGATAACACGGAAGTGGCAATCGTGACTGACAAAGAAGCTCCCTTTACCACGGTCACCATATTCAATAAGTATGACCCCGAGCCTTTCATCACCCTGAATGATTATAGGAGATTTGTGATGCAAAACATTTACACCAGCATGCTCAATCAAAGGCTCAGTGAGTTGGTGCAGTCGGCTGATCCGCCCTTTATTTTTGCACAATCAGGGGCCGGAGGAATATTCGCCCGAAACAAACATGCATTTCAGTCTTTTGCGGCAGTGAAAGAAACGGACATCGAAAAAGGCCTAAAGGCGCTACAGCAAGAAAATGAGCGGGCAGCCCGTCATGGATTTACAAGCGGGGAATATGAGCGATACAAAAAAGATATGCTTCGCAGCTATGAAACCGCTTATAATGAAAGGGACAAGACTGAATCTGCAAATTTTGCCGGTGAATATGTCCGAAATTTCCTTTCCCAGGAGCCAATTCCCGGGATTGCTTTTGAGTTTGAATTCATCAAAACCCACCTAGACGCTATTACCCTGGATGAAATCAATGGGTTGTCACAAAAATGGCTGACCGATCAAAACCGGGTGGTGGTAGTAGCCGGTCCAGATAAGGACGGGGTCGTTTTACCAACCAAAGACCGGGTTTTGGAGATCATCAACGAAATTGAGAATTCTGAAATTGAGCCCTACGAAGACGAGGAAGTCTCCACTGAGCTACTAAGCCCTCTACCAACACCTGGCAGTGTAGTTGACGAAGAGTTGATTGACGAAGTTGATATCACCAAACTAACCCTTTCCAATGGGGTGAAAGTTTACCTAAAACCAACCGACTTTAAAAATGACGAAGTGACAATGAGCGCCTATAGTCTGGGTGGCCATTCTTTGGTTTCAGATGATCAGTACCCGTCAGCATCAAATGTGACTTCAATAATGAGTTTAAGCGGCGTTGGTGAATTTTCAGCAGTCACTTTGGAAAAAGCCCTGGCCGGTAAGTCAGTTGGGGTGACACCATACATACGTGACTTAACCGAGGGAATGACCGGAGGATCCAGCCCCGAAGACCTTGAAACAATGTTTCAGTTGATCCACCTGAACTTTACGAAACCCCGAAAAGACGAAGATGCATTTGAATCATATATTTCCCGCAACAAAGCCATATTATCAAACCTGATGGCCAACCCACAATACTATTTTCAGGATAAGATGAGCAGGTTTATGAGCCAGGACCATCTGCGGGGAGGAGGTATTCCCACTGTTGAGGACATGGATAAGGTCAACCTGGATGAAGCTATTTCTATATACAAAGACCGCTTCGCCGATGCCAGTGATTTCACCTTTATCTTCGTAGGCAATTTTGATGTCGATAAAATCAAAGACCTATCTGCCACCTATCTGGCAAGCCTGCCATCAATTAATCGAGAGGAGACCTGGAAAGATGTTGGGGTAAGGCCACCCGCTGGAAAAGCTGAAAAAGAAATCCGCAAAGGAACTGACCCCAAGAGTTCGGTGATCATCAGGTTTATTGGCGAAGTTGAGTTTAACAGGGAAGATGCGTTCCTTATGGACAAGTTTGGTGACTTGATGGACATTAAATTGGTAGAAAATTTAAGGGAGGAAAAAAGCGGTGTCTATGGTGTTGGCGCTAGTGGCAGCATGTCAAGATGGCCATACAATCGATATAATTTCCAGATTCAATTCCCCTGTGGGCCTGAAAATGTAGAAAGCCTAACCGAGGCCGCCCTTAACGAAGTGAAAAAACTTCAGGAAAATGGACCAGAAGAGGAAGACCTTCAAAAGATCAGAGAGCAGTATCGAAGGGAGGTCGAAGAAGGCCATAAGAAAAACGGCTGGTGGTCTGGCGTGATTAGAAGCTACATCATGTACGATTTGAAATTTGATGATTTATTGAATTATCAGAAGAGGATGGAAAAGATCACGGTCGAGAACATTCAGGGAGTTGCCAAAAAATATATCAACCCGGAGGAGTACATCAGGGTGGTGCATTATCCGGAGGAGGAGTGAACAAATATTTCTTTAACCTAAATCTTTGCCAATCATTTTAATTTTCTTGATGCTAAATTGAAAAGTACATCCTCCTTTTTTCGGATCGCTTACGATCTCAATATCTCCATTTAGCTCAGTGATGATCTTCTTCACTATTGATAAGCCAATTCCTGTACTATCTGGATTTTTATTCCGGCCCAGGGTCTGAAAAATCTGAAATATTATATCATGTTGATACTCAGGTATACCGGGTCCATTATCATTTATTCCGAAGTGATGGAAATCATCGCATTCATGATATGTGATTATAACCCTCTTTACCTCCTTGTCATTGTGTTTGACCGCATTGCTTATCAGGTTAGAAAACAATTGATGAACCAGGACACGATATGTGCAGATCGTTGGCAGTTCAACTTCTCTCTTGATCTCAAACGGTGTTGCATCATAAACCGACTCTACGATCTCATTGACCATCTCCCCTATATTCACATTTTCAGTATGTATTCTATCCCTTCCAACCCTAGAGTATTGCAAGATTCCCATAATTAAAGAATCAAGTCGCACAGCAGTATTTTTTAGAAGGGCCAGGTTTTCCTTAGTTTCATCATGTCCATCAGCCAAATCTTCCTGAATCCAATCAACCAAATTATAGATAGCCCTAAGAGGCGCCTTAAGGTCATGTGAGACTACATATGCAAATTCATCCAATTCCCTGTTTTGCCTTGCCAATTTCTCTTTTATATCAATATGATTAGTAATATCATATCGAATAGAAAGATATTGTTCAATATTACCTTGAGTGCCCTTGAACGGGACAATTGTTGTGTCAACCCAATAATAGCTCCCGTCCCTGGCTTTATTTCTTATGACACCTTTCCAGGTATTCCCGGAAGATATTGTAGCCCATAAATCTGCCATGAAGTCTTTCGAATGATAACCTGAGTTAATTACTCTATGATCCTTCCCCAACAATTCCTCAATACTGTACTGAGAGATTTCAACGAATTTCTCGTTTGCCATAACTATACGACCAGATGGATCGCTGACAGAGACAATAGCAGCCTGATCCGTTGCATGTTTGAAATATTCTAACTGCCTGTTTAGGTAACCAAGTTTGTCCTTCGCGTCTACATTGTCAGTAATATCTTTTGCAACTAATAATGCTTGTTTGACCATGCCGTCCGTTCGCTGGAACACTACAGAACTATTTAAAAGCCATCGCCAACCAGTTCCATTTTTCACTCGAAATAGCACTTCTAAATTCCCATCATCTCCAAGATCTTCTAATCTTATGAAGTGATCCTTGATGAGGCTTATATCTTCATGATGAATGGCTGAAAGCAAGTCTTTCTCCGTCACTCCACCCATTTCGCCAAGGTATATTTGGGTCATCACCTCATTCGCATATACAAACCTTCTACTTTCAAGATCAAATACTCCCACTGGAATGGGCATGGCTTTGTTAATCTTCGAGAACAGACCATCATCAATATTTCCCAAATTAGATGTGTTTTTCTCTTCACCTTTTGAGTTACTCATAAGCAATTTTTATACTACTCAGTAATCATGAAATGTGATTAGGGTTACACCCCACTATTCCTTTTAATTATAAAGAAGCTGCTCAAGTGGGGTAAATAGTGAGTTAATTGCAATGAAGATATTCATTATTCCTAATAGTTATAATATTTTTTACATGAATTATACCGTTTTTAAATATTAGGCATAATAGCACAAAGCGCCAGGCACCATCTGACTGCTTTTAGCAGCAACAAAAAATTAGAATTTAGGCAGCTAGCTCTTTGTTCAGAATGAATTCATGGATTCGCTATGTTTTGGCAACAAGCTTAATTCCCAACTATAGAATTTGAGAAGTTTTTTGTCCGGACGTCAATGCAGCTATGCTGAAACCGGTTACGATTATTGCCCGATGCTAAGTGGGGTGTACTTGTAACATCACAAGTTTAGTCAAATTCATTAAGCCTCTTCATAGGCCCAATCCACTCCGGTTTTCATGTCTTTTAAAACAACCCCTTCTCCCTTCAGTTTACTCCGGATTTCGTCCACCTTATCATAGTCTTTCCGGTTCTTGGCATCCTTATACATATCAACCAGGATATCAAGCATATTCTCCGGGTCAAATGATTTTTCAACTTTGAGACCCAAAATATCCAGGATAAATGTTTTGAAGGTATCCCTCATGCGATTGAAAGCTTCCTCTCCTATTTCGCCAAATTTCAAACCTCCGGTATGAAGTGAATTGATCTTTTTGAGCAGGTTAAACAAGTGGCCAATGGTCAGTGCTGTATTAAAATCATCATTCATTGCCCGATAACAATTGTCACATAGTTGATTGACTTGGGTTAGAACTTTCTCGTTTATTTCTGAGCCGTCGTTCTCATAAGTCAATTGATTAAGCACCTTCAAACCATTAATCAATTTTCTATAGCCTTTTTGAGCAGCGAGTAAAGCCTCGTTAGAAAAATCCAGTGTGCTGGCATAGTGTGATTGCATCATGAAAAACCGGACCGTCATCGGGCTGTATGCTCTTTCCAGTAGTTCGTGATCCCCGGTGATGAGCTGGGAAGGAAGAAAAGAATTCCCCAGGGACTTACTCATTTTCTGTCCATTGACCGTGAGCATGTTGGTATGTAACCAATATCTAACAGGCTCAACTCCACCTGCGCCAACTGATTGAGCTATTTCACATTCATGGTGTGGGAATTTTAAATCCATTCCTCCGCCGTGAATATCAAAAGAGGCACCCAAATATTTCGTACTCATCACAGAGCATTCAAGGTGCCATCCGGGGAAACCATCACCCCACGGTGAAGGCCACCTCATTAAATGCTCAGGCGAGGCGTTTTTCCATAGGGCAAAATCCATCATGCTCTTCTTCTCCTCCTGCCCGTCCAGGTCTCTTGTATTTGAATACAATTCCTCGATATTCCTCCCTGAGAGCTTGCCATAATGATGCTTCTTACTATATGATTCTACATCAAAATACACGGAGCCATTATTCTCATAGCCATATCCATTATCTATAATTTGTTGGATCATATTGATTTGCTCAATAATATGACCTGTAGCACTAGGTTCAATGTTGGGGGACAACACGTTGAACAAACTCATCACATCGTGAAAACCATTGGTGTATTTTTGAACCACTTCCATGGGCTCAAGGTTATCAAGTTTTGCTTTCTTGCCTATTTTGTCTTCTCCATCATCCGCATCATCTACCAAATGACCTACGTCGGTAATATTTCTAACGTACCGTACTTTGTACCCTAAGTGAGAGAGGTAACGATACACCACGTCGAAACTCATAAAGGTTCTAACATTACCAAGGTGTACATCATTGTAGACAGTAGGCCCACAAACATACATTCCAACAAAAGGTGGGCTAATGGGTTTAAATTCCTCCTTTTGTTTCGTAAGGGTATTAAATACGCGTAATGGACCTATCATAAGGGCAAATTTAAAAAGGGCATGATGACAATTAACAATTATTTCCTTTTGGGGGTTACAAAACTTTGATTATCGGGAAAATAGCTGAAACTGTTAACCTGTTTCCAAACCAGTAATACACGTCAATTTATGCTCACTCCTCAGAAAAAAGCTCTTCAGTCATAACTTAAAGCGCTGTTTTTCAATTATTTAAACAAAATCACTATAGTAAAGTATAGTTGATAGGGTAAAAATGCCCTCACCAAATCATACATTTGAATTAATCTCTAAATATTTATATTTGATCACTTTATTATAAACCAGCGAATAACCAGCCACCTATCTTATGAGCAAAGTATTAATTGTCGATGATGAAAGACTGATCATCGAATACGTCGGTAAACTCCTGGGTTCTTACGGTTACGATTACGACTTTATCCCAAAGCCCAAATTTCTTTACGAAAAATTAGAATCCGATCAATTTGATCTTATCCTGCTGGATATCAACATGGAAGGTCAGGACGGGGTGAATATCCTCAAGGAGTTAAAGTCCTCTGATAAGTACAAGGACTACAATGTGATAATGATGACCGGTGAAGCCAATCAAAACGTAATATCCAAATGTTTTGAGCTTGGAGTTGCTGATTACATCACAAAGCCAATCAGGGAACTTGAGTTTAAAGCCCGGGTTGAATCGACTCTTAAACTACAGGAATACATAAAGAAAGTAAGCAAACAGAATGATGACCTGGCCACAAGTCAGAAGATCATAATGGATAGCGTAAAGAAGATTCGCGATAGCATTGATGCGGCCAAAAGAATTCAAAACGCCATGCTGCCATCTTTGGAGCGAATCCAATCTAACCTACCAGAGACATTTGTTTTGTACAAACCCAAAGACGTAGTCAGTGGTGACTTCTATTGGTTTGATGAAGTACAACTGACTAATGGGCAAGCTGGTAAAACGAAGTTGATGATGGTTGTTGGTGACTGCACTGGTCATGGCGTGCCCGGGGCATTTATGACTGCCTTAGGAACCACACTATTAAAAGAGATCATTCTAAATCAAAAAATAGTTAAGCCAGAAGTAGTCCTTGAGGAACTAAACAAAAGCCTTGTGAACATTCTGTCACAGGATAACGAAGGTGAGGATGTACAGGAAGGAATGGACCTGGGGATATGCGCCATTGACTTAAATGATAAAACGATAGAATTTGCCGGGGCCAGAAGGCCACTCGTCTACGTCAAAGATGGAGAGATCAGTGTGCTGAAGGGTTCTAAAAAATCTGTAGGCATACAACCTGAAGAATACAGTGGACTCGAGTTTTTTCAGGAAAAAATTAATATCGAGCCTGATGCCACTTATTATCTGTATACTGATGGGTATCAGGATCAGTTCAATGAGGATAATAGTAAAAAATATTCGCGTAAAAAACTCTTTGAGGTTTTTACGGAAAACGCAACTGCATCAATGAATGACCAGTCTGATCTGCTCCAAACCGAGTTGGAAACCTGGAAAGGTGAGAGCCCGCAAGTGGATGACATCCTGATTTTAGGGTTTAGGGTAGCTTAGCGATTGGTTTTCACAACTCTTTCTGCTACTTTTGCAAAAGCATTTGAGGAGGGGACGTTAGTCCCCTCTTTTTTGTGACAAACTTTTTTAAATGACCACTGAAGAGCAAGTAGCTGGAATTGTTGAGAAAAATCTCAGTACGGATTTGTTCCTTGTTGATGTCATTATAAAAGGAAAGAATATCGGGAAAAAAGTGATCGTTTTAGTAGACGGTGACAAGGGGGTGTCAATTGACCAGTGTGCTAAAATCAGTCGATCAATATCAGATGAGTTTGAGCAAACAGAATTAATTGACGGTGCTTATAAATTAGAAGTTTCCTCACCCGGTCTGGACTATCCAATCAAAATGAAAAGACAGTTTGTTAAGAATGTAGGACGAAACCTTGACGTTGAAAAAGCAGATGAATCAAGGTTACAAGGAAAATTGATTGACGTAGGAGATTCAATTGTACTTGAAGTGTCGGAAAAAAAGCAAGTGACTAAAGTGGAAATTCCGATTGAAAATATTAAGAAAGCGAATGTTTTAGTTTCTTTTAAATAAGATGAACAGCCATACATTAATCGAATCGTTTGCAGATTTTGCAAAGCAAAAGAATGTTGATCGTCCAACAATGATCCGTATTCTTGACGAGGTATTTCGTACACTGATCCGCAAGAAGTACGAACATGATGACAATTTTGACATCATCATTAATGCAGATAAGGGCGATCTGGAAATTTGGAGATTCAGGGAAATCGTGGATGACAATTCAGAGGATATCTGGGATCATGACAAGATTAGCCTCACCGAAGCCAGGACGATTGAAAAGGACTTTGAAATAGGCGAAGAAGTTGCAGAAGAACTAACCCTGGAAAGCTTTGGACGAAGGGCGGTTTTAATGGCCAGGCAGACTTTGATGCAAAAAATCAAAGACCTTGAAAAAGACATCATTTTTCAGAAATACAAAGATTTAGTTGGTGAGATCATTTCCGGGGAAGTTTATCAAGTCCTAAGTCGCGAAGTGCTGTTGATTGACGCAGAAGGAAGTGAGCTAATCTTACCGAAGTCAGAACAAATACATAAAGACAGGTATCGAAAAGGTGAGTCCGTAAGGGCTATTGTCCACCGTGTGGAAATGCTCAACGGCAACCCCCGTATTATCTTGTCAAGAACAGCCCCCACCTTTCTTGAGCGATTATTCGAAAGCGAGGTACCAGAAGTATATGACGGTTTGATTACGATAAAGAAAGTTGTACGAGAACCCGGCGAAAGAGCTAAAGTGGCAGTTGAGTCTTATGATGACCGTATAGATCCGGTTGGAGCTTGCGTTGGCATGAAAGGTTCAAGAATCCATGCCATTGTTCGGGAGTTGCAGAATGAAAACATTGATGTTATCAATTTCACCGAGAACAAAGATCTTTATATCTCCAGGGCACTGAGTCCGGCTAAAATCCTTAACATGAAAATTGATGAGGAAAGTGGCCGTGTTGCAGTTTACCTAAAGCCAGACCAGGTTTCCCTGGCCATTGGTAAAGGAGGGCAAAATATAAAGCTTGCCAGTAGGCTTGTTGGTTTTGAAATCGATGTCTTCAGAGAGCTAGACGGTAAAGAGGAAGAAGATGTGGTCCTGACTGAATTCACGGATGAAATTGAAGATTGGGTGATCAGTGAGTTCAAAAAGATTGGTCTTGATACTGCCAAGAGTGTTATTGGTGTTTCTAAGGAAGATTTAATTAGGAGAACCGATCTCGAAGAAGAGACGGTTGATAATGTTCTTAAGATTTTACAGAAAGAATTTGAATAGTGCCAAAAAGAGCAGTATTCAGAAATTGAGGTAAATTTGTTTTTTATAATTTAATAAGCTTGAAGCTTATGATGAGACTTGGTCAGGTAGCGAGAAAATTGAATGTAGGGATGCATACTATCATCGAGTGCCTTGAAAAAAAGGGCTTTGATGTTGATAGTAGCCCTAATTCAAAAATTAACGCTGAGCAATATGAAATGCTGGCCAAAGAGTTTCATGATTCTGCTCAAGAAAAGGAAGAAGCTTCGGGGCTCAAGATTGGAAGCCACCATGAGGATAATTTAGTGATCGACTCCAAGTCTTCCGAAGAGGTAAGAAGAAGAGATGATGATCAGGAAATCTTTATCAAGAACCTCTCATCTAAGCAGGTTACCCACACCGAAACTGAAGAAGTTGCACCCGAACCTAAGGTTGAAGAAGAAGCAGTTGCAAAGGCTGAAGTAGAAAGACCGAAACTTGAAGGAATCAAGGTTCTGGGCAAAATTGACCTGGGTAAGAAACCACCAGCCAAGGAGAAAGAGGAGGTAGAAGAGAAAGTAGTAGAAAAAGTAGCAGAAGAAAAGATAGAGGTTGACACAAAAGCGGTTGACAAACCTGCAGAAATTGAATCCACGAAAGTAGAGACCGAGGCCGAGCCAAAAGTTGAAGAACCTCAACCACCGGTCGTAGAAGAAACCCCGGAAGTTGAACAGAAAATAGAGGAAAAACCACAGGAAAAGACTATTGAGGCAAAGGCCGACTCTCTTAAGGGTTTAACTGTTGTTGGGAAAATTAACCTTCCCAAAAAACCTGTTAAGAAGAAAGATGAGCCCGTTGCTTCTTCAGATATAAAAAAGGACGCAAAGAAGAAGAGGAAGCGCATTGGGTTTGTACGAGGAGGTCAAAGACTTGGGAATCGCGGTGATGCAAGGAAAGATACCCGGGTAGACCCAAGGAAACAGCGTGAAGAACTTTCCGATAAGGAAATCCAGGAGAAAATTAAGGCAACCCTAGCCAAATTGAGTGGCGGATCAAAATCTGGCACTAACAGGGCAAAATATAGAAGAGAAAAAAGGTCAGCACAGGCTGAGCAAAGAGAAGCCGATATTGAAGCTCAAAGTGAATCAAAGGTACTGAAGGTCACCGAATTCATTTCGGCCAATGACCTGGCGAGCCTGATGGATGTCAACGTGAACGAAGTTATCTCTGCTTGCATGACTCTCGGGATGTTTGTTTCGATCAACCAACGACTTGATGCAGAAACCATTACCATCATTGCGGATGAATTCGGATACGAAGTTATTTTCTCGACCTCTGAAGATGACGTCGAAATCGAAGAAGTAACCGATGCAGATGAAACACTCGTACACAGGGCTCCTATTGTTACCATCATGGGTCACGTGGACCATGGCAAGACTTCACTACTGGACTTCATCAGGGAAACAAAGATTACAGCTGGTGAAGCCGGCGGTATCACCCAGCACATCGGTGCATATGATGTAAAAACCAAAGACGGGCATAAAATTGCATTTCTTGATACTCCCGGTCATGAGGCTTTTACAGCCATGCGGGCCAGGGGAGCTAAAGTGACTGACGTTGTAATTATTGTGGTGGCGGCTGATGATAATGTGATGCCTCAAACAAAAGAGGCAATCAACCATGCAAAAGTAGCTGGTGTTCCTATTGTGATCGCGATCAACAAAATCGATAAGCCAAACGCCAATCCTGATAAGATAAAAGAAGAGCTCTCAGCCATTAACATACTGGTTGAAGACTGGGGTGGTAAATATCAGTGCCAGGAAATCTCTGCAAAAACCGGTGACGGTATTGAGGAGTTATTAGAAAAAGTATTGCTGGAGGCAGAACTGCTTGATCTTAAAGCCAATCCAAACAAGAATGCAATTGGAACCGTAGTCGAAGCTTCGTTGGACAAAGGTCGTGGTTATGTGACCACTATGCTGATCCAATCGGGTACACTAAGGGTTGGAGATGTGATTCTAGCAGGTGGTCATTTTGGTAAAGTAAAGGCCATGTTTGACCATAAGGGCATTAAACTCAAAGAAGCTGGCCCGGCTACCCCCGCCCTGGTGTTAGGGCTGGACGGAGCGCCACAAGCAGGTGATAAAGTCAATGCGATGGATACCGAGCGTGAAGCCCGAGAAATCGCAACCAAGCGAGATCAGATCAACCGTGAGCAGAGCATGCGTACCAAGAAGCACATCACGCTTGATGAAATTGGACGAAGATTGGCAATTGGCTCATTTAAGGAACTCAACATACTCGTCAAAGGTGATGTTGATGGTTCGGTTGAAGCCTTGTCTGATTCATTGCTCAAACTATCTACTGAAGAAGTTCAGGTTAACATCATCCACAAAGAAGTTGGTCAGATCTCAGAATCAGATGTTCTCCTTGCTTCCGTTTCAGATGCGATTATTGTTGGTTTCCAGGTGAGGCCTTCTGCCAGTGCTCGAAAAATTGCTGAAAACGAACAGATTGAAATTCGCCTTTACTCAATTATCTACGATGCCATCAACGAAATCAAGGATGCCATGGAAGGCCTGCTTGAGCCTACCGTTGAGGAAGTAATAACAGGAAACGCCCAGGTTAGGGAAGTATTCAAAATAACCAAGATTGGTACAGTTGCAGGCTGTATGGTAACAGACGGGTACTTGAAAAGAGCTAATAAGGTCAGGTTAATCCGGGATGGAATTGTCACTTATACAGGTGATATGAACCAACTCAAGCGTTTCAAAGAAGATGTCCAGGAAGTGAAGCAAAACTACGAATGTGGTATTAGCATCAAAAACTTCAACGATATCAAAGAAGGTGACGTTATTGAAGGCTACACTGAAACAGAAGTGAAGCGTAAGCTCTAAAAAAGGTCTATTAAAGATTCAAGTCCAATCCCCCTCGAAGCTTTTATTAATATCAGGGAATCATTAATCGTTTGAGTTTTCAAATGCTTTGTCAATTCATCCTTGGTTTTATAATAATCCGACCCTGCAACAAGTCCAGCTGAATGTTTGACCAATTGACCACAGAAATACACCTTATCAGGATTTATTTGGTTAACCGCCTCCCCTAACCTTTCGTGCTCAATTATTTCATCAGCGCCCAGTTCCAGCATATCTCCCAAGATTACAACCTTGCTTTTGGCTTCCATCTTTCCCAGGTTTTTGAGTGCAACACTCATGCTTTCAGGGTTAGCATTATAGGCGTCAAGGATAATCATATTCGTACCCTTTTTTACAACCTGTGACCTGTTCATTTCAGGCACATACTTCGAAACGGCTTCTTCAGCAACCCGGGCGGGAACTTCAAAATATTTGCCCAGGCATAAGGCTGTTGCAACATTGGCAAAATTATATTCACCAATAAGCTGGGTATTAATTTCTTTCCCAATATCGGTCTTGATGCATAAATAAGGGTTGGAGCTGATCATTTCGCAGTGGAAATAGTCACCTTTTTGAGGATAGTAAAATGGTTTATCAAATCGTCGGCCCATGTTGCGTAAAACCGGGTCTAAAGAATTGATAAAAACCTGGCCGTCCGACTTTAATAGAAAATCATAGAGCTCACTTTTGCCCCTTAATACACCCTCATAAGATCCAAAGCCTTCCAGGTGCGCCTTACCGATATTAGTAATTAGACCATGAGAAGGTTGGGCGATAGAGCACAGTAGTTCAATTTCACCAATGTGATTGGCCCCCATTTCAATAACCGCAATTTCCGTCGATTCTTTAATTCGAAGTAATGTGAGCGGAACACCAATGTGATTATTGAGATTACCCTCAGTAGCAATTATCTGGAATTTAGTTTTAAGAACTTCAGCAATAAGTTCTTTGGTCGTGGTTTTACCATTCGATCCGGTCAGGCCAATCACTGGGCCCTTGAAATTACTTCGATGCAACCGGGCTAATGCCTGCAATGTCTCCAGGGCATCTTCCACCAGGATAAACCGCTCATCTCGTTTAAAATCCGGATCGTCAATAATTGCAATCTTTGCCCCACCTTCCAAGGCAACTTTTGCGAACTTATTGCCATTGAAATTAGGGCCGCTTAAAGCAAAAAATACGCCCCGGTCTACGGAAGTTCTCGAATCGGTAAATACACCACTGCTTTCGAGGAAATGACGGTAAATTTGATCAATCAAAACAACTATGATTATTGTCAGCGAATATAGGATATTAAATTTTTGTCTTGTTTAAACTAATAGTGATAAACTTAAAGAAAACGATTGGATTAGTTTGGGGAACCTCGTTGATTGTTTTGTCGATGCTGTTTACCAAAGAAACAAGTGCCCAGTTTCGTTTCAATTACGCAGATATTCCTGTTGCTCAAAATAATTTAACCTTACAAATGCCCTGGGCCGGGGGCATCAACTCAGCACAATATAATGCCATTGACCTGAATGATGACGGTCAGAAGGATCTCATAATCTTTGATCGAACAACTAATAAGCTGACGACATTTTTATGGCTGAAGAACAGCTATGTTTATTCCCCTGAATATGAATCCTTTTTTCCGGGGGATTTAACTAGTTGGATGCTATTGAGGGATTACGATTGTGACGGGGATCAGGACCTGTTTACCGATGGCCAACAAGGTTTGAGGGTGTTTGAAAATATTGGCATTGACAATCCTGAATGGGAACTGGCAACTGACCCCCTACTCACCCTGGGCACTCAAATCATCAATTTATTCTTCAATGATTCGGACATCCCCGCCATCGAAGACCTCGATAATGATGGAGACCTCGACATCTTGGCTTACAATTTCGCTACAGGCACAAACATCGATTATCATCGAAATCAAAGCGTTGAAAATACAGGGGAATGTGGCCTTGATTTTGTTCGCATCACAAGAATTTATGGGGATATAAACGAATGCGATTGTGGTTTTTTTAATTTCGGCGAACCATGCCCGGTCAATGGCAGGATCAAGCATACTGGTGGCAAGGCCATGATCGCCATTGACCTTGACAATGATGGCGACAAGGAGATATTGTCTGGCGAAGAAACGTGTAATAACCTTACCCTTCTGTTTAACCAGGGCAATGAAACGAATGCCTCTTTTAACGGGTTCTCCAACTTCTTTGATCAAGTTGGCCCAGCAACCGGCCTCAGATTTCCAGCAAGTTTTAGTCTTGATATCAACCACGATGGCCCGTCTGATTTAATGGTTTCATCCAATTTTAGAAGTAACATTGATGACCTGATCAACTTTCAAAAAACCAGTTTTTTCTATCAAAATATTGGCTCTAATGAACTGCCGGAATATCAATTAATAGAAGAAGACTTCTTACAGAAAGAGATGATCGATATCGGGGAAGAAGCCCACCCCGTTTTTGCCGATTATGACAATGATGGCGACCAGGACATGTTTGTTGGCAACCGGGGAGCCTTCATAAATGGAAAATACCTGGGAACAATTTATTTATATGAAAATACCGGCACATTAAGTAGTCCTGGTTTTGAATTGATTACTGATGATTACGCAGCCCTTTCCTCCCTGGAACATATCGACATCAAACCGCAATTTGTTGACCTTAACAATGACAACTCAAAGGACTTGGTTTGGACATCGACTGACATCGACTCCCGTTCTACAGCCATGTATTACTTGCTCAATAGCACTACAAACAATGTTTACTCTTTTGATATAAGTGGCAGGAACCAGCTAACAGATATTCCTTCATTGGAGGAGTACCCAACCCTGGCGGATATCGACGAGGATGGCATTTTAGACCTCCTGGCAGGAAGAAGCATTGGCACACTGGAACTCTACATCAATCATGGGAGCAATCTTGTCCCTAATTTTCAAATTGAAGATCCTGATTTCATGAACATCAGTACCTCCATCGAGAGGATTAATCTGGTTCCATTAGTTCATGATTTAGACCGGAACGGCAATCCTGATTTAATTACTACAGATGGTTCCGGGGAAATATCGATTTATACGGATTTTCTCATCCCTCCCACCACTCCTGAAAGAAGAATCCTCCTAAAAGATACGAGCGAAGTTGAAAGTGAACCCACCAACCTTGGAAGAATAACCTGGCCGGCAGTTACTGACCTGTATAGCTCAGGAAATATTGATCTCTTTGTCGGCACCATCGCCGGGGGTGTTCTTTATCTCCAGGATACTTCAGCCATTAAGTCAATTGCGACCGGAAAGCCTGTTTTGGATGTCTTTCCTAATCCAGCGACAATTGGACAACCAGTGTCCATCAGGTCAAACAGATCAGGTGAGGTTCGAATATTTGATTTATCTGGGAAGAGAATTCTTTCTGACTTAGATATTGGTTCAAATCAGACTATTAAAATATCCTTATCAGCCCTACCAGCTGGCATTTATTTAGTCCATCAGATTACTTCGGATAATAAACGAAGAACCCAGCGACTGGTAATAGAATAATTTTTCCCAGGAATAGAAACCCTTTGATGCTTCATTCGTCTTTGGGGTGTCAAGAATAAAAAACTCAAAATAAAATCGCATGAACAAAATCGTTAGCAGCATTTTACTGTTACTATTTTTTATTGAAACAAATGCACAGGAAAGATTCACCATAAGCGGCTATGTAAAGGATGCCTCTAATGGGGAAGAGCTCATTGGCTCTACAGTATTTGTGAAAGAACTCCAAACCGGAACCATAACCAACCATTATGGTTTCTACTCACTTACCCTCACCCCCGGCACTTACAACCTTGTTTTTTCTTATGTTGGTTTCGAAAACCTTCCCAAGCAAGTATCCTTAACGTCTAACCTCGAATTTAATCAGGAATTAAAGGCTGATCCCACCCTCCTTCAGGATGTGGTGATCATTGGTGAAGAAGAGGAGGATGTGAATGTTCAAAGCACCCGGATGAGTATCAATGACCTGAACATTGAGCAGATCAAAAAACTACCTTCATTATTTGGTGAGCCTGACATCATTAAAAATGTACAGATGCAATCAGGTGTAGTTACTGTTGGCGAGGGAACATCAGGCTATTTTGTAAGAGGGGGTACACCTGACCAAAACCTGATTCTAATCGATGAAGCCCCAATTTTTGACCCATCTCATTTTTTTGGTCTTTTTTCCATTTTCAATGCTGATGTTATCAAAGATGCAGAGCTGATGAAAGGTGGAATCCCCTCCAGGTATGGTGGCAGGCTTTCATCAATCCTTGATGTACGGACCAAAGACGGCAATAGCAAAAGACTGGCTGGCTCAGGAGGGATAGGCCTTTTGGCCAGCCGGGCTATGATTGAAGGGCCAATCAAAAAGGACAAAAGTTCGTTTCTTGTAGCCGGTCGCCGGTCTTATGTCGATCTTTTTCTTAAGGGCAATGATGACGTTAGCAAAATCTATTTCTACGACATGAACACTAAAGTAAATTGGAAGATAAACAACAAAAATAGATTTTTTCTTTCCGGCTATTTTGGTAGGGATGTTCAGCAATTCAACGATGACGGGGCTTTTAATTGGGGGAATAAAACGGCAACATTAAGATGGAACCATTTATTTAATGAAAGGATATTTTCAAACACATCTCTGATCTTTAGTCGTTTTAGCTATGGTTTAGAAATCTTTGATGAGATTGAAGGGTTAGAATGGACCGCTGCAATAACACAGGTCAGTTTCAAAGAAGATTTCGCTTTTTTTATTAATCCTAGAAACGAACTAACCTACGGGTACGAAGGCACTTATAGGAAGTTTTCTCCCGGAAAGATTGTCCCTAACTCAGACAATTCCATTTTCAAAAAAACAGAAATGCCGAAAACATCATCCTTAGATCACGCTTTCTATTTGGGCAATAAGCAAGATCTAACTAAAGAATTAACCCTGGAGTATGGCTTAAGGTATTCAATCTTTCAAAACGTAGGGCCTTCACTTGTCTATGAATATGAAGACCCTCAGGACAACATAAACATCACCAGGGTAGATTCTACTAAATATGGCAACTTCGAAACGATTAAAACTTTCCAGAATATCGAACCCCGTTTCTCAGCAAGGTATCTGGTAAATGGTAGTAGTTCTATCAAGGCTTCCTATAATAGAATGGTGCAAAATGTACATCTTCTGTCAAATTCAGTCGTCTCCCTTCCTTTTAATACATGGGCTCCAAGCGGAATGTATATTGACCCTCAGAAATCCGATCAGTATGCTGTAGGTTATTTCAAAAACCTCCGAAACAATAAATACGAACTTTCAGCTGAAGTCTATTACAAAAAGTTATTAGACGTAACAGCATTCGCAGATAATGCGAACGTTTTTTTCAATGAGGACCTGGCTGTTGAATTCAGGAGAGGGACTGGTAAATCATATGGCCTGGAGTTATATGGAAGAAAAAACAGGGGATCATTGACCGGCTTTGTGAGTTATACCTTGTCAAAAGCTGAATCTAAGATACCCGGGATTAATGGTGGCAAAATTTTCCCTTCAAGTCATGACAGAAGGCATAACCTCTCGGTAAATGCCAGTTATGAACTTAACCAAAGGATTACGTTCGGAGCTAACCTCGTTTATGGTACAGGTCGGCCATTTACATTACCGGTCGGTCGCTATGAGGTCGAGAACTACAATTTGAATTTCTATACTGGCAGAAATCAATACCAACTGCCAGACTTCCATCGCCTTGATCTATCAATGACAATAATTCCCAAGAAGAACCTCGGCAAGAAGTTTAGTAGTAGTTGGACGTTCGCAGTATACAATGCCTACAACAGGAAAAATCCATTTACAATCTACACTCGGAAAAAGCAAAATGGAGATGGAGACATTATCGGAGACGGAAGTGAGTTGCAAGCCAGGCTAATATACTTGTTTCCAATTTTGCCATCGGTGACCTACAACATTAGTTTTTAACCCATAGAAAATAAGGAAATGAAATCAACAATAATCTACATACTCTCACTGCCTATCTTGATATTATTCAGCTGCGAAGAGACAATCCTCATTGAAACTGATCAGGCAGACCCTCAAATTATCGTTGAAGGATTGATCACCAATGAAATGAAGCGCCATACCATTAAAATCACCCAAACTGCGGACTTCTATCAGGCTGGTGACACTCCCAGAATCAGCGATGCCAGTGTGACTGTTTCTGACAATGAAGGAAATACTTTCATTTTCCTGGAAGAAGAAAAAGGCATCTATCGACCTCAAGTAGCATTTGAAGCCAAAATCGGTAATACCTATGACCTCACCATAGATATAAATGGCAAATTATTAACCGCTTCGGAGGACCTTCTTCCGGTAACAACCATTGACAGCCTCACTTTTGGGCTAAATGAAGAAGATACCGAAGAAGAGGAGGTGGACATTTTCAGTGTTTATATGTACACAATAGAACCCCAGGACGAGGATAATTACTACCTCTTCAAGTTTTACCGAAATAGTTATTGGCTAAATGAAGAGGGAGAGGACATTACCGTGACAGACGACACGGCAGTGGGTGAAGCAATTGACGGCATCGAAGCGCCTTATTGGTACTTCAAAGGAGATACCGCCAGGGTAGAAATGTACAGCCTGACCAGGGAATCTTTCGTTTTCTGGAATGATGTGGCAACACTTGTTTTTTCTGATGGAGGGGTGTTTGCCCCGCTTCCTGCCAACCCCAGGAGTAACATTACGGGAGGCGCATTGGGAGTATTTCAGGTATCAGCTATTTCCGCAAAAGAAATAATCATCGAGTAGTCCATTTATAAATCATCTGGATGACATAATCGAGAATATTTTAGACCCCATTTCAGGTGATTTGTATTTTTATTGTACTTTAACGCTTAAGAAAAGCCTCCTCATAAGTAATGTACGACGTAGAAGAATATATAAGCATGTTGGTTCATCTGTCCAAAGTAGACAACTATGTTGCCGAAGCAGAGAGTGAACTACTGCACTATATTGGCAAGCAAAACGGAATGTCCAGCGAACAGGTGGAAACTATTATTGATAATCCCAAGCCCATCCGTTCACTAAGAACGTTGCCATCAGACGATAGGTACCAATATCTTTTTGACGTCATTCAGGTGATGAAGGTGGACGGCAAAGTCTTCAGTAGTGAAATCAACTTTGCAGAGAAAATGGCCTTGAAACTTGGTTTCAAACCTGGTGTCGTAGCAGAACTATCTGCTTACATTTATTCTGATCCTACAATCAATACAAACAGGGATCGTTTGATCTCGATTGCCAAAGGGTTTCTGATTGATGACGAAGATTAGTAGCTAATTTTCTTCTTATTCTTCCGATCAAAGTACAATCTATTTTTTGACTTAATCCTACCTTGTCAAAAGCACTTTTTTAGTAATTGAATTGGCCTTAAAGTCTACCTTAATAAAGTACAAACCTATAGGTCGTTGACTTAGGTCAATATCAAGACTTTGCTGACCCCTTACATCGTATAATTTGAACTGCTGGCCCGTATAGTTATAAACCCTTACTGCGATAGGCACTTCAACACCAAAAGACAACTTGACAAGGCCATTCGTTGGATTGGGATACATACTAAAACTTTCAAGTAATTCATCGGTTGTGGAGGCTATAACTGTCCCTGTTATGTTTGAATAGTCTGAAGAGTCAGCTAAATTGAATGACCGAATTCTATAAAATACCTTTTGGTTAGGTTCAATGGTATCGATGTACTCCGTTTCGTCAACATCAGCCTCCTCCAGATCTTCAAAATTTTCAGTATCATCGATTGACCTCTCAATATCAAAGCCCTCTTCATTGTCTGAATTATCTACCCATGTAAGGGTTATTTCAGTACCAGTGTCGTCAATACTTAACGTTAGGTCACTTGGAGCCTCCGGTGGTTCATCAAGAGTGGTGGTGCTAACTTCATCAGAAAATGACTCCCCTGTTTCATTAACTGCTGCAACCCTAACCGTATAAGTTGTCGCTTTTGCCAAACCAGTTACGGTGAAAGATTCTGCATTAGCTTCAAGCTCACTTAAAGTGGAAAAATCACCTTGCTGCCTGATATCAATCCGATAACTACTTTCAACATCAGAATTGTCTTCCCACTGCATCTCAAATCCTTCTATGGTAATTGCTGATATCTGCAAATTAGTAGCCTGTGCAGGCACATCAACGTCAGTTTTGGCATTGACGGTATTGGAAGCTGCACTTTCCCCATCATTATTGAAAGCAACTACTTTGAACCAATAATCCGAGTTTGAAATTAAATCAGTGAACGTAAAGGACTTTACATTCGCTGCCACTTCAGCCTCATTTTTAAATGCACTGCTTACAAAATCAGACCTCTGAATTTGGAAACCAAGCTCATTGTCAGATGCATCTAACCAATTTATCCTGATTTCTGTCGGGGAGAGCACTGTGGCAGTCAAAGAAGTTGGGGCTGCCGGTAAATCAGGAGCAGCAGTAGTTACACTAAGAACAGTCGAATAATCTGTCAGTTGGCCATCTACCCTGGCAGCTGCCCTGTAGTCATAAGCAGTTTGTGGTTCAACCCCATTATCGGTAAAAGTTAGAATATCAGCATCAACCTCGCCAACCAGTGCAAATGACGTATTCCCACCAGGTGCCCGTTCAATAACAAAAGCAGTTTCCGAATTAGTATTGTCTTGCCATCCCAGGGTAATAAACTTTGCCCCTATTTCTGTCGCAGTCAGTGCACTAGGAGGTTCAGGCCCTAATGTTGTCGCTGAAACCGCTGTAGTAAATGCGGAGTTTTCAGCTGTAGTTGCACCTTTGGCTGCTACCCTGTAATAATATGTCATACTATGATCAGGCAAGCCCTCATCAAGAAAAGAGGTTGCATCTATAGCTGGCTCTCCAACCAGCACATAACCACTTGTCTCAGAAGTAGATCTTTCAACAATAAAGCCCGTCTCATCAGTGGCATTGTCTGTCCAGGTCAATTGAATACTGCTTGAAGATTGGGCCACAGCCGTAACATCCGTTGGGGCATTTGGAACTGCCAATACCGATGTGGCCAAAACTGACCCGAAAAATAAAAAGCCAATTGTAAGATTTAA
>Ga0316189_10001504_pt1 | contig 23086 bp, 16 predicted proteins | sample LowCovwburrow_MG_FD_204930 | JGI IMG/M metagenome (GOLD analysis project Ga0316189, IMG submission 204930) | Coastal sediment microbial communities from Maine, United States - Lowes Cove worm burrow | ecosystem: Environmental > Aquatic > Marine > Coastal > Sediment | place: USA: Maine... | reverse complement strand
CACCGCCCTTTGGATCACAGTATAGGGTGCATCGGCATACATAATGTCAAGCAGTGAATGGACGATTTCATCGCCTTCTATTCCTAAAATAGCTGCCCCGAGGATCTTTTTACTTTCGGCATCGACCAATATTTTCATGAAGCCAAATGTCTCTCCTTTTTCTTTCGCCCTGGCGATCCGCTTCATTTCACGTTTCCCGATCAAGACTTTCTTTCCTGATTTCCTCGCTTGCTCCTCGGTCATCCCTACCCGGCCAAGGGCAGGGTCAATGAATAAACCATAACATGGCAAACGGTCACTCACCCTTCGTGGGTCATTATCGAAAAGATTAGCAGCAACAATCTCAAAATCATTGTAGGCCGTATGAGTGAATGCCCCTTTACCGTTGCAATCGCCCAAGGCCCAAATACCTGGAACATTGGTTTTCAGTTCATCATCCACCTGGATGTAACCACGTTTGTCAACTTCAATACCAGCCTTATCTAATCCCAAATCATCTGTGTTGGGCTTTCGGCCTACGGCCAGAAGCAAATGGGACCCTTTTACTTCGCGATCATTCTTATCGCAATCCACTGAAACCATTATTTGGTCTCCATCTTTCCGGGCACCAATACATTTTGCATCAAAACGGATAGCAATTCCCTCGACCTCAAGAATATTTCTGACCTCCTCAGAAACGTCCTCGTCTTCACGACCAATCAATTTTGAACTCCTTTCTATTATGGTCACCTTACTACCAAACCTCCGGTACATCTGGCCAAACTCCAAACCGATGTAACTACCACCAACCACGATAAGGTGCTCCGGTACAAAGTCTACATCCATGATGTTTGAATTGGTGAGGTAATCCACCCCTTCAAATCCATCAGGTACATAGGCTCTTCCACCTACATTGATAAATATCTTTTCAGCCTGAAGCAGTTGATCACCAACACTGACGGTGTTGGAGCTTTCAAACTTTGCATGGCCTTCAAAAACGGTAAGATTTTTAGTATTCTTCATCCAATTCTCCACCCCCGTAGTCGACCCATTTACCAGTTTGTCTTTACGGGCTTTCACCGCTTTCATGTCAACAGATATTGGCCCTCCGATATTGACCCCAAAATCAGAACTCCTCCTTGCAACAAATGCTGCCTTTGCGCTAGCAACCAAAGCTTTTGTTGGAGTGCAGCCATTATTAACACAGGTTCCCCCAAAGCGTTTTCTTTCAATAACCGCCGTTTTCAAGCCTTCAGCAGCACACCTTGCGGCCATCGAAGGGCCTGCCTGGCCAGTGCCTATGATAATTGCGTCAAATTTCCCCATGATGATGAAGTTTAAATCAGGTGAGAGGTATTTGAATAGTTAAATTACAACTGATGATCAATCTTTCTAAATCAAATCAATTGTCTCTGTACTTCCTTTGACTTTCAAGAATGGGAACATCATTTGCACTCATATCCCGCCTTCTCATTAAGCCCTCTTCATTAAATTCCCAATGCTCATTTCCGTGTGTTCTGAACCATTGACCGGAATCAGCATCTCTCCACTCATACTCAAATCGTACTGAAATACGGTTATCAGTATAGGCCCAAAGCTCCTTCATCAGTTTGTATTCCAATTCTTTGGACCATTTGTCCCGCAAAAAACCTTTAATGGCTTCTCTACCCGTAAAAAACAAATCCCTGTTTCTCCATTGCGAGTCTTCACTATAAGCCATAGCAACCCTTTCCGGATCTTTAGTATTCCATGCATCTTCCGCTGCCTGCACTTTAGCTTTCGCAGTTTCAAGATCAAAAGGTGGTTTTAGATTTTTCTTCATTTTCAAAATTGTTTATTCCTAATCCTTTTATTGTTTAGTTAATTCAACACTAACAAACTCATCTTCTTTAGCTCAATAACAGAAACAATAAGGGCAATAAGAAGACCCATAAGCAAGAGGATTAATTGTTTGTTGAAATATTTCTTAAATAATGCCGGTAGTTTCATGGTTGGTGAATAATTGGTTAGTAAATCCGAACTCTTTTTTTTAGCCAATACCGTTCGATTAAAATCATTGAAAAAATAAACCCCGGGAGGAACCTGAAGCCCAGACTAACGTCCATTGACCACATAACTGGTTGAGGTGCCCCAAACGTCCTCCCAAAGGTTTATCAGTATTCAAACAGGTAACAGATTTTAATCAGTGCCGGAAGCTTTGCTTTTTGTGATAACTTCTTCCAACTCTGAAGTTTTGAAAACATGACTGGCAATCATTCTGAAGTTAGTTTGAGCGGCTTGATTGCCATCCAAGCCTGGAATGATTGCGGAAGCTGTTGCGTCACCTACCACGGCAACTCCAAATCCATCTTCCGTCAATTCCCTCATGTGTGCCTCTACACATAGATTACCTGACATACCCGCAAGTATTACGTTATCAATTTTTTGCTTCCTCAATTGAAGACTCAAGTCGTTTTGTTCAGGTCCAAATACTTTGTGTGGTCCGACAACAGTGACGTAATCCTGATCGATATACTGCTTGTATTGTTCCAGCCAATCTGCTCCGGATCCCTCAAAGCCTTCTTTATTCAGTTGATCACCTCTCTCAAACATGTTGATGTTGTGCATCAGTGTTTCGAGAGCTCCTTCAAATTGCCAGGTATGATCGTGTTTGTAGTAATAGTGTGGAGAGATGAAGACTGGTATTCCGTATTCTTTAGCCAGTTTGAACATGGTTTCCAAATTTTGTACGGTGCCATTTTTTGTTACACTTTCTCCAACAACACCCCATGTTACACCATCAGGACTCAAAAAGTCATTTTGAGGATCAGTAATGACAATTGCTGTATTTTGATCAATTACGAAACCAGGATCTGGTAATTGAGCATACCCTTTAGTGGCTGTTAACAATCCTATCACTGTGACAAGAGTTGTTATTTTTAATTTCGATTTCATTTTTCTTTTTTTAGGTAAAACAAAAATTTGTTGTTAACCCATTGACAAGAGGCGTGCCAAAGCAAAAAATGAAATACAATCATCACATTATCAGCATTTTAAACCTAATCAGATTGGTTTATTCGATTTAATAAAATGCCAATATATTAGCATATTGTCAATATATTGGCATAATTAAGGCCGTCTGATGTTCAGTTTCTTTAGTCTTGCTTCAAGTGTCGTCCTTTTAACGTCAAGGAGTTTCGCGGCACCTTTCTCTCCACTTATTCTCCAGTTGGCATGCTCCAGAACCTTCAATAAATAGCTTCTTTCGTGTTCCTCCATTGTAGTGAAAGTCTCCGTTTTTGTTCCTCCTTTTGACTTAGGTAATGAGTTGATCACATCTAGCTTATTTCCTCTTGTAATTATCACAGCCCTCTCAATAACATTCTCCAATTCACGAACATTGCCCGGCCATGAATAGTCAACTAAAGACTGCATGGCTTTTTGTGAGACAACATCGATTTTCTTTCCGAATTTGGCCCCGTATTTTAGGAGAAAGTGATTGACCAGGAGCGGCACATCTTCCTTTCTTTCCCGAAGGGGTAAAATTTCCAGTGGGAACACATTCAGGCGATAATAAAGGTCCTCCCTGAATTCCCCCTTTTCAACCCGCTCTTCAAGGTTTCTATTAGTAGCTGCGATAATCCGAACATCAACCTTTGTGGTATGCGTATTCCCCAACCTTTCGAATTCCCCTTCCTGCAGTACCCTCAGCAACTTAGGCTGCAATTCAAGCGGCACCTCTCCTATTTCATCCAAAAAAATAGTGCCACCATTCGCCAGTTCAAACCTTCCCATTTTCCTTGCCAATGCCCCCGTAAAGGCTCCTTTTTCATGACCAAAAAGCTCACTTTCGATTAAAGTAGCTGGTAATGCTGCACAGTTAACTTTAACCAATGCCCTACCTTTTCTGTCACTGGTATTATGGATTGCCCTGGCAATTAGCTCTTTACCTGTTCCTGATTCTCCGAGTATCAGTACCGTAGCGTCTGTAATGGCTACTTGCTCCAACTGGTTAAGAATCTTTCTAAACCTTTTACTTTGACTGATAATCTCCTCGAAATTATGAGACAGTTTGATCTCTTGTTGGAGGTATTTATTCTCCAATTCCAGACGATCCTTGAGCTCTTCTACTTCGGCTAATGCCAATTTTAGGGCCGCTTCGGCTTTCCTTCTTTGAGTGATGTCTTTGAAAGTCACTACCGCTCCCAAAAGCTCACCCCCATCACTTTTGATGGGCGTACTGATATATTCCACATGAAAACAAGATCCATCTTTTCTCCAAAATACCTCATCATCAATTTGGTGGATTTTCCCATCTTTAAATGCGGCATGAATAGGACAATTTTTTGCATCATATTGAGTTCCATCAGATTTTGTATGGTGAATGATATCGTGCTGGGACTTACCAATCAGCTCCTCAAGTTCCCAACCTACCATTTTAGCGGCAGCCCTATTTACAAAAGTTGTACAACCATCATTGTCCAGTCCGTATATACCCTCTCCAGCCGATTGCAATATTAGCTCATGATGCTTTTGCAATCGAAGCAATTCTTTCTGCACTTTTTGCAGCTCGATTTGAGAATCTCTCGTATTGTTACTTTTTTGGTTAGTGCTCACCTCCTTAATACGAACTTTAATGAAATACTTACGGTCTAAGATGCTAACTGTTTTATGATAATGCCAAAATATTGGCAAAAATTTGATAATGAACAGCTTGATGAAGTCAAATTACAAACCCTTACTGCATTTTACCAATCATCAATAAAACTACCTACTGACAAAATTCTTCGAACATTCCAGGATTCTCAGATACCATTTCTTTGAATTCGTCAACTGTGAATCTCTGAGGAATATGCTGAGGACAATTCCAATCAAATGTCGTGAGGTGAAATATGACCAGCCTTTCAACCTTGGCCCCATAGGCTTCATCTACTAATTTTTCTTTAAGATCAGAATGCTCTTCCGGATCCAAGATTTCAGTTTCAGCCCATATTTTCAATCTGGTCCTGGTGGGGTAATGCAGGAGTATCAATGACGTTTTTTTGGTCTCTTTGATATTCCCTGTACTGATGTACTGCATATTTCCCCTGAAGTCCGCATATCCCAGGGTCTGCTGGTCAATCACTTTTAAAAAGCCTTTGGACCCTCCACGAAATTGAACATAAGGCCATCCATCTTCATTGACCGTAGCCATATAAAAACCATCCATTTTCTCTATATGTGCAATTTCCCGGTGAAATAGGTTTGATTGTTCCGGTAAGTTGTTCTCAACTCTTTCGTATGTGTGACGGGAACCGTATTGTTCCTGTGCTTTTTTAACTGAATCAGTAAAAGTTATTTGTGCAAAGTTCTTATCCATGGCAATGTCTGTTTAAACAAAAAATCAACTCCTCATGTACCTTACCAATACACAAGGAGTTGAATGACTTTACTTTATACTGTTCCTTTTAAGAAACTTGTCGATGTATTTTGCAATAGCTTCACCTTCTTCTTCAAGGGCAAAATGACCTGTGTTCAGTAGGTGAAATTCAATATTGTTGAGGTCCCTTTTGTAAGGATGTGCGCCTTCAGCTGGAAAAATGTAATCATTCTTTCCCCAAACTATCAAGGTTGGCGGCTGGTACTTTCTGAAATACGCCTGCCACTCAGGATAAAGCGGTACGTTGGTCCTGTAGCTGTAAAACATGGCCAGCTGGATTTCATTGTTTTCCGGCCTTGTCAGGTGCTGTAGATCTATGTGCCAATTGTCAGGACTGATCTTGAGAGTGTCCTGCACACCATGAGTGTATTGCCACTTCAACCCTGCTGGTGAATGAAACCCTTCCAGCGGTTTGCCATTTTCCACGGTATATTCATTCCAGTATTTTTTAATAGGAATCCAGAAATCACGAAGGCCTTCATCATAAGCATTGCCATTTTGAACAATTAGCGACTGCACTCTTTCAGGGTATTTGGCAGCAATACGATAACCGATAGGTGCACCATAATCCATCAAATAGATACTGAAGTTTTCAACCTCAAGCTTGTTGATAAATCCGTCAACAATATTTGCCATATTATCAAATGAATAGTCAAATTCAGCCATTGGCGGTTGCTCACTTCTTCCAAACCCCGGGTAATCAGGTGCCAGTAAATGATAACTACCTGACAGGTCCCTGATGAGGTTTCTGAACATGTGCGATGAAGTTGGGTATCCATGCAGAAGCAAAATAGTAGGTGCATCTTTTGGCCCCGCTTCACGATAAAAGATATTTATTCCATCAACTTCCACAGTCTTATGCAGAGTTGGATTCTGAGCTTTTAATCTATTCGAATCAAGCCCCATTAAAACAATCAATGCAATTAATAGCATTGCCTTTCTTGTAAACATTTTTCTACTTTTTTTCATGGTTTTAGTGTTTATTTGTTTGTTAATACGAACGTTCGTTCGATATATATTTAAAAAAATTTAGTTTCCTATAAATGATGCTTCTATATCACTCAACATTCTTCCAAAAAGTGTAACATTCCCTGTTCCGCTACCAACCACCAGGCTGCCTTGAATTTTAATCACTATATCTTCGGCTATTACCTTTGATTCAGCGTCACTCTTGCCAAAATCCCTGGCTAGTTTTGAGAACCCTCCAATTAAATCATCAAATGCTGTATTGATAAGTGTAAAGAACAATCCTAACCCGGTGTCCATTGACAATGCCCTTAGAATGCAAGCACTACTGCCATCAGAATACAGAGTGTTAATTCCTTCCAATGCCCTTTTTAAGCGTTCATCTGGATCGGAATCCGAATTGAGGTGACTTACTATATTCTCCGAAACCCATCGGCTTGCAAATTTCAGTACCTCCTCAGCCATTTGTTTTTTCCCTTTCGGAAAGTGATGGTATAAGCTTGATTTTCTTAAACCCACTGCTTTTGAAAGTTCCTCCATACTAGCCCCTTCATATCCCACCTTTCGGAATACTTCCATCAGGGACTCAGTAACTTCACTATGGCTGTATTTAGATTTTGGCATAATTATTTAATTTCAGTTATCGAACGAATGTTCGGTTTAAAAGGTTTCAAAAACTCTCAACTTTTCAACCTTCAAACCTTCCAACTTTTTAAAATCTTCAACCTTTCAACTTAACAACTTAAAAACTCATCAACCAAAACTGCAACCTTTTCACTTTTCCATAGTACTCTATCTAACAAACCACCAAAAAATGCTCCGGAATTACCTGCTTGTAACACTCAGAACTCTGAGAAAACAAAAATTATTCTCCATCATAAACATTCTCGGCCTCACCATTGGCATGACAACCTCAGTACTTATCCTGATGTGGGTGCAGGACGAATTGAGTTATGACAATTTTCACAAAGACGTAGGTCAGATTTATCGGGTTTATGAGTATCAGACCTATTCTGGAGACGGCTCTTTCCATACCTACTCAACACCGGGTGCACTGGCACCAGCATTAAAAGAAAGCTACCCGGAGATTATCTCATCGGCACAGTTCTCTCCTATTTGGTCCAATGTTGTGTTCAATTACAACAACAAACTATTCAATGAGGACAAGGGGTATTTTGCAGGGCAGGATGTTTTCGAAATCTTCAAATTTGAATTCCTGGAAGGACGGGCTGATGGCTCCCTTACCAGGCCTCACACCATGGTAATTAACCGCAGTTTGGCGGAACGCTATTTCGGGGCAGATTGGCAATCAAAAAATGTAATTGGTAAAAGCATTCAACTTTCTAATGAGTGGCAATATGAAATTACCGGGGTGGTTGAAGATTATCCTTCCAATTCAATCTTTGATTTCACTTTCATGGTCCCATTCGAATCACTTGGGGAAATGTGGGACTGGGACACCTTCATGACATGGGACAGTAATTATACCAGCACTTTCGTAAGACTTTCCGACGGCGCAGATACCGATGCTTTAGGGAGAAAGATCATCGAATATATCAAAGAAAGAAATGATGGCTCTGTGATTGACCTGTTTCTTTACCCTTTCGCGAAATCATACTTAAACCGATTGAGTGGCGGAGGCCGCATTCAATATGTTCGCATATTTTCGGCTATTTCCATCTTTATACTACTCATTGCCTGCATCAACTTCATGAACCTGGCTACCGCCAAATCAGGCATTCGATCGAAAGAGGTGGGAATCAGAAAATCAATTGGGGCACACAAGAAACATCTGGTCGCTCAATTTTTATTTGAGTCCATTGCTATGGCTGTGATCTCCTTGGCTTTGACAATAGTTGCGATCCATTTGCTACTACCCAGCTTTAATAACCTTACCGATAAAAGCATTTCCATAGATTACACCGCCTGGACCCACATCATCGGACTGATCTCAATTACCCTACTGACCGGTGTCATTGCCGGGAGTTACCCCGCGTTCTATATCTCTTCTTTTAAGCCAACGGAAGTCCTCAAAGGGCTGGTCAAGCTCAAAGGCGCCACCTTAAGAAAATCACTGGTGATCCTTCAATTTTCGTTATCGGTAATCCTGATTGTAAGCACCATCGTGGTAAACAAACAACTCTTTCATATTCAAAACCAGGAAATTGGCTACCAGAAGGAAAATATTATCTATTTCGAGGTAAATGACAACTTCCCCCGCAGGTATCAATTGCTTAAAACCCGATTTCTTCAAATTCCTGAAGTGGCCAATGTCTCTGCAAGTAGACAATTACCGGTAGATGTCGGCAACTCTACTTCTAACGTCATTTGGCCGGGCAAAGACCCCGATGAAACGATCTTGATTAATGTGATGCATGTTGATTACGACTACATCAATACTTTGAATATGGAATTAGCAGAGGGCAGGGACTTCTCTAATAAATTCTCCTCTGATTCCACCAATTACCTGGTTAATGAGACATTTGCTCAGATTATCAGTGATAGCAGTGCGCTGAATAGTGAAATTACGATGTGGGAGGAAAAAGGGAACCTCGTGGGAATTGTCAAGGATTTCAATTTCCGGCCACTATCCGATAAGATTGATCCGATGATTTTCCGCTATGATCCTGAAAGTGTTAGTATTTTGACTGTCAGATTAAATGGAGGAAATTTCAGCAATGTTAACGCCTCAATGGAAGAGATATGGAAAGAGGTTAACCCAGACCTTCCTTACGAATTTCATTTCCTCGACAAACAATTCGATGACTTGTACCAAGCCGAGATAATGACTGGGAAACTCTTCAATATCTTCTCCGGTTTGGCCATTTTTATTTCCTGCCTTGGGCTATTTGGGCTGGCCGCTTTTACTGCCGAACAAATGAAAAAAGAAATTGGCATCAGAAAAGTGCTAGGCGCATCAGTCCGGGGGATTGTTATTCTGTTCTCTAAAGTTTTCACCAAATGGGTCATCATCTCCAACCTGATCGCATTGCCTATCGCCTATTTCATCACAGAAAAATGGCTGGAAGATTATGCGTATCGCATCTACGTTGATGGTTGGATTTTGGCTTCCGCCACTGGTGTTTCCTTGCTAATCGCACTTAGCACGATTATTTATCAATCGCTGAGGACTGCGGTTGCCAATCCGGTGGATTCATTGAGGAGTGAGTAACTAAAAGTCTATTGCCGATACGTCGAATGGTCTCATTGAGTTGTTCCAGCGAATCAAAAACGTAGTATTTTCCCTGGAATTCTGATCGAGAATTACAACTCTCAAATCATTTCCTTATAACAGGTATTTGAAGGGAAGCATTCAAGCAATTAATTGAAATAATAGCTAACTTCCATATCGGCTATTAAGAAAAAAACATCATTTTTCATAACGCTATGAGTTAAGTCGACCATGAAGCCGGGAAGCACATATAAAGATTTAGAAAAGGAACTTGAGCTTCTGCGTGTCACTGATGAAGCATTAAGAAAAAGCGAACTACGGCTTAAAGAAGCACAGGAAACAGGACATGTTGGGCATTGGGAACTAAATCTGAAAAACAATGACCTCTATTGGTCTGATGAAGTGTACCGAATCTTTGATTTGAAGCCCCAACAGTTTAAAGCAACGTATGAAGCATTTCTTGAAAACATACACCCCAATGACAGAAAGCGTGTCGCAGAGACTTATGAAACCTCGGTTAAAAACAAAACCGATTATGACATTGTACATCGACTAAAGTTGAGCCATGGGGGGATTAAATATGTGAGAGAACGATGCAACACAACTTACGATGAGAACGACAACCCAATATTTTCTATTGGAACTGTGGCCGATGTGACTGAACTAGTTAAAAAAGAGAAAAAGATAAAAAAACAAAACAAAGAACTGAATAAGCTAAATGCGACAAGAAACAAACTATTTTCAATTATAGCACATGACCTTAAAAGTCCATTCAACGTCCTTTTGGCTTTTAGTCAAGCGATAACGGAAGATATTCAGAATAAGAAGTATGAAGATATTGAGAAGTATAGTTCAATGATTCATGAAACTTCAACCAATACAATGCGCTTGCTAATTAACCTTCTTGAATGGACACAAACCCAAAAAGGTAATATTGAACTTAACCCCAACTCCTTCAACTTAACAGATTTAGTTGAAGAAGTAATTGAGTATAACATGATTGCTGCACAACAGAAAAATATCAAGGTCTCACATACCTTACAAAACAATCAAGAATTGTATGCCAACAGAAATATGATCTTAGCAGTGCTGAGAAACTTAATTTTAAATGCCATAAAATATACCCATACAGACGGTAGGATTACTATTTCGACAGAAACCAATAAAGATGAGACAAGGGTGTCAGTCTCCGACACTGGCCAGGGAATCAATGCCAAAGACATCAAAAAGTTATTCCATATAAAACATAATTTCAGTACCCCGGGAACAAATAAAGAAAAAGGAACAGGGTTAGGCTTAATCCTTTGCAAGGAATTAGTACAGAAACATAAAGGGGAAATTTGGGTAGAAAGCAAAGTCGGGGAAGGGTCGGTCTTTACCTTCACAATTCCAAACCATGTGATTATAAAATAGGGTCAACCCCTCTTCCACATAATTCCCACTTCACTTCATATAATTCTTTCTGGCTTTCACGAAAACGATCATTAGTATTACATCAAATGATTGAATTTAAAAACATGAAAAATTTACTATACCTCCTATTCATTTTGTCATTCAATCTCTTGGCACAAATACCCAAACCTTCCGATGTATTCGGTTTTGAGCCAGGAGCAGATTTTAAGCTAGCCAATTATGACCAGCTGACAGACTATTATCAAAAGTTAGATCAAGCTTCTGATAGGGTCAAATTGACAGAAATAGGCAAAACAACATTAGGTCGCCCCATGTTGCTCCTTTTCGTTTCAAGTGCAAAAAACATTGCCAATTTGGACAAGTACCGGCAGATCAGCCAGGACATGGCCAGGGCCAAGATTGATCAGGCCACTGCCATCCAAAACTCAAAAGACGGAAAAGCAATTATATGGATTGACGGAGGCCTACATGCCACTGAGCGGGCACCAGCACAGATGCTACCGGAACTGGCCTACAAAGTAGCCACCGAAGAATCGGATGAAATGCAAAAAATTCGGGACAATGTAATCATGCTATTAATGCCAGTCATGAACCCCGACGGACTTGAAATTGTCGTCGATTGGTACAAGCAAAATCTCGGCTCACCATACGAAACTACCGGCCCACCGATACTCTATCATCATTATGTCGGCCATGACAATAACAGGGATTGGTTTATGAACAACATGCCCGAAAGTTATCATGTGAATGAAATCCTCTACAATACCTGGTATCCGCAAATTGTCTACAATCATCACCAATCATCACCGGCATGGGCCAGGATATTCCTCCCTCCTTTCTCTGATCCGGTAAACCCAAACATTCACCCGGGAACCACCACCGGAACCAACCTGGTCGGCACAGCAATGGCCAACCGTTTTGCCATGAAGAAAATGCCTGGTGTAATCTCCCACCTCACTTTTAGTATGTGGTGGAACGGTGGCATGCGAACCGTACCCTATTATCACAACATGGTAGGCATTCTTACGGAAACCGGTCATACAACTCCTACTCCTCGTCTCTATCCTCCCGATTCCCTTCCAAAAGAGATAGGCCGAGGTCGTGGCAAAGTGCCGTCGAATGGCACAAAGATATTTTACCCTTATCCCTGGAAAGGTGGTGAATCACATTTTCGGGATGCTGTAGATTACACTTTCACCGCATCAATGGCTGTTCTCGATTTAGCCGCAGATCGCAAAGAAGAATACCTCTACAATATTTACAGCATGGGCCGCGATGCCATCGAAGCCAATGTTTTAGAAGACTTCTATGCCTACGTCATTCCAGCTGATCAGCATGACTACAATGAAGCAACTAATTTGGTAAATATTCTGCGACAGGGTGGTGTAGAAGTTCATGAAGCCACTAAGGATTTCACTGCTGGCGGAAAAAAATATAAGACAGGATCTTACATCGCTTATGGCGCACAGGCTTTCCGTCCCTACCTGGTTGATTTGATGGAGCCACAAAATTACCCAGACAAAAGAGCGTATCCCGGCGGCCCTCCTGTGCCTCCTTATGACCTTGCTGGCTGGACCCTCCCCATGCAAATGGGCTTGAAAGTGGACAAAATCGGAGATACGTTCAAGGCGAGTACAACGGAAATTACAAACAGGGCAACAATCAAAGAAGGAAAGGTTTCAAAAGGGAGTTTTGGATACAGTCTTTCCGCAAATGCAAATCATAGTTACAAGGCTGTTAACCAATTACTCGCCAAAGGCATCAAAATCTACCGAATGACCGAAGCTTCAAACGACCTTGCTCCCGGTGATTTTGTCGTTGAAGGCGGTGCGAATGAAGTCAACGAATTAGCATCAAACCTGGGAATCGATTTCAACGGACTTAATGCATCTCCATCAGGAACCAAAAGTGAACTTAAGAAACCCAAAGTAGGCCTCTATAAAAGCTGGATGGCCAACATGGACGAAGGCTGGACCAGGTGGTTTTTGACAGAATATAATTTTGAATGGGACACTTTACACGATGAAGATGTCCGTACCCGAAATCTCGATCAATACACCGCCATCATCGTTCCCGACCAAAATCCCGAAAGAATCTTAAATGGGCACCAAGTTGGAAATATGCCGGAGAAATTTATTGGCGGTCTGGGACTGGCAGGCACTTTAAAATTACAGGAGTATGTCAAAGCAGGAGGAACTCTTATCGCTTTTGACAAAGCAAGCGACCTCTTTATTGAGCAATTTGGCTTACCCGTGAAAAACGTGGTAAAAGGCCTGAGCGATCAGAAATTCTTCATTCCCGGCTCGCTTATCAAAACCACTGTAGACACGAAGCATCCGTTGGCTTTGGGCATGCAAAGCGAAGTGGCCGCCTCATTTAATCGAAGCCGGGCATTCAAAATGGTAGTCAAATCGAATAAAGGTGAAGGTGGTACCGAGTATACCGTGGCTGCTGCACCAAGACCGGATGTTGAGGTTGTTGCTTCTTATGCAAAAGACGGTCTCTTAATGAGTGGCTGGGCATTAAACGAGAAAAAATACATCGGAGGAAAGGCAGCAATGATGCAGGTTGGTCACGGGGATGGAAATGTGATTATTTTCGCCTTCCGGCCACAGTTTAGAGGACAACCAAGAGCTACATATAAATTGGTCTTCAATTCAATATATTCGGGATCAATAACAAAATAACCTTATGAACAGGACTAAAACCCTGCTTTGTTGGCCTTTATTTACTGCCCTGTTAATTGCCTGTCAATCCGGTGATAAAAAAGAGATTACTGAGCCAACTAAACCCAATGTCATCTACATTTTAGCTGATGATTTAGGCTACGGCGAACTGGGCGTTTATGGCCAGGAAAAAATCCAAACACCCAACATTGACCAGCTTGCAAAATCGGGGATGCTCTTTACCCAGCACTATTCAGGATCACCCGTTTGCGCACCTTCCAGGTATATGCTACTTACTGGCAAACACCCAGGTCATGCTTACATCCGTGGCAACCATGAATGGGGAGAACGAGGGGATGTCTGGGATTATGCAGCTGCAGTCAATGACCCAAACCTTGAGGGTCAGTGGCCCATTCCTGCCAGTACTTTCACCCTCGGAAATGCACTTCAAGACGCTGGATATAAAACTGCCCTTGTAGGAAAATGGGGTCTAGGTGGGCCACTCTCAGATGGTGTGCCTAACAACAGGGGTTTCGATTTCTTTTATGGCTACAACTGCCAACGTCAAGCCCATCAGCTTTACCCTAAGTTTCTTTGGCGAGATAACGAAAAGCACTGGCTGGACAACGAATTAGTGGCGCCCCGAAAAGACAGTAAATTGCCAGCAGGCGCAGACCCTCAGGAATTGTCAAGCTATGCCAAATGGCAACAAAAAGATTACGCACCAGCCTTGATGCAAACAGAAGCGCTCAATTTTATCGAGGGAAACAAAGACAGTACCTTTTTCCTTTATTATGCTTCCCCCCTACCGCATCTGCCACTTCAAGTTCCTCAGGAATATGTAGACAAATATGTTAACCTTTTGGGCGATGAAGCTCACTATGACGGTTCCAAAGGATACTTTCCAAACCGCTACCCCAGGGCTGCCTATGCAGGAATGATCAGTTACCTGGATGACCAGGTTGGTGAGATTATCGCAAAGCTGAAGGAGCTAAACCTTTATGAAAATACGTTGGTGATTTTCAGCAGTGACAATGGCCCCAGCTATACAGGTGGTGTGGATGCTGAGTATTTCAATAGCGCTGGCCCCTTCCAAAACCAGTATGGTCGCACCAAAGGCTACACCTATGAAGGCGGCATTCGGGTGCCGATGATCGCTAGTTGGCCAGGTAAAATTAAGCCTGGAAGCAGTTCTGATCACATTTCTGCCTTTTGGGATGTTCTGCCCACAATCACAGAACTCATTGAAACGGATATACCTGCCAATATTGATGGCATTAGTTTCTTGCCAACCCTTTTTGAAAAAAACGCAGAACAAGCCAAACATGACTTCCTTTATTGGGAGTTCCCCAGTTATAATGGCCAACAGGCTGTTAGAATGGGCAACTGGAAAGGCATCAGAAAAGACATCTTTGATAGTAATTTGAAATTAGAATTATACGATCTTTCAACTGACCCATCAGAATCAAACGATGTGTCAATAGACAACCCGGAAATTGTTGCTCAAATAGAGGCAATCATGAAACGTGAACACACCCCAGCAGAAATTGAGAGGTTTATGATGAAGGAGTTAGATGATTTAAATTGATTAACTTTAAAATTATGACAAGAGAATTAACCGCCATAATTGAAAAGGAAGAAGGTGGATACGTATCACTTTGTCCTGAATTAGACATCGCCAGCCAGGGAGACACAATCGAAGAAGCCCGCAGTAATCTAATTGAAGCATTAGAGTTATTTTTCGAGGATGCCTCTGAAATGGAAATTAAAAACAGGCTTCATGATGAGGTTTTGGTTACACGAGTAAAAGTCACAGTTTAGCTTAGGATGAAAGTTCTTTCTGGGAAGGAGGTCTGCAAAATTTTAGAGGATCATGGATTCCTAATGATTCGACAAAAAGGAAGTCACATTATTATGAAGAAAATCCTTCCAGGAAGTTCAATCACCGTTCCAGTTCCAAATCATAATGAGATCAGGGTCGGAACATTAAATTCAATAATCCGACAATCGGGAATCCCAAAAGACAAATTTCAGTAAGAGTTATAATTATCATTTCATGGAAAAAGGACTATTAGAAAAAACCGGAAAACCACTTGACCACTGGATTGCGGTGGTTAGTCAAGCCAAAATTGAAAAGCATAAAGCCATAATTGATTTTCTAAAATCCGAACATGGGTTTACCCATGGCTTTGCCAATTTTGTTGCATTGAAAACAAAGAAATCTGATGCTGCCTCAATTGATGATGCTGACTTGCTAAATAATCAGTACAAAGGGAAAGAGGGTTTAAAACATATTTATGAGATGTTGGTCACTACCATCGACACGTTTGGCGGAGATATCATTATGACACCGAAAAAGGACAGTGTGAGTATCATCAGGAAAAAGCAGTTTGCACTGATTAAACCTGCCACCAAAACACGAATCGATCTTGGTTTAAAGCTTAAAGATAAACCCACTACTGAGCGTTTGGAAAACTCCGGCCCTTTCGGTGCAATGTGTACGCATAGGGTTCGCCTCTCTAACACAGATGAAATTGATAATGAATTGATTGGCTGGTTGAAAGAGGCCTACGAAGAATCGAATTAACCTCTGTGCTATTGATTCGACCGGTAGTCTAAGGGTCTGAATTTTATACCATCATTTCCAAAAACGTCGTAAATCACGCCAATTCTCCAATACGGACTAAGTGGGTAAATTGACGAACCTAATTTTTCGAGCTTAAGCCCATTATCAATGGCGCTGTCGTTTGAAAAGTAATTAAACAATAACTGTTAGACAAGGCTGTTTTTTGAGGAGAGATCATTTTCTCGTGAAATAATCTAGTGCATTAGTAAAACTATAGTACCCATTCACAAAACCTGAAGTTATCCCGCCCTCGTTTTTGATACATTTAATTCAGTGGTATAAATAAACCACTAGTTAAACAATCCATCTAAACCGAAACATTATGAAAAAACTATGCACTTTGACTTTATTGTCTTTGTTAGCATTTGCTCAATTGAATGGTCAATCAGTTCAATTGGAGAATGTTACCAGGGAAGGATTCCAGGGACTGGAGTACCTGGGGGACGACGGGTATTATGTTCAATACATTGAAGGAGTAACCGGAAACTTAAAGAAAGCAAAAAAACACATGCGGCTTATTGCCCTTGATAATGACCTTAAGGTAAACACAGAATTTAGTATTGAAATCAAGCCAGAGGAAAAAATTGAAGATGTCGCTTACAATGGCGAAAACTTTATGGTGATTTATAGCAACTATTCTAAAGCAAATAAAACACTAAAAGTCGTTGATAAAAATGGGGTTGAAAAGTCATCCAAAGTACTGGAAAAAATCAAGCGAAGTTTGTTTGAAAAACCTGCCGTCATTTTGCCAATAGAAAAAGACTTTATAGTGATTAACTACATTAAAGAGAAAAAAGTTGGCTATAGCATCGAACGATATAATGAAAGCTTGGAGGTAGTTTTTTCTACAAAACAGATTCCTGATAAAAAGAAATTGTTTCCTGTCGACTACATGGTGAAAAATGGTAAAATCTACGTTCTTGAATTCAAGTCACCAGATTTCAGTGACTATTTTGAGTATCATATTGCCTCTTTTAATGCGAGTGACTGCAGTGAAATCTACAGGAACCAGATCAAAGATAGCGATGGCAAAGGCTCAGGATACGCTACATTTATGAGAATTGATGACAATGGACGGGTTTACACCGGAGGCATGTATTTCAATGGTAACCGAACAAAAGCAGCCAACTCTGATGGGTTTTTCGCAAGCATAATTGAGCCAGATGGCAAAATGACATCGAATTATACTGATTGGAAAGACGTAAAGAGCGATTTGAAAGGAGACAACTCTGTTGTTTGGGGAGGCAAGACCAAAACATTCATGCAAGACCTTAGCTTAAATAGCGATGGCTCTTTCACCCTGATCGGTGAAAACTACAGAAGAGGTGGCGCTGATCTGGCTGGTGAAAAGAAAGGAGCTGGCAAAGCCCTGGGAATGGCTAGTAAGGTTGGAAGGTTCACTGGATCAACTGAAGGTGAAGAAGATGTAGCAATGACAGTTTCAGAATTTGCTCTTTTTGACTTTAACCCAAGCGGTGAATTCCAAAGTTTGAGAAAGGTAGAGAAACCTGCTACTGTAACTATTATTAAATCTTCAACTGATCCTGATGAAAAACCATATGTTGGACAAGCAAAGGGGCTCAACCTGGCAAATATTTTAAATAATAAAGGGTTTTTTCCTTATCGGTTTGTTGGTGAGAAAAATGGAGAAAAGGTTATTGTGTATCACTTAAGATATGAGCCTCAGGTAAAAGAATTACTCTACTTCACTCCCTTAAAAGCTATGGAAATTGACACCTCATCTATAGAGATTACCAGTGAAGAGCTTAGGGTTGTACAAGCATTCCAAAAAAGTATTGTCAAAAAGATGGGCGGGTTAGGAAAACTTGCAAGTAAAGCATCTAAAGTTACTGGTGAAGACCAGCAAAACGAATACATCTTAAAAAAATCAGACGATCCTTTTGATTACAGATCTAAAGATTTGGCTTCAAGAACTATTCTTGCCAATATACCAGGTAAGATTGCGATGTATGACTTTGTCCCTAAAAATGATGATAGTGGAGCTAAAAAGGGCTCATTGGCATCGCTCATGTCAGGTATGATAGGTAGCCTCAAAGTTTGGTATGTAGATATCCAATAACCAATGCATAATAATAACCAGACCTCAAAAGGAACCCACATTGGGTTCCTTTTTTTATTGGATAAACCCAAATTATGTAATAAGATTTCCTAATATGGCCTGATAACCTGAGTTCAATTATTGTTATGGGAAAAACACTCTTAAAAACTGTCATATCGCACAGTTTTTAAGAGTGTTTTAGTTGATTTAAATCGAACTCAGGTTGTTTCATCTTTAACAGTGTTTCTATCACGACAGGCCACCACATTCAGGGAAGAATTGAAATTAGGAAATCATCGAATCGAGTGACCACAAAGTGGTCAAATCTGAATAACTGTGAGTGAAACTCACAGCAAAAACCCTCGATGACTACAGCCCTGAAAGGGTTGAATTCAAAATTTCTCGTTAACCCATGGGCTTCACCCATGGTTATTGAAGTTTGATCCCTTCAGGATTGTGCCTTCAATGGCTGGATAATGAGAGTTGTACCCAGTGGAAATTGACTTGCTTAAGAGGGCGGCCACGCATTAGTCAATAGTTCGTACCCAGGTGCATCCCTTTTTGGTATGTCAAAAGCACAAAAAAAAGGTTGCCTTCCGACAACCTCTCAATACTTCATAATAGGTAGAATTTAGTTTCTCTTAGCTCCGACCTCAAACCCAAGGCCAAAAGCCAAATAATTAACATCAGAAACAATGTTATAAGAAAGCCCTAAATTCAATCGACCTAACATTACACCTGCCCTTGGGGCAAAGCCAAATTTTGTTTCCGATCCTCCATCAACACTTGGAAAACCACTAATTTCAACAGATCCGAAATCAACGAGGTAGACCCCTAAACCAGCACCTACATAAGGCGTCACCTTTGAATTTGATATCTTGAAATCTCCTGTGGCCAGGATAGGCTCTATGTTAGTTGCCGTAAAGGAAGTTCCTCCACCTCCTGATCCACCAAAAATCATTGCTGCCAGATGAAGGCCGACATCAATCTTTTCATTTACTGCATATTTCGGCTCAATGTACCCCCCCACACCAAGATCAACGACATCCGCAAAGTCACCAGACGGAGATCCAAAGGTTAGACCCAATCCAACCCGGATTTGTGCAGTTGAGCTCATTGAAGCCAACAGCATAAAAGCTAAGAATGTAAAAGCTAATTTTTTCATGGTAAAATGTTTTAGTTAGTTAGACATAAGACGCCCAAAAAAGTATAAATCAATGAACTTGAATGTTTTTACTTTAGTCGCCCTTTTGGCTAAAACTACAGGGTAGACCAGGCCTAAATAGGACGAATGTACAGGGCGAAGGTCTTCTTTGTGAGTGGGTGGAATTATTTTGTAAATGGGCTGGATTCATCGGCCCATTAGGACGAAAGGAGACCAAAAATAGGGATGTACCCATTTCCCGGAGGTGAGCATCTGGCGTTTTACATTACTCAGCGCATCACTATACCCTGCATCAGGGTTTTCAATCAAATAGCTGTAAAAGTTTTGCATTAGCTGACTGGTGCTATTGTCTGATACTTTCCACATTGAAACCAGTTGGTTTCTTGCGCCGGCATATTGGAATGCCCTGGTCAGTCCAATCAACCCCTCCCCTGATATCACCTTTCCCAAACCGGTTTCGCAAGCTGATAGAATCACGAGGTCGGCATTAATATCCATATTATAAATTTCCTTTCCATACAGGACTCCGTCTTCCGAACTATTCTTATTGGGGTAAAACAGAAGCCCTGACTTTTCCGGATCATCAGTATTTACAAATCCATGCGTAGCGATATGAACGTATTTGTATGACGCCAAATCCGTCGATTTGATGGATGCTTCATCAGCCTCTTGATGGATAAAGACCTTTGACTGAAGGCCTCGATCAGATAGCATTCTGGCAATAACATTAACTTCTGACTCAGTGCCAGGCAGTGGGCTTACATAGGTACCATTTTTCAAGATCGCCCGTTTAGAATCCCCCAGTAAGCTATCAAAACGTCTGAATGTGACTTGATCATTGACTATATCATCAGAAAAGACAGGAGCAAATCCCAGGAAGCCATTCTGTTGGTCGTCCTTCTTTTGGGCTTGATTAATATGATAAAGTGAGCCAGAAAATGCATAGCTGATATTGTATCGATTGATCAGGTAAGGCAGTTTACCGAAGTTAGGATTGTTTGAACCAACCTTCTTTGTGAGCAATGCTTCAAATGGCACCATATACATTAATCCATCCGGGATGATCACCAGGTTTGTAGTCCTTTTGCTGTATTTGGGCAGAAGTTTCTCCTGAAGGGCGAAACTGTTTTTAACATACAATTCATCCTGGTAATAAAGTATCCCGTTTCTGATTCCGGTAACTTCCCTGGCCACATCTTCCTCCGATTTTCTTCTTAACCGAACGAGGGTGAAATAATCACGAGTAATATTGAATCGATAGAGGTAATCATCCGTGAAAATGTACTCAATTACGGCGGTCTTCTCATCTAAAGCATCCTGTATCTTACTCAGGCTGCCAAGCTTGATCTTGTGTAATGAAAAATCAGTTTCAAAACGGCTTTGGGCCATAGATGTTAACAAGCTGTAGGCCTTGGTCTTTTCGGCAAAATAATAAGCAAGATGAAGGAAAGTACTGTCTGTAGATCTATTGATTCGATACCCGTTTTTAACTGGCTCAATAAATTGGTCAGGTTTATGAAAAGCATCCTTTAATTCTTGATTGTGTGCCTCCATGGTATGTTCAGAGGCATTTAGTGATAGAAAAAAATTAAATGTTTTTGAATTGGCTACCTTATCCCTTGGCTGAGAGGCAAACTTTATGAAGTTAAAATCAATTGCAAATAATCTATCATCCTTGATTTTTGAAGCGTAAAAGAATTTATCATTTTCATTGTCCATTGTCAGCAACAACTGATCAAGAAACCAATCTAAGGTCATTATGGTTTTGAGGCCAACCTGATAACTCAAAAGGTGCAGCGTATAACTATCATTTCCTTTCTTCGCCCCATGATTGGCAATCTGGTAGAGCGTATATGCCTTTTTGCTCAACGCCTCTTTGAATAAAACACGTGAGATCAGGCTTGATTCAAGCTCTTCTAATGGAACCTGTGAAAGGTCAGGGTTAGTGTTGATGTCTTCATTGTCGTAATCAATGGCAACTAAACGAAGGACATCGTGATAGGCTTCTAGTGCGTTCAACAGGTAACGTTGAACCCCAACATTTGAACTTGCGATAAATGTTGCAAAAGCTGGCCTGGGGCCAGAAGCCCCGGAAATCAGGTCAAAAGCACTGACCACTTTTAAATTGTAATTTCCAAATTTCAGTTTCAAAAATGCTTCATACCGGGCATCAAAAGCGAACCGTTTCATGAGTTCTTTATAATTGACCGATGCAGCCCGGTAAAGCCCCCTATTTCCAAATTGTGAATCAACACCAACAACACTTAAAGTATCAACTTTACCGTGTTCACCACCTGCAAGCCATGGGCTTGCATCTACGTACTCACTTATGGATTGCAAATATTCTTCCCCCTTGACATCCGCCAAAATTTGAGAAGCTAAAAAGAAAGTCATTGTAGTGCTGTCGGTAGATTGCAGAGTTTCCTCGAGTTGTTTCTTCACCAAATCCAATTCTGACGGAGGTGTATAATTGGCTTCATCAAGTAAAACAAATGGCCAATAAGTTTCATCGAGTTCTTTGCCGGAAGCAGTCGCAATTTTCAATTCCTTGAGAAAAAGTGAGTAGTATCCCCATGCTTTCTCACTCAATTCCTCCAGGTCTGTTGATTTCTGCTGACGCCAATAACCAGAGATTTCAGCTTTCGCCTTTTCGAACCTTTTGGCAAAAAGGTTGGCAAGAAAAAAGTTAGCGGTTGCTTTCAAACCAGCCTCAGCCTCAACTGCTCCGGTAACTTTTTTATAATGCCTTTCCGCTTGATTATAATTCTCCATGAGAAAGTAGGCATGACCCAGCTTTAAGCTTGATTCTAATGAGGTACCAGATCGTAAAAACCCTTGAATCGCTTCATAGGGCTGCAAAATTTCAAGGTAGATATCACCCAGTTTCATGTTTAACCGGGATCGATCTTCCGCTGATAAACCTGACAGCTTTAACAACTCATTTTGCAGACATAAAATAGCCGATTCGTATTTGTATTCGGCGATCAATTCATCACAAGTTGATTTACCCTGTGCCAGTGAGGTCCGTTGAAATGTGAATACAAGGCTGAGGGAAAATGATAATAAGCAAAGGCCGTATTTAGTCAATTTGTACATTATGAATAATGATAGCTACGATGTCTTAATTTAAACATACAAAGCATATCCGGGTCAGCGTTTTCACGAATACCCTTTTTCGTTTGACGAATGCACCGTTTTACTTTCTAAATGAGTGATACAAGGTTTTTAGCCTGAGTTCAATTAACAATCGAGTTCTGGTGTACTTAAACCTTTGATTTTTTAGTAAATAATTCCGTGAGGAAATAACCCGCATAGATTCCAAATCCTGTTTGGATGATGAGCAAGACAATTTTCAGGCCTTCAAATTCAATCAAATTGAATAATGCCTTCAGTGAAACGAACAAAATACTTAATACAAAAAGCGCAAGAATAAAATAGAAAGTGAATGATGTAAACAAAGTTGACACCTTATCTCCGCTGCCCAGATACCTGTTTTCATGGGCAAACTTGATCACCACAGTAATGTACAGGGCTGTCATTGGCAGAAAATACCCCAGCAGGGTCGTCAGCTCAGGAATTGTGAGGCCACCTAAAAAATAGTATAAGACAAGGAGCAAAATTATCAGTATCTCAAAAAACAGG
>Ga0316189_10001502_pt1 | contig 23086 bp, 21 predicted proteins | sample LowCovwburrow_MG_FD_204930 | JGI IMG/M metagenome (GOLD analysis project Ga0316189, IMG submission 204930) | Coastal sediment microbial communities from Maine, United States - Lowes Cove worm burrow | ecosystem: Environmental > Aquatic > Marine > Coastal > Sediment | place: USA: Maine... | reverse complement strand
TGGCAGAGCTGGAAATCTTCTATTGATTAGCGCTACTATCTCATTTCGATTTGCTTCGTTCTTTACCGAAATTAGTACTATCAAGTAGTCGTTATGTTCGTCGAGCCTTAAATTTGTTGTCTCAAGGCTGCTGGCTCCATTCACTTCATAGTCGATGAATTCGAAAACTGTAGAAATTTTCGAGATAATATGTGTGTCTTCGGAAATGATTAGAGCCTTGTCTGACATAGATCCGTCTCTGATAATATTATTATTGTCCTATCTAGAATCCTAAACTGGAGAGTAAGTCATCGACATCACCTTGGTCTAGGTGTTCGCTTGTACTTATATTGTTCAGTTGTCCTATATTTGATTTAAGGTCGTCGCTTTCCTTTTGATCCATCTCTGCGCTGCTAGCAGAATACTGTGAGAGCTTGGTTAAAAGATTCGCATACTGAGTTAAAGCAACTAAAGAATTTTCCACTTCTTTTATGATGTGGATAGCCTTGGTAATTGATTGGCTCGCTATGTCTTGATAATTCTGTGCCATAACGATTTCTGATACATTTGAGTTCAGAGTGCTAATATTGCTAGTCCCTTCCTGACAGTGTGCCTTCATTTTCTGAAGAAACTCAGCACCCGCATCATCCTTGGAAAATAAAGATGAATATTCTTCGAGTAAGTCTGACTGAGTTGTGAATTGCTGTGCGATACATTGAATATTTGACCTAGATTTCTCGGTCATATCGAGGGTTTTCTGGGCGGCATTGTCAGTCAAGTTGATCACATAGTTCAGATCTACTCGCGTCTTGTCATTAGCCGATTGGTCCTGCTTGGATGAAATACTTAGGTCGGATATCGCATCGTACAAGCCTCTTGTCAGTTTGCCTATGACGCTGTAAAAGCTTTTGCCATTAATTTCGTTTATCTCATTGATGCGATTTAGGGCGCTTGAAATATCATTTTTTTCCAAGTCTGCCATTAATTCATCGGTTTTGTGTCTGAAACTCTCTAGCTCTATGTTGCTGATTAGGCTAGGAAATTGACTAGGTTCTGTGTGAGCATTCAAAATATTGTCCTCGACTAATTGCTTAATTTTGTTATCGGTCATTGTCTTTATACTGCGTTACGGAAATATGCGTGAGATCTTTGCAGATAGCGTGTCGGCGTTAAAAGGTTTAACGACGTAGTCATTCACGCCCGCCTGAGCAGCCTCCACAATTCTCTCTTTCTTCGATTCAGCAGTTACCAGCAAGACAGGGGTTTTACCGATTCGGGCATCGGCTCGTATCGATTTTAGTAGATCGATACCTTCCATCTGCGGCATATTCCAGTCGGTGATAACAAAATCATAGCTTCCAGCCATTAACATTGGCAATGCAGTGGCACCATCATCAGCCATATCGACATTTGGGTAACCTAGATCGTTCAATATTTGCTTTTCTATTCTTCTCATACTCTCGTGATCGTCGACGACGAGGATTTTCATATTCAAATCTGCAGGCATTACTGGCTCCATTTGGGGTAATTGATTTCTGCTGATGACTCAAGCAACAATTGGGCCAACCTCGAAAACAGCTAGTAGACCAACAATTCTAAGGATAATCGCTTCAATGTCAATCTGCTGACGGCGGTACTCGAGGTGAGCGTCAAGAACGTGACAGCTTGCTAGGGCCACAGCCCACGGTAGTTGTGGTTCTTGGCCGTGTCATCAGAAGATTTCTCCTGTTACTCGCAATTAGGCTGATATTTCTAAAGTTAAAAATTTGCTTACCGTAATCACTTCCATGATGAGCTTCAGCAAGATCGCGTGCATAGACGGCAGAGAGCCATGGCCGAAGCGAATAATGTAGTTGCCTTTTCGATCAGGGGACTTGGCTAGAAGGTTAGAAGTTTTGCCGCCGAGGTTGCTGAGCAGGGCTAGCGTCAATGAGTAGTTCAATCTTTGGCAAAAACATTCTTGCTAGGGTGGCAACTTTTCTTACTGGGCGGCAATCAATTGCCGCCCAGTGAATGCAGGATAAGAACCCTGACCCTAATGATCGCTCTTTTGCATTGGAGTTTAGTGAGCTACGACGAGATTTGAACAACATTTCCTGTTGAAGAAGGGAAATGACACCAGATGGACAGCGTTGGCTTAGAATTTGCAAGATTCTTCATGTGTATCCGGAGTTGCTTGTTATTAGGCTTCTCATCAAGAAAATAAGTAGTAGTGATTAGTAGACTATACATTCAATAAATGGAGGAAAAAGAGATGTCCCAAGTACTTATAGTTGATGACTCTCATTCAATAAGAGAGCTGCTTTCAAGCATTCTAGAGAAGGCAGGGTTTAAAGTAACGAGTGCAAATGATGGAGAGTCTGGATTGAGTACAGCTAAGACATCGAATTTCGACCTAGTCATTACCGATGTGAATATGCCGGAGATGGATGGAATCGAATTGCTTGGCCATCTGAGAAAACTACCTGAATACAGTTTCAAACCTATATTGATTCTAACGACAGAGTTTTCACAAGAGATGAAACAAAGAGGAAAAGACGCAGGTGCTACTGGTTGGCTAGTGAAACCATTTGACCCTGAGAAGCTAATCGACGTTGTTTCCAGAATCATCAAATAGGTAGATTAACTCCAAAGTCGTTAACAGAATATAGAGCGAAGATGGTATGCCCAACACCGACATGAATGACAGCAGCATGAATGAAATTCGTCAAATATTCGAAACGGAATGTAGTGACGGTTTGGATGTGATAGAGGCGGGATTGCTAGCCTTGGAAGGGGGCGATGACAATCTGGATACAGTGAACGACATTTTTCGTGGGGCGCATTCCATAAAAGGTGGTGCCGCTACCTTCGGATACACGAACATCGCAGAGTTCACTCATGTGATGGAAACTCTTCTGGATAAAGTGCGATCGGAGGAGTTGGCAGTGTCTCCACCGTTGGTAAAAATATTTCTACAGGCGGTTGATTGTCTTCGATCAATGGTCGAGACGATGGACGGAGGTGACTATGACATCGAGAGAACTGAGGAGATTAAGACAGAGCTCTCATCCTGGTTAGACAAAGTGCCCAGTAGTGACGAGACTGACTTAGAGGCAGGAGCTGAGGCAGTCAATTTGCCTGCCGAATTCCACGCAATGGCTTGGGACATTTCCTTTGTTCCTGCTAGTAGCTTTCTATTGTCTGGAAACCAACCACAACACATCTTTCGTGCTCTAGCAGAATTAGGCGAAGTAGTAGTAACGCCAAACACATCGGCTATGCCTGAGATGTCCGAATTTAATCCCGAAGAGATGTACTTGAGCTGGGATATCGAACTTATAGCTGACGTAGACAAAAAACAAATACTCGAAGAATTCGATTGGGTAGAGACAGAATGTAAAGTCGAAGTTACCGAACGCGAAGTTACTCCCGTAGACAGTGAGAATCAGCGCATAGCCGATAGGCGGGCGATGGGTGGCGGTACTGATAGGCGTCAAGGCAGTCGCCGTGGCGGAAAGAAGGACGCGGGTTCTATCCGTGTAGACATCGAAAAAATAGATGCACTTTTGAACCTGGTTGGTGAGATGGTGATTAATCAATCGATGCTGAACAATCAATTCAATAGCAGGAATCATTCTGAGGATGGTGGAAGCACCAAGCAAGTCGGCGTGACTGCAAGCGCGGAGTTGGATCAGAGTTTATCACTTCTGGAGAGAACTACGCGTGAACTCCAAGAGGCGGTCATGAAGATTAGAATGTTGCCGGTGAGCACTACCTTTAACCGATATCCGCGTCTGGTTTACGATCTCAGTTCAAAACTAGGGAAAAATGTGGAGCTAAAAATTACTGGTGAGAACACAGAGCTGGATAAGACAGTTCTAGAAAAAATTGGCGATCCACTACTTCATCTTATTAGGAATTCATTAGACCACGGGATTGAGAACCCTGAAGAGCGAGTGGCTGCAGGAAAGGAAGAGATTGGAACGATTCATTTGAGTGCGTCTCATGAAGGAGGAAGCGTTGTAATACGGGTCACGGATGATGGCGCAGGGCTGAATACTGAAAAAATTCTTAAGAAAGCGATAGAAAAGGGCCTCGTTGAAGTCGATGAAAGGCCGAGTGAGCAACAGATAAATGATCTTGTCTTCCATGCAGGCTTCTCAACAGCCGATGTGGTCACTGATGTGTCTGGCCGTGGCGTAGGCATGGACGTGGTAAGAAACAACATCGAGGACATCGGAGGAAGGGTAGAAGTTCATTCTGAGCGTGGTAAAGGAAGTACATTCCAAATTACCTTGCCTTTAACTTTGGCGATCTTGGACGGGCAGCTTATTCAAGTCGGAAGCGAAGTCTATGTTATTCCGCTTCTGTCGATAGTCGAAACGGTTCAGGTTGATCTGGAAAGAATAAACGTAATATCAGGCAGTGAGACTATTTATCGGCTGCGAGGTGAAGTTATTCCAGTGGTGGACATGCGCACGCTTTACAAAATTCCCGAATTGGATTCGCTAGGCAGCTATGAAAATAAGCAGTTAGTCATAATAGAGTCGGAGCGCAGACGCATTGGCTTGGTAGTAGATGCGCTTCTGGATCAGCATCAAGTCGTTATCAAGAGCCTCGAAACTAATTATGTCAAAATTTCTGGAATTCTGGGAGCGACGATTTTAGGAGATGGAACTGTATCGTTGATTGTTGACGTTACCACACTGGGAGAGACAGCTAGAGAGGACACTGCTGGACTTACCCAACACTAGCGTGAGCAGGCTGGAAACATAGTAAGACACATTCAGGAATTTGATTCATAGGGGAATTAGGCATGAGCGATAACGAAAAATTGCAAGAAGAGCTAAATCAGTATCTAACATTTATTCTAAACGATGAAGAATATGGAGTGCCCATACTAACAGTGAGAGGAATCCAGGGTTGGGAGAAGACAACGCCAATTCCAAATTCTCCAGACTATGTTATGGGAATAATCAATCTTCGCGGCGAGGTTGTGCCGATCATAGATCTACGCAAACGATTTCACTTGGAAACGATTCCATATGGGGCGCATACGGTTGTAATAGTTGTCAGGATTGGGGAAGAAGACAAGCAAAGAACCGTGGGTCTGGTTGTCGATGGGGTAGCAGATGTTCATGACATAGACGATGAAAATATTCGTAAGACGCCGGAATTCGGCAAGCAAGTTAACAACGATTTTGTTAGAGGCCTCGGTCTTATCGATGAAAAAATGGTCATTATCCTGGAGATTGATCAGCTAGTAGATTGGCAGAAAGTTCCAGGCGGAAATGCCGAAATTGATGTTCTAGAAACCGGTGGCGCTAGTGTCGAAGAAGGGCTGGCGACAACAGAAGCAGCATAAAGTAATTCAAATATTGTATGTCAATACTACAGGAATAATCAGGAGATTGAGATGGGTATTTTTAACGATTTAACTAAGAGAAATTACCAAGAAGTAACTGTTAGTGATAATTCGCCAGAGCAGGATAATATCGATGCTGCTGGTAAATTGGCTGCAATTGATAAGGCGCAGGCAGTTATCGAATTTAATATGGACGGCACAGTCATCACAGCGAATACAAACTTTCTCAGCACGCTGGGCTATAGCCTTGGTGAGATTGAGGGGCAGCATCACAGCATGTTTGTTGAGCCAAGCTATAAAGCGAGCGCAGAATATCAGCAGTTCTGGGCGAAACTAAACCGCGGTGAATACGATGCAGGCGAGTACAAGCGCATTGCTAAGGGCGGCAAGGAGGTTTGGATTCAGGCGTCATACAACCCTATTCAAGATGCCGATGGTAAAGTTACTAAGGTTGTAAAGTTTGCCACTGATATAACTGAAGAAAAGCTAAGAAACGCTGATGCGGTCGGCAAATTGTCAGCGATTGACAAGGCGCAGGCTATTATCGAGTTCAATTTGGATGGCACGATTATTTCGGCGAACACAAATTTCTTGAACACTGTGGGATATACCGCATCGGAGATTGAAGGGCAGCACCACAGTCTGTTTGTAGATGCAGAATACAAGGCAAGTAGCGAATATCGGGAATTTTGGGCGAAACTCAATCGCGGCGAATACGATGCAAGTGAGTACAAGCGGCTTGGTAAAGGCGGCAAAGAGATTTGGATTCAGGCGTCATACAATCCTATTCAAGATGCCGATGGTAAAGTTTATAAGGTAGTGAAGTTTGCTACGGACATAACCGAGCAAAAAAATAGAGAAGTAGAGGCGACTAGGGCAAAGGCTGCTCTCGATGCAGTGACCTCCCCGGTCGTAGTGGCTGATGCAGACAACGTGATTGTCTATGCCAACGCAGAAGTGTTAAGCATGTTGAGAAATGCCGAACCTGATATTCGTGCGGCGCTGCCAAACTTTAGCGTTGACACGATGGTGGGCAGCAGCATCGATATCTTTCATAAGAATCCGGCCCATCAGAGGAACATGCTCAGCGGTCTGACCGGCAGATACCAAAGCGAGATCAAAGTGGGTGTTAGGACCTTCTCCCTCGCCCTCAATCCTGTTTTTGATGAAGCTGGCGCTCGACAGGGCACAACGGTCGAGTGGTTAGATCGGACTGAACAGTTGGCATTCGAGACGGTAGTAGACGATGCTATTTCTGCAGCGGTATCTGGTGAATTGTGCAACCGTATAGATCTAACTGGGCGTGAAGGTTTCGTTGCAAAGGTTGCCACCGGCATCAATAAACTTATGGACATCTTCGAGAACGTACTCAAGGACGCCGCCGCCTCGGTAGGCGAGATGGCAGAGGGACGATTGACACGGAAAATAGAGACAGAATACGAGGGAAGTTTCAATGAGCTAAAGAACGACATTAATCAAACCATTGATAAGCTCGTAGAAATAGTCTCCGAAATTTCCATTTCCGGGTCCAGCGTCAAAGAGGCCGCCAGCGAGATTGCCAGTGGCAACTTAAATCTTAGCCAGCGCACGGAAGAACAGGCTGCAAGTCTGGAAGAGACATCTGCGGCGATGGAAGAGGTCACAACTACGGTGCAGCAGAATGCCGAGAATGCTGTACAGGCGAATGGTCTTGCTCGCGGAGCAAGAGAGACCGCTGAGAATGGCGGAGCCGTGGTAAGCAAAGCGGTTTCTGCAATGGAAGCGATAAGCGAATCCAGCAATAAGATCAATGACATTATCGGCGTCATCGACGAAATAGCCTTCCAGACAAACCTACTAGCTCTGAATGCGGCAGTTGAAGCGGCAAGGGCAGGCGATCAGGGTCGCGGGTTCGCAGTGGTAGCAGATGAGGTGCGTAGCCTCGCGGGTCGCAGCGCGACTGCAGCAAAAGAAATCAAAGAGTTGATCAAAGACAGCGGTGAGAAAGTGCAGGAAGGTTCTGATTTGGTCAACAAGTCGGGTTCCACTCTTGAAGAAATTGTTACCGCAGTTAAGAAAGTTAACGACATCGTCGCCGAGATTTCAACAGCGAGTGAAGAGCAGGCTACAGGCCTTGACGAGATCAACAAGGCTGTTGGAGAGATGGATGAGATGACTCAGCAGAATGCAGCTCTTGTGGAAGAAGCCGCGGCTGCTAGTGAGGCCATGGGAAACCAGGCCGAGAACCTCGACAATTTGATTTCGTTCTTCGATACGGGAGTTGATCGTTCACGACCCAGTGCTCGTAGCTCATCCGCAGTGAAGAAATCAGCTGCTTCGCAGACGAACGCTAACAATACTCCCAGAGCTAAAGCGAAGCCTGCAGCCTCGGCTAGTAGTAGCGACAAAGATTGGTCTGAATTCTAAGCGGGTCAGATCAATCGAAGTATACAAAGAGAGCTGACGAATCCAATTCGAGCAAAGGGCAACACAATGGCCGTTAAGAAAGCAATCAAGAAAAGCACTAAGAGCGCAAGCAAAAAGGTTGAGAATACAGTAGTCACGGAAAATACTGAGAACCTTGAAGGTAGATATGAATTACCCAGGAATATGGAGATAACGGAAATTGGGATTGTGTACAAGGATGTGCAGGAGTTCTTGAGTAAGGCATACAAAAAGTGTGTTCTTGATGCTGGCAACGTTGCCCTGATCGATTCTGCTGGAATTCAATTCATAGTTCAGCTACTACAAACCCTGAAGACAAATGGGTGCGAAGTTGGCTGGGAGAACGATTCTATACAGATATACCAAATGGCAGCTGAGCTTGGTTTAGCTGACCATTTGGAGGTCTAGGACAATCAGATAAATGTGGATGCCACTATGAGCCGCAATGAAAGTACCACGATGAGTGACCGGCTGTTCGACCTTTGTGAGAAGCAATTGATCTCAGTGCTTGAAGAGGCAGGGGCGTCAATAGAAAAGGTGACTAATAATACGTCGCTGGCAGTCCGAGAAAGCACTGATCTCTTTGAACTAATTGAGAAGGCAGGGATCAGTCGAGAAGAGGCTGCACTCAGTTCCAAACTCGAGACACGAATAAATGAAATTATTGTCAATATGCAGTTCTTTGATGAGCTCTCTCAACGAATAGAACACATTATGGAGATAGTTGAGCTTATTAAGATTGAGTCAAACCGCGAAGGTTTCCTCAGCGATCCTCGAGATTCAGAAGAGCTTTTTGACAATATTAAGAACATTTTTTCGATACGCTCAGAATTCGAAGTTATGCGTGACATTTTTCCAGAATATCAGGAAATAGAAAAAAGCAAGATGGTGGAACTGTTCTAGGAAATTTGACGCTACATGATCAAACAGGATGATGTTAAAACAAGGAATTAATCGGTGAACGAACAAGTAAAAATCAATCTGAATGATTCGGAGTTTACAGAGATCCGAAAACTAGTTTTTGAAAACACTGGTATCTCATTGGCCGCATCGAAGAAAGAGCTGGTCAAGCGTAGATTTACACCTAGGATCAAGGAGTTAGGGCTGAATAGCTTTGATGCATATGTCCACTACGTGAAAGCTAATCATGACCAAGAAATATCTGATTTCTGCAATGCAATTACTACCAACCTAACTTCGTTCTTTCGAGAGAACCATCACTACGAGTTTCTGGAGAGAGAAGCTATTCCGACGCTTATGAAACGGAATCAGCAGCAAGGTCGGAAGTTGAGAATCTGGTCTTCAGGTTGCTCAAGCGGCCAGGAAGCCTACTGTCTTGCAATTACGATACGAGAATTCAATAGCGGCTTAGATCGTTGGGATGTGAAAATTCTGGCCACCGACTTAGATGAGAAATGTTTGAGTACGGCGAGGTCTGGAACGTATCCTGTTGAGGCGTTCGAGAAAGTTCCAAAACAGCTAATTTCGAAGTATTTTGACGAAACGCAGGAGCTTACCAAGTACAAGAACACGAGCAGATATCAAGCAATAGCTGATCTGCGTCAGCTCATAACCTTTAATAAGCTTAATCTTATGACTTCTCAATGGCCGATGAAGGGAGAGTTCGATGTTATTTTTTGTCGCAATGTATTCATCTACTTCGACAGAGAAACGCAACATGATTTATTGCTGAGATATGCAGCCCTTCAAGCGCCAGGAAGCTACCTGTGCCTTGGGCACTCGGAGTCTATAGCAGACCCGTCAGCGATTGGATATAAATTGATTGGTAAGACAACTTATATCCGCGTGTAAAAGTCTATTTGTCGAGATTATTATGAAACCTTGTTTGCCAGTATTTTCCCATATCAAACGTTACCAAGATAAGACGAATAATTGCGTTGCTGCCAAATTGTTGCCTGGAGAATTCTATGCGACACGCCAAGGAGAAATGATAACGACTGTTCTTGGTTCTTGTGTCGCAGCTTGCATTTTTGATCCGTCTACTGGTTTCGGCGGCATGAATCACTTTATGTTGCCGGGTGATTCAAGTAGCAGTCAAGATGACTCTTCGGCTCGATATGGATTGTTTGCTATGGAGAGTCTGATCAATGAAATACTCAAATGTGGTTGTTCGAAAAAGAATCTCCAAGTGAAGCTGTTCGGCGGAGGAGCGATAATCGAGAACATGTCTGATATAGGTAAGAAGAATGTCCATTTTGCGAAAACATTTCTTTTTTCCGAAGGGTTGGAACTTGCGGGTTCAGATGTGGGCTCAATCTATCCTAGGAAGGTAAATTTCTTTCCTTCTACTGGAAAAGCCATGGTTAAACGACTGAGAACAATGCATAACTCTACAATACAGGATCGAGAGCGGCAGTACTTTAACTCACTTAAGAAGAAAGATACCAGTGGAGAGGTGGAGCTCTTTTAAGCTTGGTCATTTACGAATAGTTGGAACAGGAAATCATGAAGAGTAGTAATAAAGTAAAAGTATTGATAGTTGATGATTCCGCAGTTGTTCGCAAGTTGTTGACAGATATATTTTCCAGTGATTCAGAGATAGAAGTTGTGGGTACTGCTGTGGATGCCCATGCAGCGAGAGAGAAGATTAAGCGTCTAAATCCAGATGTGCTCACTCTCGATGTAGAAATGCCAAAGATGGATGGTATTACATTTTTGCGTAATCTTATGCGCTTGCACCCCATGCCCGTTATTATGGTCTCAACTCTAACGGAGAAAGGTGCTTCGGTAACTCTAGATGCATTGAGCTACGGTGCTATCGATTTCGTGTGTAAACCGAAAATAGATATTGGCAATACGCTAGGAGAATATTCTGCGGAACTGATCCGCAAGGTGAAGGACGCTGCTAATGTTAGAGTTCGCCGCTATGAGGAACGAAAAGTAGCGAAGCCAAGCACTCCAGCGCTGGTTCCGGATGAGCGTCATTCCGTAGCCAAAATTATTCCGCAGCTTTCCTCAAAAAAGCACTTTAGTACTACTGAGAAGATTATTGCGATAGGGGCCTCTACCGGAGGCACTGAAGCGATAAGTCAAATACTCGAGCAGATGCCTATTAGCACGCCGGGTATCGTTATCACGCAGCATATCCCCGAGACTTTCAGCAAGGCTTTCGCAGATAGAGTAAATAGGCGCTGCGCCATTACTGTTAGTGAAGCAAAAGATGGAGATTTAGTCTTGCCCGGACATGCCTATATTTCCCCCGGAAATAGACATTTGCTTGTTGTAAAAGACGGTGCGCGATGGCGCTGTAAGCTGAATGATGAAGTGCCTGTAAATCGACATAAGCCTAGCGTGGATGTGCTGTTCAGATCCGTAGCCAACTGTGCAGGCCTCAATGCACTCGGCGTGATACTGACAGGAATGGGTAAAGACGGCGCTCAGGGACTTAAGGACATGCTTGACGCCGGTGCCAAGACGATTGCGCAAGACGAAGCAAGCTCTGTTGTTTGGGGAATGCCTGGGTCCGCAGTAGCATTGGATGCGGCAGAGGAGATATTGCCTCTGAATACGATAAGCGAACGCGTGACAGAAATCTTTCGTTAACCAATAGATGCGAAAAAGGGCTGTGGAGGTTTTATGACTCAGTTAATTCGACACTACAGAAGTCATTGGGTAGAAAAAAGAAGCTGGGCCAAAAAAATCCTCGGCTTCTCCTTTCTTTTTTTCTTCGTTAAGGGAGTTTTTTGGTTACTGTTTTTTTTCGCAGTAGCTTTTAAGGGGCTCCAGCTGTAAGGGCGCATCGCTCATTAAGCATAGAAGCGCTCGCTTTCCTACAAGTTCTTTGATTAAAACAAATAGCAAACCTGACCTGCAATCTGCTGTGCTTGGCATAGAGCTTGCATTTTATTTAGGAGACGGCTGCTTATTGGAAGATAGCTGCATGATTAGAAAAATAGGAGTACTGCTATGAATAGCTTATATCAACGAATTGGTGGTGATGCGGCCGTGGATGCTGCAGTCGACATATTTTACCGTAAGGTACTTGCAGACGAGCGTATCAATGGTTTCTTCGATGACGTGGACATGGATGGTCAGATAGCGAAACAGAAGGCCTTTCTCACAATGGCATTTGGAGGTCCGAACAGTTACAACGGAAAGGATATGCGAGAGGGACATAAACATTTAGTGGCTCGTGGACTTAATGAGGGGCATTTTGATGCGGTGGTCGAAAACCTTGCGACTACGCTAACCGAACTTGGAGTCAATAGTGGCGACATAGGTGAGGTGGCAGATATTGCCGATTCTGTGCGCGACGATGTACTCAATCGTTAACCAACACATTATGCCGGAGACAGTCTATTAAATGACTATCGTAAGTTACCAAGATACGAAAATCTCAATCGGTATAGGTGAAAGCGTCCTGGACGCGCTACTGAGTAGAGGTGTCAACGTTCCTTATGGTTGTCGCGCTGGAGTTTGTCAGAGTTGCCTAGTTCAGGCCAAGAATGGTGTGCCGCCGCTGGCGGCGCAGAAGGGTCTGAAAGAAACTTTAAGGCAGCAAAATTATTTTCTAAGCTGTAGTTGTTTCCCAGAGCAGGATTTAGTGATTGGAGAGATCGATTCCAGTCCACTACCCGCAGTCGTGAAAAGGCTGCGACATTTGTCTCCTCAGGTAGTGGAAGTACAGTTAACTCCCAGTACGCGAATACCTTACTACGCAGGGCAATTCATAACCTTGTGGTGTGACTTGACTGGAGATTGGAGAGAGGGGCGATGTTATTCCTTAGCCAGTGTTCCTGAATTGGATGAGTCATTGATTATCCAAGTGGCCAAGGCCCCGGGTGGTAAAGTTAGCGGCTGGATTCATGATCAGCTTCGTGAGGGGCAGGAAGTTTTCTTCCAGGAACCTATGGGCGCGTGTTTCTTCGTGCCTGAAAGCATTGATCAATCAATATTGCTTGCAGCGAGTGGCGCGGGCTTGTCTCCTTTGTACGGAATACTAAGAGATGCACTACACAAAGGCCATGCAGGAGAAATACATCTATTTCATCGCGCATCCGAAATGGAGGAGCTGTACCTGAACCGCGAACTACTGGAATTCTCGGCCAATCACGTCAATTTTCATTATCATCCATCGCTATCGGAAAACGCGGGATCTGCCCATGTGCCAATGGAAAACATTCAGACTATGATTGCAGAATCTATTGACTCGCTAAAGAACTGGCAGGTGTATCTGTGCGGAAGCCCCATTTTGGTAAATAGTTTGCGTAAACAAACTTATCTTGCGGGTGCATCAATGAATCAGATATTCAGCGATGCATTCGTTAGCAAGCATGAAGACCCTCTATCCTAGCAGCGTCGTGGTGGCGGATTCCAATTATCGAGAAACTCTAGCAGATTGTCATTGGATAGTGCCGCTGAGCAGAATTCACCCTGCACGCAATCGAACCCTAAGCTCTCTGCCTGATTCCAATCTTCTCGATCATAAATACCTTTTACGGCCACCTCCAAGTTTAATTTTTTAGCGAGAGAATTATTCTTTTTCACAGTTGAGCCCAGTTGCGGATCACTATTGGTGGAGTGTAATAGGTCTCTATGGCTTTTTATTTGCGAGAAAGGAAAGTTGCTGACTCTGCTCATGTCCGGGGCACCCAGATCAAAGTTATCTATCACGATACCGATCTTTTTGAAATGGAAGCGCATCAATAGCTCGGTTAATTCTGTATCTTCGTTGTCGATCTCGCTATCAGTAATTTCAAGGTTGATATGTTTTTGAGCTATGCCGAGTTCAGTGGGTTTATTGAGCAGTAAGTCCACGCTACTGTTGGTGGTAAGCGCATCGAGTGATATTTCGATATGGTTTTGTAGAAAAATGCCATCTGATAGCCAGGCAGCAGTCTGCTTTACGGCCTTGTTGTAAATATTTATCGCTAGCTCATTCATATGGCCATATTCTTGAGCAACGGGGACAAAGGCTTCTGGCTCTAAGATTCCTCGAGTTGAATGCTTCCATTTTGCTATGGTTTCAACGCCTATAATCTCTCCCGATCGGATGTGCGCTATCGGCTCGAAGTAGAGAACTAGACTTTCACTGCCGTTTCTCAGGCCCAATAGAAGTTCTGCCTCACTTATAGCTTGTTGGTTCTCTGATTGAGTTTCCTCAGAAGTTAAATTCGAATGCTCAGACAAGATATCACTGAGAATCGATGCATTTATTGGTTTGGTGAGATAACCGAGAATATTCAACTTCTGACATTCGGCCATTTCCAATGCTAGCTGCAGAATTCTCTTGTCTTCGCCGCTCAAGAGAATTAGCCCGCCCTGAAAACATCTCTGGTTGGCACATTTCATAAACTCTATGCCGTCCATTTCTGGCATGTTTAGGTCGCAGATAATAATGTCGTAGGTCGCTGCTGCATTGTCTAATTTTTTCAATGCATCGACTCCATCACCAGCCGTATCAATAGTGGAATAACCAAGCTTCTGTAAAGCGCTTACAGTTAGACTTACTATAAAGCTGTCATCATCGACTACCAATATTCTTTTACTGTTATCTTGCAACATAATTACACAGTTTCCCTGAATGTGGGGTCAGCTAATGCTGTGGTCTGCTACCCCATATTGAAGTTAAATTACACCATTGCGGCTCTTTTGATCTCGTTGCTGTCTTCGTTGAGAAATCTCAGCACGGAGGCGCTATCAGTGGGCTCGCCTATATTGCTTCCGCTTAACTTGGACAGATTGCATCTTCTAGCGAATGATATCTGCTGTTCGTTGAAGACATTTTTTCCCGCTGTTGTAAGGTCGGCCCCTGTCGCATAAGACACCAAGGATCCAATTTGGAATTCTGTTTCAATATTCTCAATATTACTGCTCTTATAGTTGTCGCCTGACATGTCAATGATCAACTCGTCGATAGGTAATTTATTCAGTATATTGAGTACCTGATCGTTCTGCTCTTTGATGCAGACAGCCAATTTGAAACCTTTTATTTTCAATCGACTAAGCACATCAAATGTAGATTCAGATGCATCGATTACCGATGACTCCGAAACTTCAAACATAACTGTGTGATTAAGTAAGCCTACTTCTTTTACTAATTCGTCGAGGAAATCCGGAGTGGAAGGGTCATCTAGCAACTGTCTTTCGATTGCCAATTTGATACCGATAACATTGTCCTTGTTCCGCAAGAAGCCGGGCTCTTGCTGAGCTTGATGCAGGGCGAATTCAATTAGTCCTTTAGATACTTTGGGGATTGCTGATTCGACTAAGAGTTTATTGATATCCAAAGTTTGAAAATCATCTGTTTGCCAGGTTAGATGAGCTCTAACCCAGGCTGTTTGATTGGGTTGATGCTTTCCCAGAGAGAGTTCGGGTTCATACAGAACTCGAGGCCCAAAACGCGCCTTTGGTGCTCTGGCCTCCTGATGGTGATGGTTTTTTTGCTGCTCTTCGATAATGGGAAGCAAGATGCTCTCAACCTGTCCAGGAGCAAAGGGCTTAGTAACAGCTTCGGTGATGTTAAGTTGATGAGTGCGAGCCACCTCCGTTACAGATGACAGTGTGCGGCGATCGAGGCCGCTCATCAATACAATCTTTGCTTTGCTGCCAACTTTTGCCAGCACCTGAATGATTTCAACTCCGTCAACACCGGGTAGAACCAGATCGAGAAATATCACTTCTGGTTCATAGGCCACGAGAGCCGATCGAACGTCATTACCATCGTGAACGCATTTGACTTCGCAGCCTGATTTTTCGGCGATGCCCTTTAATATCTCAGTAATGAAAACATCATCATCGATAACCAGCATCTTCACTTTTGTTGAATTGTTGCTTAATTTCACGTTTCAATTCCTTTAACAAGGCTTTGCTAGCGCTGCCACAGCCTAGGTATGTAAGAGCACGAGAGGTCATTCAATATCTCTTGAGCCTGCTCTAGCCAGCGCCATATCGAGTCTTGGCTAGTAATACGACAGCATTTACTGGCAACTTTAGTGATGTTCAATAAAAAATCTCACGCCTAAGGCCAGCACCTAGCCGAACAGGAGCCAATGCTGTCATAGGTCGTCAACGGGGAATTGGGAGCAACAAATCCTGATATTGATGACAGCACCGTCAATAGGGTAGAAAATAAGTAAAGTAATCTTCGAAAACTGACGTAGTAAATCAAGATCGTATTAGTCGTTGATTATTAGTTATTGCTAAGCGCGGATCGAGGCTGTCTCTCACTTTGTTGGTTACTCTATGGCCAGTGCCACATTGCGAGATTTTCACCATTGATTAACAGAAGATCGTAAGACTTTACTCAGGTAATTAGCTAATTTTAGAAACCTATCCAAGGAGTAGGATTATGCCAGCAATCAATGAAAACATGTCGATACTTCTGGTGGACGACGATCCGTTTGTTCTTGCTGTGGCAGTTAAGGCTTTGGAGAATCTGGGTTATCGACGCATCACTACAGCAGGTAACGGGAATACAGCTCTAGGTAAGTTAATTACCTCCGAGACAGCAATCGATATTATTATTTGCGACTTGAACATGCCGGAAATGGATGGAGTCGAATTTGTAAGGCACGCCAGTGAAAGTGGATTTCAAGGTGGCCTTATTTTTCTGAGTGGAGAGAATCAGAGAATGCTGGAAATAGCGTTTGGATTTGCAAAGTCTCATAACTTGGACGTACTAGGGACGTTGTCTAAGCCGTTGCAACCGCAGGAATTGCTGCAGCTACTTGCGAACTTCAAACCGACTGGCACTGAAACTCAGCTTAGAGCTCATCCTAACCCCATATCGCTAGATGACTTAAAAAGTGGTATTAAAGGTTCCTCAATGAATCAGCTGATGTTGGTATATCAGCCAAAAGTACATTTAGAGTCAGGTTTAGTTACAGGGGTAGAAACCTTAGCAAGGTGGTGGAATCAGGACAGAGGAGTGCTGGATCCGTCGACCTTTATTCCCTTAGCGGAAGAATCAGGCCTCATCACTTCATTAACGAATGTAATCTATGAAAGAGCAATCATTCAGGTTGCCGAATGGAATCGCCAAGGACATGTTCTCAAAACGGCCGTTAATTTTTCTATCAACTCTTTCGCTGACTCAGATTTCTGTGATTTCATTATTGAGACCACTGAAAAACATGGAGTCAGTCCGAGTCAGATGCTATTAGAAATAACAGAAACTCAGGCTGTCACACTGCCAGTTGCTTGCACAGAAGCCTTGATGAAAATGCGCTTGAAACGGTTTGGCTTATCTATCGACGATTTCGGTACGGGTAATTCGTCTCTCGAGCAATTGAGGAATATACCGTTTACCGAAATGAAGATCGATCGAGCTTTTGTGTGTGGAGCAGCCGATGATCCGAGTGCTAGGGCAATACTCGAGGCCTCTGTCGGTCTTGGTAAGAAAATGGAACTTGAGATAGTCGCAGAAGGCACTGAAACCAAATCAGATTGGGAGCTAGTGAAATCTTTGGGATGTGATTATGCTCAGGGTTTCTATTGCGCTAAGCCAATGCGAAGTGAGGACTTGATGGGATTTATTGACCATTGGGCTAAGACTGGCTAACTATTTCTGCACCGTTGCGCAACGCAGCCACGTAAGTAGCGCTTTGGACATTGTGGTTTTCTTTCCCTGTCCAATTTATCTCCCCACCCCACCCCCTTCATTGCTACCATCGATCTTCTTCAGCATTGGCGACGTCAATGCTGGTGGCAATTTCATAGAGTTGCAAGGTCTTGCTATAGTTGATGGTAGTTTAAACGTCGCACTCGGTTTTGATAAATGCTATCAAATTCCCGATACCGTCCTTTTGGTATATTCTATAGACAATAAAGAGTATGTAGACAAGTGCGGCATTACCGAATTCGGGTATTCGTTCTTTATATAAAGAGAGGGACATTCAGGCGGTGGATGCGGATTCTCCCTACGCGCTGCCAAATTTGGAACTCTGAAACTCGATAGTAGTTTTTTATCCTTAATACATCAACTGGCACAAATGCCTATTGGAATAGACATGCGTAGAATCTTTCAAAAGTTATTGCTCATCACATGCTTGCTAAGTACTGGTTCTGTTTTTGCCGCGGAGTTTGCTGACACGGTGGAGCATAAGTTCGCCGACAACGATGGTGTGTCGATTCACTATGCCAAAGCCGGTTCCGGCCCGCTGGCGGTTTTTATACATGGGTTCCCAGATTTCTGGTACTCCTGGCGTCATCAGATGGAAGGGCTGGCAGGCGATTTCACCGTCGCCGCTATGGACACGCGGGGATACAATAAGAGTGATCAACCGATCGGTGTTGAAAATTACGATATGGAATTACTAATAGACGATGTTGCGGCGATTATTGAAAATGAAGGGCGTGAAAGTGCAGTCATCATTGGGCACGACTGGGGTGGCGGCATCGCCTGGAGTTTTGCAGCGGCCCGACCTGATCTCACATCGCAACTGATAATCATTAACTTGCCACATGTTAAGAACCTAGCTCGAGAATTGGCTAAGATGGATGAACAGCATCGCAATTCTCAGTATGCGCGCAATTTTCAACGCTTGACGTCCCATGAAAATATTAGCGCAGAGACACTTGCAACGGCTCTCTCAAATGGTGATGAAGCGCTGCATGGAATCTATCTAGAGGCATTCGAGAACTCTAGTGCCGACGCGATGATGAATTACTACCGAGCGAACTTTCCAAGAGAGCCATACACATCCGGGGCATTTTTAGAGGTGGACAGGATCAAGATGCCAGTTTTGCAGTTTCACGGATTGGCAGATACTGCCCTGCTTGCAAATTCACTGAACAATACCTGGGAAGAGTTAGATCAAGACTGGACCTTGGTCACAATACCGGGAGCAGGTCACTGGCCTCACCATGAAAAACCAGAGAAGGTGACGAACATGATGAAAGCGTGGCTGGAGTTGCAGAGTGAGTAAATAGGCTCAAAAAAATAGGCTGACGAGGTCAGCCTCAAGGCTTGCATCATAGAAAATTCTATCTAGTTCGGCAGAATCACTGCGTCGATAACATGGATAACACCGTTACTTGTTTCGATATCTGCCGTTACAACATTGGCATCGTCCACCATTACAGTATTCATAGCATCCACACTTATTGCACTACCTTGCACGCTGTCGACTTCCAAAGCCTTGCCAGCAATATCGGCAGACATAATCTTTCCCGCCACCACATGATAAGTCAGCACAGCCACTAGCTGATCTTTGTTCTCAGGTTTCAGCAAATCTTCTACAGTGCCCTCAGGCAATGCGGCAAACGCTGCATCTGTCGGCGCGAAGACAGTGAAGGGACCTTCGCCTTTCAGTGTGTCGACTAGACCTGCCGCTTGAACTGCGGCGACTAGTGTGGAGAATTGTCCCGCGGCGATTGCTGTATCGACTATATCGTCCGCCTTAGCGCTAACACTCGCAAGAGTGAGAGGTAGAAGAGCAACAACTGCTAGCAAATTTCTTCTAAAGATATTCATAACTACTCCAAAAAATTGTAAATAGAATTGATAGAACCCATAGCAACGAAGCTAAAATGTCTTCGGATCACTTCAGGAAAATATAAATTGATATGTGAATAAATTTGGAAAACTATTGAACTAGATTGTTCAAAGCTACGTAATATTTTGTCTATAACTCAAAAATATCCAGGATGTTCGAGATGAAATTTGTACTTGCGCGGGTTCTACTGTTATTGGGAATCACCTTTAGCTCATTCGCCACAGCGATCGAAAAGCCCGAGTACGAAGTCATTCTTGTTGACGGTGCGCTTGAGTATCGTCGTTATGAGTCATACATAATCGCAGAGACGAAGATCCTTGCTGTAGAGAATTGGAAGGATGCTTCCAACGAAGGGTTTAGGCGGCTCTTTGACTATATAAGCGGCGATAACAACGGCGAGGAGAAGATTGCCATGACCGCACCGGTCCAGCAGAGCAAGCTTCAAGCGGAAGAAGTACAATTTAGTCAGGCGGAGCCTTTGGCAGATGGCAGCGGATGGAAGGTCGGCTTCATGCTGCCGTCTAGCTACTCGATGACGGATGCGCCAGTACCCGAAGACAAGAGAATAGAACTTCGCGTAGTGCCAAAGAAGCTGGTGGCAGCGATTCGCTACTCGGGTCGATGGACGACGCGAAATTTTGATAAGCATGAATCAAGGTTGATGCTGGCGTTAGCGGAGCAGGGTATTGAGGTTTTAGGGCTGCCAGAGACCGCTTTCTACAATCCGCCATTCGTTCCTCCGTTTATGCGGCGCAATGAGATTTTGGTTGAGGTGGCTAGCCCTCCCAGCTAGCTAGGCATGGAAAGCACGGTTTGCGTCTGCTAGAAGTGCGGCAAATTACCGCATAAATAGCTGTGCTCGAAGTTTGGGTTAGTCAGTGCTCACTAACTAAAATTTGCCGAAGGATCAAGCTCTCGCTTTGTGTCCCCTAATCAAGCAGCTTTCGTCCCGCGTTGAGGTCGCTACAAGTGGACTTAGCGCCGGATAGCTTTTATTCTCTGACGCAGCACTTCTTATCCAAACAATACAATAACCAAGGAGCATCCATGACTTCATTGTCTCAATCACCCCTATCCAAATTTACGCTATTTGCCTGCGTATCTGCGGTGCTAACCGGCTGCGTCAGTGCCGGCAATCATATCTCGGGCGATGGCCTGCCCAATCCGAACCCTGTGGTCACTCAAAACTGGGGCGACCTGCCCGCTGGCAGAAACTGGGGTTCAACTGCAGGCATAGACATCGATCCTAATGACGGACACATCTGGGCCTATGAGCGCTGCGGCGCAGGCACCTTCGGTGGCGGCACACCTATCAATTGCGACACTAACCCAGTAGATCCAATATTTAAATTCGATCGCAACACGGGTGCAGTTTTAGCCAATTTCGGCGGCGGTGTCATGATGACTCCCCACGGTATTCACGCCGCTGCTGACGGCAGCGTCTGGGTGACTGACTTCGCGACAAACTCAGATGGCACTAAAGGCCAGCAGGTGCATAAGTTCAGCGCCGAAGGTGAATTACTGATGAGTCTGGGTACAGCAGGTTCGGCAGGAAGCGGCCCCAATCAATTCAATCAGCCGAACGATGTGATCGTAGGGCCTGATGGCAGCATCTATGTATCCGATGGACACAATGGTCAGGGCATGACCAGCAATCAAGCCATGGAGGAAGGTCGTGCAGAGGGAAATACCGCAAGAATTATTAAATTCTCCCCCGAGGGCAGGCGCATCAAGGAATGGGGTAGCATAGGTGTAAGACACGGTGAATTCCGCACGCCACACGCGATGGAGTTCGACTCGCAAGGGCGTCTATGGGTTGCAGATCGCGGCAATCACCGCATCGAGCTTTTCGATCAAGAAGGTAACTATCTTGAGTCACGCTATATGTATGGCCGCATCAGCGGATTGTTCATAACAGCCGATGATATGGTGTATGCCATCGATTCTGAGTCTGGACCGACTAATCACGTAGGCTGGAGAAATGGTGTGCGTATCGGGCCTCTAAATGAAGATCGCATCGTGGGCTTCATTCAGCCTTTCGAGCGTGATGATCGCGTGTACCAAGGTACCGCAGGTGAGGGCATCGCTGTGGATGCTGAGGGCAATGTCTACGCGGCTGAGGGGCCGAACTCGCTGTCGCAAGCGGGCGGGGCTTTCACTAAGTACTCTGCGCGTTAACAGCAAAGGGTAAAACCGCAAGAAGCAAAAAAGGTCAAAGGGTTACCCCTCTGACCTTTTTATTTTTCTAGTTAAACGAGGAAGGTGTCCTATCGCATTTCAAGCTCTTCCCTCAATGCAGCAAGAATGCTGTTAAGTTCGCTGAAATACCGGCTCTCTTGATTAAGCTTCGTCATCGCTGCAGTTAAGGCTTCGTATTCAAGAGCAAGTCTTTGTCGCAGTTCTTGCGGGCTCAGTAATACGTCCACGCCAAAACGTACATCGTTGACATTCTGTCCCCGCGCATCGGTGAGGAACTGTGGCTCACATGCTTCCTCTCTAATATTGGAACCGGTGGGGGTATAGTCGTAGCAATTAATAGCTAGCTGTTTGTCTTCAACGCTGGCATTGAACACGCGGTAGAATTCGCTTTCGATTCTTTTGATCTGGTTGCGAAGCTGCGGAGGACTTAGGTCTTCTATGACAATTTGTTCTTCGGCGGCGTTCAGTTGCCTGTCTAGACTGCTTAGAACCGAGAGGACAAGCAAGGGTAATAGGAGAGCAGATCGTAGCTTTTGCATTGTAAAATCCTCTGAATGCAAGGCATGCCCTAGTAAATGGGCAGAATTGTCCAAAGTATATGTCGGATAGGAGGGGCTGTGGAGTGCGAATTCAGGTAAATCATCCCATTTATCTAATATCCAGCGAAAAGCCAGGGGAAGGGATTCGAGCAGAAATATTTGTCACTTTCTTGCCTTAGAGAATTAGATCGAACGGTCGCTCTATGAATTGTTTTCAATCTGTTTGTGAATTCTCATAACTAATTGAAAATTATCGATAAATACTCAATATCCTCGCTTTCTTCTGGGCTGATTCTCGACCTTATTGTGCGTTAAATACTTAATCATTAGTAGGCTGCTCCCAAGTTTCGTGGGCGAGGGGGAGGGTAAGCAGGAAATAGCTAAAATTAGGGCTTTTTAAGCACTATCAAAGTAGGTAAACTCGGTCGGTTGCTGAATAATTCGTACTATTTGGCGACCAGGGTGAGAGATCGGTTTACAAAAAATCGACTGCTTGCTTAGACGGGTTTGCAGAGCATTCCGGAAGATTTGCGTTTTGTACAACCTGTTGTATTTACTGTAATTAAAGCTTTAATAATAAGTAAACAAATTAAAATTATGGAGAGAAATATGCAACGTAGAATCCCACATAAGCGCAGTTTGCTATGCGCGGCGATCTCACTTTCTTTACTACCACTGGCGAGCCAATCAATAGCTCAACAGGACTCAGTAGAAGAAGTGGTCGTAACCGGTTCCTTTATCCGACGCTCCGAAGGTTTTTCGGGCGCATCACAAGTTTTAGCGCTAGACGCTGAAGAGCTGGAAGCTCAAGGTACTCTAAACATTGGTGAGGTTGTTCAAAACCTTGCTTTCGTTAACGGTGCAGATTCCGCTATTACAAACACTATTCAAGGAACGACTTCTCGTTCTACTCAGATTGACTTGCGTGGTCTGGGTTCTAGCTCAACTCTAACCCTTCTCGACGGCAAGCGTATCGCGGACCAGAACGTGAACGCGTTGATCCCATCTATCGCTATTCAGCGCATGGACATCGTTGCTGACGGTGCTGCCGCTCTCTACGGTAGTGAGGCTGTGGCTGGTGTGGTTAACTTTGTACCTTATAAGTCTTACGACGGTCTCAAGATCGACACCTACGCAGA
>Ga0316189_10001501_pt1 | contig 23091 bp, 25 predicted proteins | sample LowCovwburrow_MG_FD_204930 | JGI IMG/M metagenome (GOLD analysis project Ga0316189, IMG submission 204930) | Coastal sediment microbial communities from Maine, United States - Lowes Cove worm burrow | ecosystem: Environmental > Aquatic > Marine > Coastal > Sediment | place: USA: Maine... | reverse complement strand
TTGGGGCCGTGCTCAACGACGACACGCTGCCGCGCTTGAAGTGCTCGATCGTCGCGGGGTCGGCCAACAACGTGCTCGCTGAGGACCGCCACGCCGCGGCGCTGGCCGAGCGCGGCATCCTGTACGCGCCCGACTACGTGGTGAACGCTGGCGGGCTGATGAACGTCGCGAACGAGCTCGAGGGCTACAACACCGACCGGGCCACCCAGCAGGTCCACGGCATCTACGACATCACGATGCAGATCTTCCGGATCGCGGGAGAGGAGGGCATCACCACCGCGCAGGCGGCCGACACCCTCGCCGAGCGCCGCATCCAGGCGATCGCGCGCATCAAGGACAGCTACGTGCCCCGCCGGCGCGACCGCTGATCTGGCTCCTGCTGCCGCTGCCCGCCGCGATCCCGCCACCGGGCGCGGCGGTCCGCGTGGCGTACGAACCGTACGAAGCGGGACCCGAACCAGCCTGCGAGCTGCCCGTCGCCGCTATCGCCGGCGAGCAGACCGACGCGCAGCTACAGGTCGCGATGGGTCCCAACCACGCAGCGCTGGCGGGCTGGGCGCAGCACACGGGCGCGCTGACGGTGGCGGCGTACGACGCAGCGCTCGCCCCGTGCGACGGGCTCCCCCGGGTTCACCCGATCGACGCGCCGCTGCATGGGGCCGCGATCGGGCTGTCCCGTCCGGCCGCGCAGGTGCCGACCGCGCGCGGCGTGGCGGCGGTCGTCCCGCTGGGTCCCCCCGACTGGTGGATCGTCGTGCCCGACCCCGCGTGCCCCGCGCCGTGCCCTGCCGAGGTCGCGTTCCCAGGCGACGAGCGCGCTGCACCCACGCTGTTCTCGATCCATCGCGCTGCGGCGGCCGGCTCGGCGCCGGTCGACGTGCACATCCCACCCGGTGGCGCCGCCATCCTGCAGGTGGGCCCCGACGCCGCCTGGTGGTTCCCCGAGGAGTCGCTGGAAGTCGCGCAGGTCCGGGACGCGCTGCTGGTGTCCTCGCCAGGAGCGGTCGACGTGGTGGGCTTCGTCCGCATCGCGTCGGGACCCCCGCGCGCAGTCCGCCTCGCGGCGCAGGGCGGCTGGGGGAGGACACCGGGGGGCACGCCCGAGGTCGCGGTGCGCGCCGGTCGCAAGCGGGGCCTCCGTGTGGACGTCACGCCGCTTCAGCACTGGGTGGCCGACCCCGATGTGCTGACCGTCTCTCGCCGGGGCGCTCGGTTGCGGCTGACCGGCGGCACCCCCGGCCGAACGCACCTGGTGCTCGACGACGGCGCAGGGCTGCGCTTGGTGCGCGTCACGGTGACCGACCCGGCAGGTACCAGGTGACGTTGTTGGGCCAGACAAACTGGCCGAACGACACCGAGATGCAGGGGTCGAGCGCGCGCAGCGCGTGCCACCAGCCCACCGGCAGGAACACCGCGTCGCCCGGGTCCAAGACGGTGTGGTGCCACACGACCTCGGACTCCACGGGCGGATCGGTCGGGTCGATCTCGTTGTACAGGCCCCGCGCGGTCTCCCACAGCTCCGGCTCGAGGTTGCTCGCCAGCCACAGTTCCTTGCGCCCCACCAGCTGAACGAACCAGCCGCTGGACTGATCGTGGTGCACCGCGGTGGACACGTCGCGCGGACCCACCCACAGGCGCGGCGCACCACCGGAGTCGAGACCCGGCAGCGTGCCCAGATCGCGCGCGAGGTGCGCCAGCCCAGCCTGACCGAGCAGCTCGTTGCGGGCCACGCAGTACACCTCGTCGCCGGTGCCTTCCAGGCTGTGAAGCGCCAGCTCGCGCAGCGGCATCCGCTGCACCAGGGAAGGAACCTGGCGCCGCCAGGGAGGCAGCGCGCACCGTCCGGCCATCGCCTCGACGGAGACGTCTCCCAGGGTCTCGGCCCAGCCGGACAGCGACCACTGAAGCGCCGCCCACCGTGCAGCGGCCCCGCGGATCACGACCGGACGATTGACCTGCCAGAAGTCCGCGTGGAACGACCCCTCATCGAGCGCAGACCGCTCCGCGAGCGCACCGGGACCCAGCCACCGGCGCAGCCGAACCGCCTGTTCGACCCCAGCCGACCGGGTCACCATGCGCCGGGCGCCGGCGAGCAGCGGGGAGGCGCGCACGGACGCCACAGCGCTCTCGGCGGCCGGTCGATCGAGCCCGGCGGCGACGAGCGGCGCCACGAGCTGCTCAGGGGACGCGCCGCGCAGCAGGTTCTCAGCGAGCCAAGCCTGCCAGGCACCCGCGACCGCCTCGCTCATTCCGTGGGCGTGACCGGACCCAGCGGCGGCGGCGAGATGCCCGGGACAGGGCCCGGTCCACGCAGGGGAGCCGGCATCGGCGGGAGCGCCGTGTCGGACGTGGTGCTGGTGTCCGACGTGGTGCCGGTGTCCGACGTGGCGCCGGTGTCGACAGGAGCCACCATTGGCGGAATGGGCTCCTCGTCGCAGCCCGGTGCGGAAGCGAGCGACGCGAGCAGCGCAACAAGGGGAACGGGCGTGGGGCGTCTGGGTGCCATGGCGGCAGTGTAGCATGCGATCAGCGGGGAGTCAGCATGGATGCAGTCCTGGGGACAGGCCGCTTTCTTCGCCTGGTACGTGAGAACGGCTGGGAGTGGGCGGAGCGCACGAACGCCAGCGGTGTCGTGGTCGTGGTCGCGGTCACGCCGCAGGGCCGCCTGCTGCTGGTGGAGCAGCACCGGCCTCCGGTGGGCGGCGCCGTCATCGAGCTCCCCGCTGGCCTCGCCGGTGACGTGGCTGGGCAGCGGGACGAGGCGCTGGCGACCGCGGCGGTGCGAGAGCTCGAAGAGGAGACGGGCTGGCGCGCCGAGCAGATGCACCGCCTGACGGAGGGCCCGGTGTCGGCCGGGCTCACGAGCGAGGTGATCACGCTGTTCCGTGCCGCCGATCTGCGCCGCGTCGGGCCGGGCGGCGGCGACGCGAGCGAGGACATCACCGTGCACGAGATCCCGCTCGACACGGTGGACCGCTGGCTCGCGGAGCGGTCCGAGGCCGGAGTGTCCTGCGACCCCAAGATCTACGCCGCCTTGTACTTCCTGCAGCGCGCCGAGTAGCGGTCAGCGGGGCAGTCCCAGCAGATCGATGTGCCCGACCTGCAGCCCGACCGCCCCGAGCGCCTCCAACCGCCGCTCCTGCCAGGCCGCCACGGACTCAGGCCGCGGGTGCACCTGGGCCGCCGCCGCCGCCGTGCCCTGCACCATCGATCGCACCATCTCGATCGCCGCCGGGGGGATCCGCCAGTCGGCGGTGGCTTGGTGGACGCCGTAGCCGCGTACCGCCAGATGGTCGGCGAACACCGCGGCCGCGTGCGACCCCGGCGAGGCCCCGAACCCACGGTCGCCGAGCTGGTGCAGTCGAAATGCCGCGGCGACCTCGACGTCCAGCGGATCCTCGGGGGTCCAGGTCACACGGCCGTCGACGGTGAGCGCTGCGAGCACCGGGACGTTCCGCTCAGCCACCCAGTCCGCGAGCTGGCCCAGGAACGCCGCAGACCCCAGATCGAGCAGCGCCTGGCAGGAGACCCCGTCCACCGCCAGATCGAGTCCGGACAAGTCGCGCAGATCGTGCCTGCGCGTCTCCGCATCGGTGACCCGGGTGAGCAGCGCCGGATCGTGATCGACAAGGAGCCACCGCGCAGCGACGTGCTGGGCCAGCCAACGCACGCCCGAGCCGAGTCCGCCGCCGAGCTCCACGACCCGGGGGTTACTCGGGAGCGCCGCGGCGAACTGCGCCCCCAACGCCGCGTCGCGGGCGGCGTGATCGAACGGCTCGCGCAGCCGCAGCCAGTCCTCTGAGAACTCGCTCACAGCGCCTCCAGCGCACGGGCAAGGGCGGCCACCTGCGTCGGCCAGTCCGGCAGGCCGAGCCCTCGCGCCGCGCTCCCCAGGGCGCCCCGGAGCGCCGGTTCGTCCTGCACGCGGGCCATCGCCGCCGCCAGCGCGGTGGAGTCTCCGGCCGGCACCGGCAGCCAGGCGTCCGGATCGCGGCCCTCGAACAGCCCCGCGGGCGTGCTCACCACCGGCAGGCCCCGGACGAGCGCCTCCGCCAGCCCCATGCCCCACCCCTCGTAGTGCGCGGCGTGGACCACCGCGTCGGCCGCAGCGTACTCCGCAGCCAGCCCGGCCGCGTCGAGCTCCCCGAGGAACGCGACCCGCTCCGGCGCCGACCCCTGCACCTGATCCGCCCAGCGAGGCGCGCGCGTCAGGCTCCCCGCGCAGCGCACCGACCACGACCCGGGCAGCGCGCGCACCGCCTTCGCCAGCACGTCGTGCCCCTTGCGCGGGGTGACCGTCGCCACGCACAGCCACCGGGTCCCGCCCGAGCCGACCGCGGCGGGCACCGGGTCGGTCCCCGGTTCGACGACGAGCGCGTCCACGTCGAGGTCTCCCGCGGTCCGGCGGCTGGTCGCGATCACCCGGCTGGCGGGTCGCAGCGCACGCTCCTCCTCCTGGCGCCGCGCGTGGCCCTGCTCCCGCCACAGCGGGCTGTGCACGAGCACCGCGACCGGTCGCTGGCGCGCGAGCGCCGCCCCCGCGGGACCCAGGTCGGTCCACAGCAAGCCGTCGGCCAGGATCACCCCGGGTCCCAGCTCCGGGAGCGCCCCCTCGACCCGGTGTACGCAGACGGTGTGCCCCCCCGCACGCAGGCCCCGCACCATCCGGGCGTTGTACAGGTAGCCGCCAGTGCGCTGGGCGGGGTCTCCCACAGAGAGCACGTGGACGATCAACGCGGCACCAGCGGCACCAGGGCCCCCGGAAGGGCCGCGGCGAGGTTCACCAGTCCGTACGCACTCGCGACCGCGACGGCGGCCTCCTCGCTCCACCCCACCGCGGGCAGCAACGCGAGGGCCACCGCCTCCCGCATCCCCCAGCCGCCGACGGTCACGGGTACCACCATCGCGAGCAACACCAGGGGGACCACCGTGAACGCGGCGCCGCCGAGCGGCAGCCCGAGCGCCGCGCCGCACAGCGAGAACGAGGCCAGAAACGACCCGGTCAGCAGCACCGAGAGTCCGACGTTCCAGCCGAACACGCCCCGGCTCAGCGCAGCGAGGCGGACATCCCGAGACGCCACGACCGCGGCCAGCAGCGCGCCCGCGACCACCGCGATCGGGAGCGCGGCGGGCGGTCGCGGGATGTCTGGGTGGACCCAGGACCAGGCAGCGAGCCCGGCGACCGTCACTGCGCAGTGCACGCCCAGCCCGATCCCGCGCTCGGCGACGGCGGCACGCAGGCTGGGTCCCAGGAGCCGCTCGGGGCGGCGCTGCCGCCACACCCGGATCGCGTCGCCAGCCATGCCGCCCGGCAGGACCTGGTTGAGCAGGATGGACAAAGCGTACTCGCGGATGGCCTCGGCGCGCGGCAGCGACAGCGACAGCGCCCCGGCCGCCCGGTGCCAGCGCTCAGCGCTCAGCACGACCTGCACCGGAACCAGGGCCGCGGCGAGCAACAGCGGACCGGGCCGCGCCCCCGACAGCAGCCGGAGCGTCTCGGCCCCATCGAGCCGGGTCCACAGCCAGCCCAACAGCAGGGCAGATCCCGCGATCGACACCGCGATCCGCAGCCCGCGCCAGACGGGCCCAGACAACGGCTACAGCTCGCCGCGGAAGCTGGCCCACGCGACGTCGGACTCGCGCAGGGTCACCGTGATCGCGTGCAAGCCGGGGTTGCCCAGCGCACCGGCGCGGGCGCGGTCGAGCAGGTCGGCGCCGATCACGCCGGCGAGGAACTCCGTGGTCGTGTTGATCCCCGAGAACCGCGGCAGCTCGTCGAGGTTCTTGTAGGCCATCGGCGCCAGCGTCTCGGAGAGCGCGACGTGCGCCAGCCCGATGTCGACCACCAGCCCGTCCGGGTCGAGCGCGCGGCGCGAAAACTCAGCCTCGACCACGTACGTGGCGCCGTGGAGCGCCTGGGCGGGCCCGAAGACCTCGCCCTGAAAGCTGTGGGCGATCATCACACGGTCGCGGACCGTCACGGAGTACATCAGTCCTCTCCAGGGTAGCGGACCCGGTGGCATAGCACCCGGCCCGAGGAATCGGCCAGCCGGGGCAGATCGCCCGGCAGATCGGCGAAGGTGCCCTCGCTGTCGAGCAGCGCGTCGAGCGCGGGCGCATTCGCCAGGAGTCGCAGCGCCAGCGCGAGCCGCCGCCGGAGGGTCCAGCGGGGCGCGCGGGCCGCCGGCACCCGGCCCACCTGGCTCGACCGCACCACGAGCCGCTGGCTGTGAAAGGCGGCTCCGAGCGGGACCTGGACCGCGGCGTCGCCGTACCAGGACAGCGCCACGACCTCGGCTTCGACACCGGCCAGCCCGAGCGCCGTGGCGAGGCCCGATGCAGCGCCGCTGGCCTCGAAGACCCGGTCGCGGTCGCCGGCCGCGTCTGCGGGCGCGGCGAACCGCACACCCAGCCTCGCGGCGAGCTCCGAGCGGTCCACGACGTCGACCAGCTCCACCTCGGTCCCGGGAATCTGTGCGCAGAGCCAAGCGACCAGCGCGCCCACGACGCCCGCACCCACGACGCAGACGCGATCGCCGGGCCCGACGGCCGCGTCCCACACGCCGTTCACCGCGGTCTCGAGGTTGGCGGCGAGGACGGCGCGCTCCAGCGGGAGTCCGGTGGGCAATGGCACCACCGACTGGGCCGGCACGACGTAGCGGTCCTGGTGCGGGAACAGGCAGAACACGGGCGCACCGCCGGGCATGGCGCCGGCCTCTACCAGACCCACGCTGACGTAGCCGTACTTCACCGGCCAGGGGAACGCGCCCGCCTGGAACGGGGCGCGCATGGAGTCATGCAGCGCCTCGGGGACCCCGCCGCGCAGCACGAGCGACTCGGACCCGCGGCTGACGCCCGACCACACCGCGCGAACCTGGACGTCCCCGGGACCCAGCGCCGGGAGCGCCTCGGTGCGCAGCTCAGCGCGGCCGGGACCGACGACCCAGAGCGCGGTGGCCTGCCGCTCGGTCATTCCGACCGAAGCGCGCAGTCGAACAGCCAGTCATCGCCGAGCCGCTCGACCCGGACGTCGGGGCGCGGGCAACCCGCCAGACGATCGGACAGCGGATCCGAGAGCGCGGGGCGCCCGTGCCCCATCAACAGCGGCGCGACTGTGAGGTGCAGTCGATCGACGCAGCCTGCGGAGAGGAACCGGGAGACCGTCACGCCGCCGCCCTCGACAAGGACCCGCCGTACGCCCCGCGCCGCCAGCGCACCGAGCACGGCCCCCGGCGCGATCACTCCGTCCGGACCCGGGTCGATCAGCTCCACCTCGGCGCCGCCCGGATCCTCAGGCCGCTGGGCGCACACGAGCACCGTGGGCAGGCCGTCGGTGAACACCAGGCGATCCGCCTGGGGCGCAGCTGTCCCGACGATCACGACGCGCAGGGGGTCGGGGCCGGTCACGCGGCGGACGGTGAGCCGAGGGTCGTCGCGCTCCACGGTGCGGGCCCCGACCACCACGGCGTCGACCAGCGCGCGCAGCCGGTGGGTGTGGCGAAGATCCTCCTCGCCGCTGATCCACTGGGACTCGCCAGACGGAAGCGCGATCCGGCCATCGAGGCTCTGCGCGAGGTGCGCCACCACCCACGGGCGGTCCGCGCGGGGCGCCAGGAGCGGCCCATACAGGCGAAACAGCCGCTGCACTTCCTCCGGAGCATCCGGCACGACCGGAACGCCCTCGTCCCCACGCGACGCCGCCAGCAGCGCGTTCCACGCGTCTGCTTCGGGCAGGGCAGGTTGTTTGGGATAGTCATGCACGTGGCTGGGAACCAAGCTGGCGCCGACCCGTATCCGGTCCTGCGACGACGTGCGTTGTTCGCTGGGACCGCCACGTTGTTGGGTGCGATCGCCACCGCGATGGTGCTCGTGACGAGCCTGGGCGTGGCCCCTGCAGGGGTCGCGAAGGCCGCCGCGATCCCGGTGGTGCTCGCGCTGTCCGCGGGTCACCGCCTGGTCGACCACCCGTTCGAGCGCCTGGGCCCGGCAAATCGACTCACGCTGCTCCGCGCCGTGCTCATCGCCGCCATGGCAGCGTTCGTCGGCGACCCCACCGCCCAGGTTGCCAGCCCCTGGCTGGTGCTGGCTGGCGGCATCGCGTTCGGGATGGACTGGCTGGACGGCAGGGTGGCGCGCGCGACCGGCAGCGCCTCGGCGTTCGGCGCGCGCCTCGACGAGGAACTCGATGCGATCACGGTCGTGGTCCTCGGCGCCCTGGCGTGGGGCCTCGGCCGCGCAGGGGCCTGGATCTTGCTCGCGGGTGCCGCGCGGTACCTGTACTTGGCCGCGGGCTGGGTGTGGCCGTGGATGTCCCGCAGCCTGCCGCACGCACCCCGACGCGCATGGGCTTGCGGGGTCTCGGTGACCGCACTGCTCGGCGCGCTCGCACCCTGGCCCGGTGCCGCTCTGAGCGCAGCGGTGGCGGTCGCGGCGGTCGCCGGTAGCTTCGGGATCGACATCGCGTGGCTTTGGCGCCGCAGGGCGGACCCGGCATGAACACTGCGCGCGCCTGGGGCATCGCCCGCTCTCTGGTCATCTACTACGGCCAGCCCTGGAAGCGACGCCGCATGGACCGGCTGTACCGCACGTTCATCGCGCCGGGCGAGCTGTGTTTCGACGTCGGCAGCCACGTCGGCAATCGGGTCGCTTCGTGGCGCCGCTTGGGCGCACGCGTCGTAGCGATCGAGCCGCAGCCCGACTTCCTCGCGATCCTGCACCGCCTGTTCGACGCCGACGAGATGGTGCAGATCCTCGGCATCGGGCTCGCCGAGCGCCCCGGGCACCTCGACCTGCGGATCAGCACAGCGGCTCCCACGGTGTCCACGTTCTCGCGTGAGTGGATCGAATCGGTGGGAGCGCACCCCAAGTTCTCCGGCGTCGACTGGGATCGCACCGTGCAGGTCGAGGTCCGCACCCTCGATCAGCTCATCGCGGAGCACGGGGTCCCCGCGTTCTGCAAGATCGACGTCGAGGGCTTCGAGGGCGCGGTGTTGCGGGGTCTCACCCAGCCGCTGCCCGCGCTGTCGTTCGAGCTGCTGCCCATGGCACGGGGCGCCGGCATCGCCTGTGTGGAGCACCTGATGTCGCTCGCACCGTATCGGTTTCGCACGTCTGTCCAGGAAACCATGCGGTTCACCGAGCCCGACTGGGTCGATGCAGACGCGCTGTTGCGCCACATCGAGGCGCTGCCACAGAACGCCAGATCCGGCGACGTATACGCGGCGACCGCAACGCGAGTTGCGCACCTGCAAGCTGCTGAGCGGTAGTCTATGGGTGTAGGAGCCAACATGGCCGCTGAAGTCGTCAATCTCCCCAGCGCGCACCCGAGTCGCACCGAGCGCCTCGAGGACCACCTGCGGGATGTCGTTGCGCTGTCGTTTCCGATGTACACGTACAAGGAGCTCAAGCGGCTCCTGCGCTGCGAGTACCACCGGTTTGTCGACGAGCTGCGTCAGGAGCGCACCTGGAGCGAGATCACGCTCCTCACGGGCATGACGCGCGCCGGCCTCAACAAGCTCGGCGACGAGATCCCGCCGCGCGTCACGCACAGCGTCATCCGCACCACATACGACCTGATCTTGGCCGGTGGACCTGAGGGCTGCACGCTCTCACAGCTCGCGGCCGCCTTCTACGAGCGCTGTCCCGAGCTCGACGACGGGCCGAGCCTCAAGGAAGCAGTGCAGGCCCTGATCGACAGCGGTGAGGTCGGCTGCGAGGACGCGCGCTACACCGCGCTGCGCCCCGCCTACATCCGCGACCCGGACATCGCCGGCAGCATCGAAGACACGGTGCGTCAGGTCGCTGCCGCCGTCCGCATCGAAGACGGCGACGGCGCCGCCCAGATGGACCGCGTCCGGCTGCGGCTGCCGCGCGACCACAGCGTGGCCCGCCGCTGCATGGTCGCGATGCGCGAGGCCATCGTCGATGTGGCCGTACAGTTCGAATCCACACATGCCAGCGAAAGCGACGAGCTCCTCACCGTCGTTCTCGCGGGCGCTCCCGGTCTGGAGTGATGCGTACCATGAACATTTCCCGTATCACCTTCGCGTTCGCCATCGCCCTGCTGCTCTCGGTGAGCACTCCCGCCCTCGGCGCCCCGAGTGGGGGCAGCCAGTGTTGGAGCATCGAGCACGGCCCAGACACGTCGAGGGTCACTGTCGAGAGCACACGCACGACCGATGCCGATGCCTCGAAGGGCGGCAAAGACAGCCGCCTCACGGAGCTCGAGAAGGCCCTGGCCAACCTCCTGGCTTGGCTCGCGGAGCAGCGACAGCCGGGCATGCAAGAGTAGCCACCCCGTCCGTCGTTCTGTGGCTGCCCCCGTGCGTTTCGCTCCGGGGGCATCTCAGTTCCTTGGTGGTTTGTTGGTGCGCTGCGCCCTCCCGCGCAACGTCTGTTGCGCTACCGCTGTGGGGCTCCGCTGGAAGCACGTCCACGGTTCCGGTTCCGCCTACTCTCTCAGAGGGAGGCAGCTTGGTCGGCATCGCAACGGACCTTCAACGCACAGTGGTACATCGCCACACCGAGTCCGGGCGGGCATTCTGGCGCGATATCACCGCAGCGGTCACCCGCTGCGGGGAGGAACGGACCGCGGCGATCGTTGACGCGTTGTTGCTGCGCGCATCGAGCGGACCGCCTTCCCTTGAAGCGTGGCTCACCGGTGTGGCCGGGGCTACACCCCGGGCGCAGATTGAGATCGCCGCGGCCCTGACCCGCTTCCATCCGCCGCGCCCCGAGCGCCATCCGGCGGTCGCGCGCGCGCGGCAGGCCGTGCTCCGCGCCACACGCTGAGCTGCGCCTCAGGTCCCGCGACGAGACAAGCTGCCGCATCGAGGGCGCTGCCGGCGTGCGAGGCCCTTCACGGCACGTTGAACAGGCCGACCTCGGTGCAGCCTTCCGCGCTGCACGCACGCACCGACCAGGGACCCGGCGCCGCCCCTGCCGCGCGGGCAGTGGCGATGCGTGAACGTGAGCGGCCAGCGCGGCACGTCCGCGCGCGGTTGGCCACAGTCGAGCACGCCATGCTCTCGAGGGCCTCGACACCAGCGCTGTCGAACCAGTGGATACGGACCCGGTCGGCGGTGGCGACGGTGAACTCGACCCACTCGTAGGTGGTGGTGCTCCACATGCGGGGCGCCCCCTGTAACGGCACGGCAGCGACCGGAGCAGGAGCGACTGGCGCAGAAGCCGCCGGCGTGGGCCTGGGCGCTGGCGTGGCCGGCGCAGGCGCGGCCGACGCTGGTGCGGCCGACGCTGGCACGGCTGGCGTTGGCGCCGCCACGGTCGGGGTCGGAGCCGGCGTCGGGGTCGGAGCGGTGGCCGGGGTCGGAGCGGTGGCCGGGGTCGGAGCGGTGGCCGGGGTCGGAGCGGTGGCCGGGGTCGGGGTCGGAGCGGTGGCCGGGGTCGGAGCGGTGGCCGGCCACACGCCCCACGCCGCGAGAGCAACCGCCAGAGCAACCGCGCCGCCGATCAGAGGCCTGCGCCGACGTCGCGTCACAGCGACCGCCTCCAGTCGCTCCGCCTCGGCGCGATCCCACGCCTCGCGTCGACGCTCAGACTCTCCGCGCCAGTCCACCAGCCGCGAGTCCGTGCGCGCGGCGCGCTCCTCTGCGGGGGGCTGAACGGCGTCGACTTGATCCGGTGCGGGACCCGCCGGTTCCGCCGGAGCGCTCGACTCGGGATCGTGCATGGGGCTGTCGGGGCGTGAAGTGGGAGGACGCGGTGGCTCGGGGGGTAAGCCAGGAGGGGCGTAGATGGCTCTACTATAGCAGGTCGGCCGCGCCCGGGTCCCGCTCGGACAGGGCGATCTGCGAGAACAAGTAGAAGGTGAGGTCCAGGTTCTCGACCGTCACCTCCACCCGCTGCGCATCCGGGGGCACGGGAGGATCCAGCAGCCAGGCGCGCCCGCCTGTTGCCTTGAGGTCTCGGCTCTCCAGCACCTCCGCGACACGCACCTGCCCGTCGACGGTGAGGGTGACCCGGATCTGCGCCGCGCGGTGCTGCAGATACCGCGCTTTGACATGGAAGTAGCGCGCGCCTTGCGCCGCCTCAGCGAGCCGATCAGGCGGGAACACGAGCACGAACCGATCGCCGGGAAACAGCCACACCCCGCCATCACAACGGCGGGAGTCCTCGAGCACCATCCGGTACGCGCGACCGTTCTGGATGGGGTCGGTGCCGTCGGAGGCGCTGAAGATCAGTCGATCGTTGGTGTGGCAGCTCCGGCCCTCTCCGAGGCGCTGCACATCGTGGCACGACACGTTCGCGCCCTGCAGAGCAGCACCGTCCTCCGTGATCCGCAGCGGCGAGCAGCGCCCTCCCCACGGGCTGTGCACCGACAGCGCGTCGTCGGACAGGAAGTGCCACCGCGCGGTGTCGAACGCAGCGAGGCCCCCCGGCAGGTTGGTCAGCGGACGCGCGCCACCCGGCACCGGGCCCGGCGGCACCGGAAATGTGGGGCGGACGCTGGTGTCGACGAGGGTTCCGTCCGCGAGACGGCGCGACCCCAGCAGGTCGACGGTGCTCCCCGCTAGCGCGTCCGGGTCGCCGACGAGGTACGCGCGCCCGCGGTCGGGTCCCAACGCGAGCGCCACCACGCGCGTGGGCGGCGCGCCCGGAGACAGCCCGATCCGGACCGGGAACGGTCCGTCCGGGGGCAGCACCTCCTCGCGCGTCCGCAGCGCGGTCATGCCCCCGGACACCGCTCCGATCTGTACAGCCACCTCCTGGTCGCCAACGAAGAGCTGCACGTCGCCAGGGGCCACCGCGCCGGACGCGTCAGCGAGCAGGGTCACCCGCAGGGTCCCGCGGGCTGCAGACCACGCCTCGGCAGAGAACACGATCGCCTCCCCGGGCTGCAGGGTGTCCGCGCTCCCCTCGCGCGTGAACTGCAGGGGAGGCAGAGAGCCGGGTCGCGACGTCGGGGTGAGCGCGTCGACGTCGAGCAACACCCGGCCGAGCGCATCGGTGAACCGCCGCGACCCGTCGACGTTCATGTGATCTTCGTTGCGGAACATCGCGCTGGTCATGGGCAGGCCGCGCAGGTCGACATAGCGGCCACCGTTGGCTTCGACCAGCGCGGCCGCGGCCAGCTGCATCCCGGCCGGAACGACATCATCGACGTGTGCGGGGATGTGCGGGGACATCGGTGGCCGCACCCAGACCACCCCCGCACCGTTCGAGGCGGCCAGCGCGGTCACCTCGCCCATGAAGCCGTCCGCCGGCGCCGGAAGCAGCGACAGCGGGTAAACGCGCTCGGTCGGTGTCTCGTGTAGCGTCATGTCCACGCGGGCCTCGTCGAACACCTTGTCGAGCGCGGCGCGGGTCTGCTGGGGGGACCTGCCGAGCACCGCGCGCGCGGACCCATCGCGCACCCAGGCCAGCGCTCTGTCGCGCAGCCGCCCCCGGTGCTCGCGAAAGCGCGAGAGCCACAGCAGAGCGGAGCCGCGCACCTTGGCGCGGATCAGCGGATCGCCGTCCGGCGGAAGCTGGGTCCGCAGGTTCACGAAGCTCGCCTCGGCGAGCGGCGTGGCGAGCAACATCGACTGGAGCCCGCTGACCACCACCACCAGCCGCGGCCGGTACCCGGCACCGAACACCCGGTACTTCAGCATCGCGTACCAGTGCGACCCCACCGAGTTGGGCACGGAGAGCAGCATCACGTCGTCCACGGGCACACCCAAGCGGTCCGCGAGCCGCGCCTCGTCCACGTTGGTGTTCGCGTAGCTCGGGCCGATCACGAGGACCGCGGGGTCGCGCGCGGCGAGCATCCGGTCGATTCGTCCCGCAGCGTCGTCCCCGTCCCGGCTCACCTGCGCATTGAGCACCCGGCCCGCGTTGCGGGTCGACACGGACTCGGCGTGGGAGCGGTACGCATCGAGTGCCACTCCCACCGCCGCGACGATCGTCAGCGGCGCGATCACGGCCAAACCCAAGGCGAGCCGCCGATGGGGGAGAGTGGTGCCCACGAACCTCGCCTAACCCGTTACGATCGAACCATGCGGCCCCACCCGCCAACGCTGTCGGTGGTCCTGCCTACCCTGGACGAGGAGACCCGGATCGGTGCCGCGGTCGCTGCGCTGCGGCGCACCCGAGGGGTAGACGAGATCGTGGTCGTGGACGGCGCCTCTACGGACGCTACGGTCGCGCTCGCGCGCAGCGCAGGCGCCACGGTGCTCCACGGTCCCCGCGGGCGCGGTCTCCAGCTCAACCTCGGCGCCGCCCACGCCAGGGGCGATGCCCTGCTGTTCCTCCACGTGGACTGTCGGCTGCCGGACGACGCCGTGCAGCGCGTGCACCACACCCTGGCACAGCCCGACGTCGTGGCGGGCGCGTTCCGGACCAAGCATGTGCTGGACGGCCCCGGTCAGCGGTGGCTTCGCCCGGTGCTCCCGCTCGCGGACCTCCGGAGTCGATACACCCGCCACCCGTACGGCGATCAGGCCCTGTTTGTTCGGGCCGACGCGTTTCGCGCCATCGGCGGCTACCGCGCAGCGCCCATGATGGAGGACGTCGACCTCGCGCGCCGCCTGTGGCGGGTCGGGCGGATCCAGTTGCTGCCCGAGCAGGTGAAGGTGAGCGCCCGGCGGTACGCATCCGGACCGCTGCGCGCCGCCGTCATGATGAACACCGTCCCCATGCTGTGGCGCCTGGGCGTCTCGGAGCGCACGCTAGCGCGCTGGTATGGAGCACCCCGATGAGCCAGCGGTGCGCCCCGTGACCCCAGCGGTGATGACCTACGACGGAGAGCGCTGGCTCGGCAGGCTGCTCGGCACCGGGCCCCGCGGTCCGGCTCGGGTCTCCTTTCAGGCCGTGCGCGCGCCTACGCATGTGCCGCTGGGCGCTGTTGTCCACGTGGGGCTCGGGGTCCTGCAGGGCGGCGGGCCGGCGCACGGCACTGCTGTCGTGGTGACGATCGAGCGCCTCGACCGGTCGGCCATCGTGTCGTTCGAGACCGACGACCCGGATCTCCTCGCCGCCGCCCCGACCGCCGCTCGTTCGGGGAACCGACGCGCGTACCTCCGAGCCGCGCCGGGAAGCGCCGAGGTGCCGCCAGCGGAGGTGCGCATCGACGTGGGGCCTCCCTCAGGGCGCAGGATCGCGGGCCGGCTGCTCGACGCGTCGCGCGGCGGAATCGCGCTTCGGCTGCCGCTGGCCGCCGAGACGCGCCTGTGCCTGGCCGAGAAGGTGTGGGCCACGCTACAGCTTCCGGACGACTTCCAGCCGGTCGAGCGGGCCTACGAGGTCCGCAACCGCGTGCTGCTCGGCCAGTGGACCCGCTACGGAATGGCGCTGTCCGCCGCGCAGCAACCGGCACCGTGGCCCCCACCGTTCCAGGCACAGTGGGCGTGCGAGTGCGGCGCTGCAGGTCTGCTCGCGGACGGGCACGCGTACTGCCCGCGCTGTGGCACCGCCCGCAACACGTCCACCGCCCTGCCGGGGTGGGACGACCTGATCACCGCCCGGCTGCACCGGTACACCGGGGCTGTGCGCGGCTGCGTCCGCTGCGGGAGCGCGTGGGCGGAGGCGGCGAACAACTGCGGACACTGCGGCACGATGCTTCCGGTCCGCTGACGCTGCCCGAGGTCAGGGGCAGGAGGACGAGAACGCCCACGTCTCGCGGATGACCATCCCGGCCGGCGGTGCCTCGGGGACGGAGATCAGCTTCTCGGTGAGCCTGTGCGACGCGTCGTAGGTGTTGGTGATGCTGAACTGCTGCACGCCAGCCGCGCCGAAGTCTTGCCGACCCTCGTTGACCAGGATCAGCTCGTTCACTGCGTCCCAGGTGAAGGTCACGTCGCGCTCGCGGCCACACCCCTCGCCCGAGCACTGATCGGCGCGCAACAACCCGCTGGCGTCGAACTCGAAGACACGGGACCCGTCCAGGTCCTCGACGCCATTCAGATCGCCATCGACGTCGTACAGCGTGGTGCCCACAAGCAACACAGGATCTGTGTAGGTGGTGGTCTCCCGAAAGTCGACCACGCCGTCGGCTCCGTCATCGCGCTCGCCAAGGATCTGCCGAAGAAACTCGTCGTAGGTAGCGAGGAAGCGCTCGTCGACCACGCCGTCGTTGTTGGTGTCGTCGGAGTAGCTGAGCAGGTTGCCAGCCGCGTCGCGAACCATCACGCGGACCAGGTCGAGGACCCCGTCGCCGTCGTTGTCCTCGGTGCGGCGGACGACGTAGCCTGAGGCGTCGTACTCCTTGGTGCGGATCTGATCGATGAGGCCGTCGGCGGGACCCTGCACAGAGCCGTCCAGCGTGGACTCGATCTCCTCGCCCGCGGCGTTGTACGCGCGCGTCTCGACGATCTCGGCGACGCCGTCCCCGTCGAGGTCAGTCTCCTTCAGGAGGAGGTTCCCGGCGGCATCGTAGGCGAACGTCACCACCGACGTGTTGTTCTTGCCGTTCACGCGCTCCGTGCGCACCAGCAGCGCGGTGTCGGTGTCGTCGTAGTCATCGACCCCGGTGACTTCGAAGGTGCCGTCGTCGTCCTGGTCGGACGTGTAGTCAGCGTAGCAGTCGGTGTCTGCGTCGGTGTCGGTGTCGGTGTCGGTGTCCGCATCGGTGTCGGTGTCCGCGTCGGTGTCCGCGTCCGTCTCGGCCACCAGGTCGTCGTCCGTGACCACGTTGCCACCGCCACCGCAGGCCGCGAGTCCAAAAATGACGATCCAAGGTGCGAAACGCATCGCTTCCTCCCGTGTGTTGCTCAATCTATATCCGGCGCCGGGTCGACCGGCAGGGCTGCTTGTACCGGCTCATCCGTCGACCGCAACCGATCGACCAGCGCGGCAGCCGCCACCAGTCCCAGGACCACAGACCAGTACTGGGCCGGCGTGAAGCCGAAGTACCGTCCGTCAGTGACCTCGGGGCGGAAGAAGTCCAGGAAGAACCGAACCGGCGCATACGACAGCGCCAGCGTCAACACCAGGGTGCCCGGCTTCACCGGTCGCCGGTCGATCAGGAGCAGGACCCCGAGCATCCCCAGCGACCACATCGCCTCGTACAGCCCCATGTCGTGGCAAGCGATGTTGCGCGCGCCGTGCGGCTGACAGATCCCGTAGACGCCCAGGTAGAAGTCCGTCACTGTTCCCGGGTGGTCGTGCGCGACAAAGCACCCCATGCGCCCAAAGAACCAGCCCAGTCCCATGCCTACCGCGAGGCTGTCGAGGTACGGCCACACCGGCAGCTTCTCGCGCTTGAAGAACCAGATCGCGAGCGGCACGACGACGACAAAGCCACCGAAGCTCGACAGCCCCTGCCACACCTTGAGAAACTCAATGGGGTTGGCGAAGTACTCTGCGGGCTTGTACATCAGCCCATACCCAACGTGTCCGCCGACAAATACGCCAACGACGAGCCAGCCGATCAGTCGATTGATCGGCTCGGGGTCAAGCCCCACTCGCTCCGAGCGCTTCATCGCCAGACGCCCACCAAAGATGAACCCCAGCGCCACCAGCAGGCCGAACCCGTGCAGCGGGATCGAGCTGGACCCCAGCGGAATCTCGAGCACGGGTGGGTCGAACCATGGAATGAGCGGCTTCACGAGCGCCTCCGAGCGCCGTCCGAGTAACCCGCGGCGGTATACTGGCGAAGCGGGCGGACCAACAGTCATGGCGACGATCAACTTCGCGACGCGCGAGATCACGCTCAAGCTCGTGTATTTCGGTGCGGCCGGTGCTGGGTGTACCACTACGGTGGAGCACTTGTGGGCAGGTCTCGATGGGCGTGAGCGGAGTGCCATGCACCGGTTCGGCCCCCGAGAGACCGACGCGCGCAGCTGGTACTTCGAGACCATCGCCCCGCATGGCGGGCCGCTGGAGGGGTTCCGGGTCGTCTGGCGAATCTACAGTCTGCCGGGGGCGATCACCCTGCCCTTGCACCGCAAGGAAGTGTTCAAGGGGGCGGATGGCACCGTGTTTGTCGTCGACGCGCGCCCGGACCGGGCGCAGGCCAACCTCGAGCAGTTCCTGTCCGTGGAGACGGCGCTGACCGGCAGCGCGGGCCAGGGGCCGGTGCCGGTCGTGTTCCAGGTGAACCACACCGACCACCCCGATGCGCTGCGCGCAGACCAGGCCGTGGTCGACCTCAATCCGTTCGGGTACCCCGTGGTCGACTCGGTCGCGCGCGACGGTCTGGGCGTGATGAAGGCCCACGTGCGGATGAGCTCGCTGCTGGGAGAGCGGGTCGCAGCCACGTTCCGCGGCAACGACAGCCTGGAGGTCACCGCGGTACACGCCCCCCGCCCGAGCGCCGCCGACGTGGTGCGCGCCCACCTGGCAACGATCCAGTCCGCGAGCGCCGAGGCGCCTACGCTCGAGCTGCAGTGCGAGGCGCCGCGTGCCACGGATGCAGACTCCATCGAGGTGGCCTTCCAGCCGCGCGCGTTCGTCGGCTCCCACCCCGTGGGAGTGGTCCAGGCTGTCGTCGAGGGCGGCCGGATCCGGGTCGACCTCGAGATGGAGCGAATGGGTGGCGGGTCCCGGCGGCCCCTCACCGTGCTGCTCGCCAACCGGCCCCCCGACACTCCGCCGGTGCCGCAGGTCAGCCCGCCGGTCCCGGCCGAGACCGGATCCAACCACGACCGCGTGTTCGACTACCTCCCCGCGGGCGAGCCGGCGCAGCTGGGTCGCCTGTGGGATCTTCCTCCGAGCTCGTACGGTATTGTCGGCGTGGCTGCCGGCGTCCTGATCGGCCTGCTCGCGGGCTACCTCCTGGGCTTCATCCTTTGAGCGAACTGAGCTTCACCGGGGCGCGCTGGGTAGACGTGGAGGCACCGCCGTCCGTCGATGCCGTGGCGAGCCGGACCGGCCTGTCGCGGCCGGTGGCCCGGGTCCTTGCTCAGCGCTGGGGAGACAGCCCAGCCGATGCCTGGCTGAACCCCAGCATCGAGCACCTGCACGACCCTGCCGCCATGCTCCACATGGACGCTGCCCTCGACCGACTGCGCTTCGCGCTCCGCACGGGCCAGGCGGTGCGAGTGGTCACCGACTACGACGTGGACGGCACCACATCCTCGTTGATCCTGCAGGCGGCGCTGCGCCTCGTCGAGCCCAGCGTGCAGCTCGACTACCACATCCCCAGCCGGTTCGGAGAGGGCTACGGCTTCTCGGTGCAGGCCGCGCGGGCGGCCGCTGACGAGGGTATCGGCCTGGTGGTGACGGCTGACATCGGGGTGCGCGATCACGCCGCGGTGGCGGCGGCGAACGAGCGCGATCTCGACGTGCTCATCTGCGACCACCACCTGCCCGCCGGCGCCTCGGTGCCCGACGGCGCCATCGTCCTGTGCCCGCCTCAGCAAGGCGACACCTACCCCAACCGCGCGCTGGCCGCGTGCGGCGTGAGCCTGAAGCTGGCGCAGGGGCTGCTCGCCGACCACCCCAAGCGGGACCGAATCCTGCGGTCGATGCTGAAGCTGGCCGCGATCGGCACCGTGGCCGACATGGTGCCGATCGACACCCTCGAGAACCGCGCCATCGTGCGGCTGGGTCTCGCCGAGCTCAACCGGGGTCCGCACACCGCCGGCCTCACGGCGCTGCTCCGCGCCGCCGGCCTCGCCGACCGCGAGGTCCGCACCTCGGATCTGGGCTTCCGCCTGGGTCCCCGGATCAACGCCGCTGGGCGGGTCGACGACGCCGGGCTGGTGGTCCAGCTGCTCACCGCGCGGGACCCGGAACAAGCCACTGCGCTCGCAATGCGCCTCGAGGGGATGAACACCGCACGCAAGGACATCCAGCGCAAGCTGGTGGACGCCTCGCTACGGAAGCTGGACGACCCCGACCCGTTCGTCTTGTTGTCCGGTCCCGAGGCCGAAGGATGGCACCGCGGGGTCGTGGGCATCGTGGCAGCGCGGGTCAAGGACGAGGTGCACCGGCCGGTGGCGGTGGTCTCGGTGCAGGGCGACCGGGCGGTGGGCTCGGTGCGGAGCGTGCCCAGCGTCCACGCGGTGCGCGCGCTCGAGTCCGCAGACGACCTGCTGATCAAGTACGGCGGGCACCCCGGCGCGGCGGGCTTCACGGTGCCGACCGAGCATCTGGAAGCCCTCAAGGAACGGTTGTGCGCCTACGTCGCTGCCAACGCGCACCTTGACGCGTTGGTGCCGACCCACCGGGTCGATGGCACCCTGGAGACCGCAGAGGTCACCCCGCAGCTGCTCGAGGAGCTCGGGCAGATCGGGCCGTTCGGGATGGGCAACCCGCGGCCTGCGTTCCGCCTGTCGAACGTCTCGGCTGAGCAGGTCGAGATCAAGGGCGCCGGGGGGAGCTTGCTGAAGTTCCGGGTCCGCAACGCGGGAGGCCGATCGGTCGAGGCCCTGTGGTGGAACCGGGCCGACCTCGCCCAGTCCGTCCGCAACGGCCCACTCCACCTGCTCGCGCACGTCGGTCAGAACGTGTGGCGCGGCAACCGCACGATGCAGCTCGAGATCAAGGACGCGGCGGCAGGCTGAGCAGCGCGTCCATCAACGGCTCGGTCGTGAACCCCGGCGGGGGATTCAGCGCGAACACGGCGGGCACCTCATCGAGCGCTCGCCAGCTCTTGAACCGCAGGTTGAGCTCCAGATCGAGCGAGGGGACCGTGAGCGACACCTCGGTGGGCATCAGCGGGCCGTCGTCGTCCAGAGCGGCGAACGGCGCATACACTGCGGTGAGCACCACCTCCCCCGCGGCGTCGCGGGCCTGGAGGGACGAGAGCGTGGCCGTGGCCGGGTCGAGCAGCGCGACGACCGCGGTGTCGTTGGGGCCGGCCAGGCTCACCTGTACGCCCCCCTGCTCGACGCGCCGCTGGCTCTGGACCGCCGACCCCTCGAGCGGCAGGACCCCCACGAGCAGGCCGAGGATCTCGTCCAGCCCGGCCACCCCACCCGTGACTTCGCGCAGCACCTCCTCGGCGTCTTCCGCCAGCAGGTGCCGCCGGTCCTGTCGCGTCAGGACCGCGAGACCGACACCGTCCGTCTGCACTGTCAGGAGCGGTGCGCCCAGCGGACCGAAGATCGCCAGGTTTCCGCGGCCCGGCCGGTCGACAATCAGCCCGCCGCCGGTGCTACCCGCGAGGTCGAGGCGGGCGGAGCGGACCTTGAAGTGAAACCGCGCCTGGAGCTGCGCGGGCACCGGGCGCGCGTGCGCGGCGGCGACCTCGGTGGGCGGCGGAGTCACCAGAGCAGGCCGCCGCGCGCAGCCGACGAAGAGCAGCAACACCGCACAGCAGATCCGCATGATCACAAGCTATGGCTCCGCCTGGGCACAGTCGACCACCGCGGTCGCGATCGCGGCCAGCGCGCCTTCCCAGCGGCGGTCGCGGTGCTGCCAGCGGGGCTGCGCCGCCCAGGCTTGGACCGGCGCCAGGTCACAGCCGGCGGCCCGCACCGCCAGCGCGAGCGCATCGGGGCCCCACGCCGGGTCCTCCAGCAGCGCCATCGCCCGGTCCCGGGCCACCTGGGGCAGACCGACCGCCAGCGCCGCCGCTGCACAGTCCAGCTCCTCCGGTGACGACGCGGGCGGTGCCGCGTGCAGGAGCGCCGCACCCTCGACCGGTCCCCCGAGGCGCACCCGCGCAGCCAAGACCCCCGGCAGCCCGTCGGCCGCCAACAGATGTTCGAGCGCCTCAGGAGCGCCCAGCGCAGCCTGCGCGAGCCCGACCACCCGGTGCGCGGCCGGTAGCGCCTCCCGGTCGAGCGCCTGCTCCCCAGCGGAGACCGCCTCGGCCCAGTCGCCGCGCGCCAGGCGATGCTCTGCGAGGTGGACCCAGGCCCATGGGCTGCCGCGATCGAGCCGGTCGACCCAGGCCATCGCACGGTCCGCGGCAGCCAGATGGCCGCGGGCTTCAGCGAAGCGGGCACGCAGGTACCACACGCGGGCCTCGCGCGGCAGGCGCTCAGAGGCGGGGACCGCGACCGGAGCAGGCGACGGCGTGCCCCCGCAGGCCAGCAGGAGCGTCAGCGCCGCAGACACTCGCGGCGCCACAAGAGAGCCGCTAACAGGGCAGGCCCGTGATGGGATCGACCAGCGTGGTCTCCACGTCTTCTCCGGAGATGTTCTTCAGCTCGACGCACTTCTTCTTCGGCTTCTTCACCTTGGTGTAGACCCGGGTGACCTCGGGGGCCTGCAGCTTGCGGCGCAGGTCGCCGACATCGACGCCCTCGAGCGAGGCGTAGTTCACGTCGAGGTCGTTTCGGAGGGACAGCACGATGTCGCCCATGTTCTCGGCGTGCGCGACGTCGAGCGCCTGCTCAGCGGTGACGAGCAGCGTGACCGAGGGCTTCTGGCGGGCGCGCTGCTCTCCCTCTTCCCGCTCCGTCTCCATCTGCCGGCGACGGCTGTTGACTCCGAGCACGAACACCGCTTGCAGCAGCGTCTCGGTGAGCGGCCGCGCAAGGGCGCTGTCGCCGTCGGGCTCGATGGTGACCAGCACGTCCACGTAGTTGGCCGGGTTGAGGAACCCGGAGAGCGCCGCCCCATCCGCGACGTTGACCGAGATGGCGCGCATGCCACGGGGGATCACCGCGTTGAGCCCCTCGCCCGACTCCGGATCCGCCAGACGGTCGGCGCGGACGAACTCGTTGGCCAAGATCCGCTCGCGCGGGATCCGCCCAACGACGTGCTCGGGAGACAGGAAGATGCCGTCGGGCAGGAACCGCGGCGGGATCTGCACCGCGTACAGGTCTTCCTCTGTGATCGTGACGCCCTGGTACAGATCGCGGGCGGCCACGATGACCATGACCTTGTCTTCGGGGCGCTTGGCCTCATCGATCTCGGCCTGGTACGCCGTGATGAGCTGGTACAGCGCGACCAGAGAGCCGGCGCCCATCAACACTGCGAGCGCCAGGAATACCAGTGCGCGAAGCGCACCGCCACCACCACCGCCACTGCCTTCCGCCATGTTCCAACCTCGCTCGGATCATCCTAGCAGGTGGGGGCCCTCCTCTGCGAACAGGCCCCGAAGCTCATTGGCGGACAGCGCCCGCAGAAAGCCCCCCTCGGTGCCCAGCGCGGCGTCCGCCAGCTGCCGCTTGGCCGCCTGGAGCTCCAGGATGCGCTCTTCGACGGTGTTCTCCGCCACGAGCTTGATGCTCACGACCGGCTTGGTCTGACCGA
>Ga0316189_10001500_pt1 | contig 23104 bp, 15 predicted proteins | sample LowCovwburrow_MG_FD_204930 | JGI IMG/M metagenome (GOLD analysis project Ga0316189, IMG submission 204930) | Coastal sediment microbial communities from Maine, United States - Lowes Cove worm burrow | ecosystem: Environmental > Aquatic > Marine > Coastal > Sediment | place: USA: Maine... | reverse complement strand
TCGCGATGCCGAGTCCTGGCAGCGAGGCCGCGACGCATTCACCGCGGGCGCCGCCAACAAGACGTACCTGGCGCGCGTCACCCATGCGCTCCCCACCCAGGTTCCGCTGGTCACCGCGGGTTCGGTCCGACGCGTTCGATACGCAGGACCTGCGCTCGAGGGGATCATGGCGGGCAGCGCCGCGACCGACGGGCTCTGCGTCGACGCCCCCTTGGGCCCGAAATCGGGTGCCGCGGGCGAGCGTCGCGTTCAGCTGGCCGACCATGGACGCGACGCCATCACCGACGTCTGGACCGTGGCCCCGGGATCGCCCAGCGATTCCTCCGCGCCCACGCCCCCAGACATGGTGGTGCTGACGCTCCACACGGGTCACCGGCACCAAGCGCGTGTCCACCTGGCGGCACTCGGGTCCCCCATCGTGGGTGACGCGCTGTACTCCCAGCCGGCCTCTGAGCCCGCACAAGCGGGCCAGGCGCTCCTGCTTCACGCGGCCGCCCTGGACCTGTCGGCCGCGTTCCCGGACGAAGTACGGGTTGTGGCCCCGCTCCCGCCACGGTTTTGGGACACCACGCCGCCCCAGTAGCGGCGCCCTGCCCCTCGCGCGACCGTTACGGGGCTGATACGCTCGCTCCCGATGCGATTGCGCTACTTCGGTCATACCGACGTCGGTCTGGCGCGCGAACACAACGAGGACTCGCACCTTGCGGATCCTGACCTTGGGGTTTTTGTCGTCGCCGACGGCGTAGGAGGTCGCGCCAAAGGAGAGGTCGCCAGCCAGGAGGCGGTTGAGCTGATCTGGGAGTGGCTCAAGCGCAACGAGGCCACGATCGCGGAGATTGCCGCGGGCAATGCGTCCGAGCGTGCGGGCCAGCTTTGCCAGCTTGTGCGCGGAGCGATCCAGAACGCTTGCTACATGGTCCACTCCATGGGCGAGCTGGACCCCGACCAGCGTGGGATGAGCACCACGGCCTCCGTGTTCCTCGTCTGCGGAAACGTCGGCGTGGTCGGCCAGGTTGGCGACTCACGCGTCTACCTCGTCCGTGGTGGAGAGGTCGCGCAGCTGACCGAAGACCACACGCTCATCAACTATCAGATCAAGCACGGGCTCATCACACCCGAGCAGGCGCAGCACTCGCGTGCCAAAAACGTGATCACGCGCGCGGTCGGCCACAAGGACTACGTCGAGGTCGACACGCTGCCGATCCCGCTGTTCCCTGGCGATCGACTCGTGCTCTGCTCCGATGGCCTGCACGGCTATATCGAGCGACCGGAGCACATGCGGTTCTTCCTCGACATGGAGGTTGAGGACGCGGTCTTGGGCGCTATCCAGTTCGCGAACGAAGCTGGCGGCAAAGACAACATCACCGCGCTCGTCGTCGAGATCATCGACGACGAAGAAACCGTCGAGTGAACGACCGAGCGGCGCGCCGCGTCGCACCCACCCGACCGGGAGACACCGCGCGGGCCTCCCAAGACGCGGCTACGACGCCGTCCAATCCTTGAGCACGGCGACCAGATTTCGGTCGCCGTAGACGTTGTCGACGCGCGACACGGGCGGCCAGTACTTGTGCCGCCGTGTCCACGGGGCGGGGTACGCAGCCAGCTGCCGCCCGTAGGGGTGCTCCCAGGTCTCGCCAGTGACCTCGACGGCGGTGTGGGGGGCGTTGCACAACGGGTTGTTGTCCTTGGGCCACGTCCCGTCCTCTACCTGGGCGATTTCACCCCGAATCGCGATCAAGGCATCGACCAGCCTATCCAGCTCCTCCTTGGACTCGCTCTCGGTGGGCTCAATCATCAACGTGCCCGCGACGGGGAACGAGAGTGTGGGCGCGTGGAACCCGTAATCGATGAGACGTTTGGCGACGTCCTCGGCCACGACTCCCGACGAGGCGGTCAGCGGGCGCAGGTCCAAGATGAACTCGTGGGCCACGAGGCCTGACTCGCCCGTGTACAAAATCGGGAAGTGCTCAGCGAGCCGCTTGGCCATGTAGTTGGCATTGAGGATCGCGGCGCGGGTGGCCTCGCGCAGGCCCGCCGAGCCCATCAGGCCGATGTACATGTAGGAGATGGCCAAGATGCCCGCGCTGCCAAACGGCGCGGCCGAAACGGCACCGATCGCGTGCTCGCCTCCGACATCGACGACGGGATGCCCGGGGAGAAACGGCGCGAGATGGGCCGCGACCCCAATGGGCCCCATGCCCGGTCCACCCCCGCCGTGCGGGATGCAGAACGTCTTGTGCAGGTTCAGATGGCAGACATCGGCGCCGTAGTCTCCAGGCCGACAAAGACCAACCTGCGCGTTCATGTTGGCGCCATCCAAGTAGACCTGGCCCCCGTGCTCGTGCACGACTCGGCAAATCTCCGCGATGGAGGATTCGAACACGCCGTGCGTCGACGGGTAGGTCACCATCACGGCTGCGAGCGCGTCCGAGTGCTGCTCCGCCTTGGCCTTGAGGTCGTCCACGTCAATGTTGCCGCGCTCGTCGCACGCGACCTTGACCACGGTCATCCCTGCCATGACCGCGCTGGCAGGGTTGGTCCCGTGGGCCGACACCGGGATCAAGCAAACGGTGCGCCCGTCATCGCCACGAGAGCGGTGGTAGCCCGCGATCACCATGAGCCCCGCGTACTCCCCCTGCGCCCCTGCGTTGGGCTGCATGCTGACCCGCGCAAAGCCTGTGATGTTCGCGAGCCACGCCTCCAGCTCGTCGATCATCGCGCGATAGCCCGCGACGTCTTCTTTGGGCGAGAACGGATGCACATTGGCCAGCTCCGGCCACGTCACGGGCACCATCTCGGCGGTGCCGTTGAGCTTCATCGTGCAGGACCCCAGCGGGATCATCGATGTCGTCAGCGACAGGTCCTTGGCCTGGAGCCGATGCAGGTAGCGGAGCATTTCGTGCTCCGCGTGCATCGACGAAAACAGCGGGTGCCCCATGAACTCGGTCGTGCGCGCATGCACGCCTGGGAGGCCAGCGGCGGCTTTGTCGGTGAGCGCCGTCAGGTCGACGCTTCCGTCCGCGGCGCCAAACACCGTCAGCAACGCATCAATATCTTTGGGCGTCACCGTCTCGTCGAGCGCGACACCGACGCGGTCGGCGTCCAAGCGCCGCAGCAGGTATCCGGCCGTGCGTGCCCGGTCGACGACGGCATCGGCATTGCCACTGCCAACCCCAACGATGATCGTATCGAAGAACGGGTCGTCGCCGATGGTGTGCCCGATCGCGGTGCACCCCAGCGCCAGCGTTTGTGCCGCGGTCCGTACCCGCGTCGCGATCTCAATGAGGCCCTTGGGGCCGTGGTACATGCCGTACAAAGCCGACATCACAGCCAGGAGCACCTGCGCCGTGCAGATGTTGCTCGTGGCCTTCTCTCGCCGGATGTGTTGCTCACGCGTTTGCATCGCCATCCGCAGCGCGGGCTGACCCGCCGCATCCTGCGTGACACCGATGACCCGCCCCGGGATGTGGCGCTTGTAGTCGGCGCGCGTGACCAAGAACGCCGCGTGCGGGCCACCGAAGCCCATCGGCACCCCAAAGCGCTGGGCTGAGCCCACGGCGACGTCCACGCTGAGCTCACCTGCCGATTTGACGAGCGTCATCGCCAGCGGGTCGACGACCATCACCGCCAGTGCGCCCACGGCATGGATCTTGTCGATGACCGGGCCGGGCGCCCGCAGCCGCCCTTGTGTGTCCGGGTACGAGAGCAATCCGCCAAACAGCTCCACGCTGGCAAAATCAAACGTCTCGGGGTCGCCCACATGCACGGTCAGTCCGAGACCAGCGGCACGCGTCTGCACCACGGCGATCGTCTGCGGATGACAGTGCTCAGCGACGAAGAAGTGATCCTTCTTGCCCTTGCCGACGCGGTGGCAAAGCGCCATCGCCTCCGCGGCCGCGGTGGCTTCGTCCAGTAGCGAGGCGTTGCACAGCTCCAACCCCGTCAGGTCGGCAAGCATGGTCTGGAACGCGAGCAAGACTTCCAGCCTGCCCTGCGCAATCTCGGCCTGGTAGGGGGTGTACGCGGTGTACCAGCCGGGGTTCTCCAGCACGTTCCGCTGGATCACGCCGGGGACCAAGCAGCCGTGGTAGCCCATCCCCAGCATCGAGCGCCGCGGCACGTTGGTCGACACGACATCGTGCAGCGACTGCAGCAGCTCCGCCTCGCCACGCGCCGGGCCGATCTCAAGGTCGCCCTTCATGCGGATGTTTGCGGGGACCGTGTCGTCGATGAGCGCATCGACGCTGGGATAGCCGAGCACCTCGAGCATCTGAGCGACGTCCGGCGCGCGTGGGCCAATGTGACGGCGGACGAAGGTGTCGGTGGCGGACAGACGCGGGTTGGCCTCGGACATGCGGCCGGACTCTACCAACTGGTGCGCGCCCTCAGAGCGCTCGCGCTGGCGTTGTGGCTTGACCCCAACGCGGGTCGGCTCACAGTCGCTTGCGCAACCGGGCCGCGAGCCGCCCGGCCCGCGCAAAAACGCGTTGGGCGCGTTGGCGAGGCAGGTCGTCACCGTAGAACGCGCGGACCTCCGGGTCGGGGAGCTGCGCCCGTCGCCGAACCGCGGCTTCGAGATAGCCAGCAACGAGGGCAACGCCGCGCAGGTCACGGTCGTGCAGCGACGCCCGTGCCGCTTCGGCCGCAACCAATACTGGGTGTGCGCCGACCCGCCAGCGATCGCGGCCAACCGTGAACAAGCCTTCCCACCACCCCGTGCGTGCCCCCTCGGGCTGCACGGTCTCAGCGATCAGGTCGTCGTACACCAGCGTTTTCCAGCCGCGGTTTCGGGCGCGCAGGCCCGTTACGCCCGCCCAGCATGGGGTTGGGTACGCGCCGATCTCTGCCACGCACGCACGCCGCCACACCCGCAACCCGGCACGCAGCGCGTCATCCACCGCTTCGGGCGGCTGCACAACGCGACCCGTGTCGTCGACCGATGCGACCGTGCACGATGCGATACCGACCTGCCGATCGCCGTCCATGCGCATGATGATCTCCGCCAGCAGGTGCGGCGGGCAGCGAATGTCGGGGTCGAGGTTGGCGACGTAGTCGTAGCGAAGGCCCTCCCCCTCCGCGAGCGCTGCTGCAAACGCGAACCCCTGGGCCACGACGGCTGCGTAGCGAGGCGAGCCTGAGGTCGAAGCTTCCCCGTCGACCGGGGGCGCGCCCGCGATCGGCTGGCTTCCGACCGACTCGGCGTCCATGCAATGGATCCACGGCTCGCGACCCGCGAACTCAGCGAGCGTCGCTCGTGTTCCGTCGGTACTGCCGCCGTCTACGAACACCCAGGCAGCCGGGCGATGCTCCTGCGCGCGCACGGTGGTGACCAGCTCTCCGAGCTGCTGGAGGTCATCGAGAACGGGCGTGACGAGAATGTACGCCGACTCGGCTGCACTGCGACCGGCCACCGAGCTGCCAGGGTAGCCGTTTCAGTCGCGGGGATCGACTGGGCGCGGCACGATGAGGACGATCGATTCTGGCGGTCCGTCGGGGCCCACGTCGAAGGTTCGCGCGGTCGCCGGTGCCTCGGCCAGCGCGATCCGGTACTGCCCCGCCCGCAGCAGGGCCCCCACGGAAAATGAGCCCTGCGCGTCTGCGGTGCCGCGCGCAATGACCTGGCCCGATGCATCCAGGACAACGATCTCTACATCACGGACGGGTGCGCCCGGGGTGGCGCCGCTGGGCTCGGTGAGTACCGAGCCCCGCACCTGGAGCACCGCCCCACCGGAGGCGTTGTTGTAGGAGCACCGCATGTCGTCGGGCCCTGGGACGCCGTTGCCGTTGGGGTCCACCGCCCCATCCGGACAGGTCGCGGGGCGCCCTTGCGCGGCCTGCCCAACGAACTTGGGCCGCCGTGCGCCTCCGCCAGAGGCGCACGCAGTGGACAGCACGGCCAGCGCGCAAAGCCACGTCCAAGCAGAGGCCACGCGGCGCACAAGGCGCCAGCCGGCGCCGGAACCGGTCTCGACGTAGATCTGCGACACGGCCGGATGGTGCCACCGCGGCGAGCGGCCGGCCAACTAGGTCCCGTGTGTCGGAGTGCCTGGCCGCGGTTGACCGCCTGCCGCGCAGTGGTAACACTGTCGGCATGAGCGGCTATCAGCAGCAACAGCAAACCCACCAATACGTCGGTGGCGGCCAGGTTCAGCTGGAGTCGGGCCTCCCCAAGTTCATGGCCGGCGTCTACGGCTGGATGGCAGCTGGCATCGGGGTCACGGCCGGCGTCGCGCTGTTCGCGAGCCAGTCGCAGCAGTTCCTCTCGATGATGTACGGCCCAATGGGCCTCACGGGGATCGGCTACGTCATCCTCTTTGCGCCGCTGGTGCTGTGCTTCATTCTGCCCAACCGAATCCCGACGATGAGCCCGGGCGGCGCAGTCGCCCTGTTCATGGTGTTCGCCAGCATGATCGGACTGAGCCTGGCGTACGTGCCCCTCATCTACTCCGGCTCGAGCATTCTGCAGATTCTCCTCGCCACCGTTGGCATGTTCGGAGGCATGGCCGCGCTGGGCTTTGTGACCAAGAAGGACCTGACCGGAGTGGGTCAGTTCCTCCTCATGGCGCTCATGGGAGCGATCATCGCGTCGATCATCGGCATGCTGTTCAACACCGGCTCGATGATGAGCATGCTGATCTCGGCGATCGTCGCCGTCGTGTCGGCTGGCCTGACGGCGTACCACACGCAAGCGATCAAGCAGCTCTATCTCACCCAGGGTGGGCGCGGGAACTTGGCGATCGTTGGCGCGCTGGCGCTGTACATCAACTTCCTCAACCTGTTCTTGTCGCTTCTGCGCCTGTTCGGTGGCCGCGACTAGACCAGGCGTAACCTCGACACACACACACGTACAACGACCGGCACCGCACTCGCGGGCCGGTCGTTTTGCATTGGCCGGACCTGCGGGCATCGATAGGCTGGCGCATGGCTCCGAGGCTCATCGTCGCTGCGACCTTCGCTCTGGCTGCGCTCTCGTGCGGGGACGATTCGGCCGCAGACCCCAGCGGGACGACGGGCGCCACCTCGGGAATGTCGAGCGACAGTGGGGCGGCGGGCGGCACCGAATCATCCACCGGAAGCACGCCCGGCGACACCTCGAGCGCCGACGGGACGACCGGCGACGGTAGCTCGACCGCCGCGTCGAGCACCTCGGAGTCAGGCGAACAGCCCGTCTACCCGCTGGACGACGTGCTCCGACTGCATCACGTACAGGTCAAGGGCACCCACAACAGCTATCACATCGAGCCCGCCCTGCCCTTCGATCCCAGTCACGAATACACGCACGCGCCCCTCGATGTGCAGCTGGACTCGCAAGGGGTCCGAGCGTTCGAGCTGGACATCCACGAGCAACTCGACGGATCGCTGGCCGTGTACCACATCGCCGCTGTCGATCCGCAGACCACCTGCCGCAGCTTCAACGACTGCCTGACCACCATCCAGGGCTGGTCCGAGACCCACCCGGGCCACATGCCGATCATGGTCTGGCTCGAGATCAAAGACACCACGGGCGGCGTCCCCATCGACGACCTCGACATGGTCGACTCGGCGATCCGTGGGGTGTTCTCCGATGCCCAGCTGCTCGAGCCCGACGATGTGCGGGGCGACTACCCAACGCTGCAGGCGGCCGTCTCCGACGTCGGGTGGCCCACGCTGGGCGAGGTCCGAGACACCGTCATGTTTGTGGTGCTCGACGGCGAGCACGGCTCTGGGTACTCGCAGAACTACGCCACGGTCGCAGGACGGGCGATGTTTGTGCGCGTCGGGGCCGAACACTTCGACAGCCCGGTCGCAGCGATCGCCAAGTTGGGCTCATCGGACCAGGCCGGCATCGACGCTGCGCACGCCGCCAACCTCCTCATCGCGACCAATGTTTGCTCGGCGGATGAGAGCGACGAGTCGTGCTACGCGCAGTTCGAGACCGCCCGGAACGCAGGGATTCACATGCTCAAAGACGACATCCCGGCGATGATCCCGGAGCGCGAGTACTGGATGGACCTCGACGGCAGCCCCGCCCGCTGCAACCCCGTCACGGCCCCCGAGCGGTGCACGTCTGAGGCTATCGAGGCGTTGTAGGGCGATGCGGGGCTCGCTTCATGACTGCGCGGCAAAGCGGGCCCGCGCACGCGCGAGCAGCTCCTGCTGAATCTCTGTCAGCGCCGTGCCTCGGCGCGCATAGGCACCCGCAGACAATGGCGGCGGACCATCGACCAACGTCCGCACCTCGACCCCCGCGGGCAAAAAGCCGAGGCGAAACCGGCTGACCACCGCGGGGCCAAACCCGCGCGCGACCATCTCGACCACGCGTGGCGTCGAGCCCACTTCGCAGGCGGCATCGAGCGACAGTGGACCTTCGACATGTCCGGCAAACGCTTCTTCGAGACGCCGACGCGCCGGGCCCGTGCGCAGGACGACCATCGGCACCCCATCCAAATCGACCAGGCGCAATGGGTCACGGAGCGCCTCGGCCATGCGCGTGGGTACAACGACGGCCCACGGCAGCGAGCCCAGGCGGGCAAACGCCCAGCGCGAGCGCACGGGCGCGGGTGCTTGCGCTCCGAACGCAAGATCGATGTCTCCGTCGTCGAGCGCGACGAGTAGCTTGTCATCGGGGTACTCGGCGATGCGAAGCGCCAAGTCAGGGTGGACCGCGCGCAGGTCCGCGAGGATGTCGGCTATCAGATCAAAGGAGCCCGCGATCGCGCCGACCCGCAGTGTCGGGTGTGATGCGCCGAGGGCGTCGCGGGTCGCGGCGTGCCACTGCCGCACCTGACGCAGCAACGCGGTCGACCGCCGCGCCAACGCCTGACCGGAGGCTGTGAGTGTTCCGGTACGCTGACCTGGCGCACGGGTCAGCAGCTCATCGGTGCCGAACGTCTCGCTCAGTGCATCCAGCACCCGCGCGTAGGTTGCCCGGGACCGTCCAGTCCCCCGCGCAGCGGCTTGGATCGAGCGCGATTCAGCGATTTCTAAGAACGAAGTCAGCTGCGCGAGGGTCGCCATGCGGTCGGACATAATGCAACATAGAATGTACATTACATGCGCATGGCATGGCACACCGTGTGCACATTTCGCACTCAAAACGAGGTAGGCTGTCGCCATGAGGCTCTCCGGCCGGATTCTGTGGCTCACCAACGATCCCACCCTTGTCACGGCGCAGTTGGGTGGTGAAAGCCCGCCCCTGTCACCCGCCGATCCGCCGCCGATGCACTTCGGCGTGAACACCGACGCGATGATCAGCGGCGCTGCGTGCACGCTGGGCTACACGGGCGCGGTCCTGGGCCCCTACTTCCTCGAGAACTTCAAAGACGTCGTGACCAAGGACGCGGTTCGGACCGGTGGTTTTGACGTCGTGGTCGGTGGCGATGCGTACGGCTCGGGCAGCAGCCGCGAGGTCGCCGTGGTCGCGCACCAAGGTGCCGGCATCAAGCTGGTCGTCGCCAACAGCTTCCAGCGAATCTTCCAGGAGAACATGGTCTACAGCGGCTTGCCGTTCACGACCGACTTCTCCGTCATCGACCGCCTCGTCGAGGGCGAGGACGTCGACCTGGGCGCGCTTTCCCAAGCGCTGCCCGCGTTCTTCCGCGAGGTCGCACAAAGTGGTGGGCTCATGGCCTACGGCACGCGCCTGCTCGCGGGCGGCGTCACGCCTGCATACGAGACGGACCGCCCCGCGGCGCCGATGAACTGCATCGAGAAGATCAGTGCACGCAACGCATGGGTCAGCCTCGATGCCCCGTTGGGCGTCGGCTCGGTCGCTCCCGGCGACCAGGTGCTGTGCCGCGCGGGCTTCCGCGGGATGCACGAGTACACGGGCGGGATGGTCATGGCCTTGTACGAGGAGGCCTGGGGCAACGCGCCCGTCGAGCGTGCGGAGCAGGTCGCGTGCTTCGAAGACCACTTCGTCCTCATCGACTCCAAGACGGTCCCGGACAAGGTCAAGAGCCAGCGGCTAATCCCCGCGCGACGACTCCGCGACGAGATGGTCGCCGCGTCCGAGAAAAACGGCATTCGCCTGCACGGCCCCGGACGCGCGCTGCCCCAGGGCGTCTGCCACCGGATCGTGGTCGAGGACTACGCCAACCCGGGCGAGATCATCGTCCTGACCGATAGCCACACGCCCACCGCGGGTGTGCTCAATGCGTTTGCGTTTGGCGTCGGCTCCACGGCGATGGCCTTTGCGCTTCGCACGGGGCTTATTCCCGTCACCGTGCCCAAGACGGTCCGCGTGGTCGTCACGGGCGACGCCAAGGGCGTCCTGTCGCCCAAGGATCTGATCCTCCACCTCATCGGCGACCCGTACTTCCGCGAGGAGAAGTGGCGCGAGTCCCCCACCGACACCTGCGTGATTCAGCTCGGCGGACCGGGCCTGGACCAGTGGAACGTGGACGAGCTCTCCGTGCTGACCAACATGACCGTCGAGGGTGGTCTCATGACGGGCATCGTGGAGCCGTGCGCTCCCATTCGTGAGTTCCTCGCCTCGGAGCGCGGCCTGTCGGCCGATGCCATCGACGCGATGTTGGTCGAGCCGGACCCTGACGCCACCTACGTCCGGACGATCGAGATTGCGCTCGACGACGTGCCGCTCACCGTCGCGACGCCGGGAGACTCGAGAAACCGCAAGCCGCTCGCCGACGTCTCGGACGTCGCTGTGCACAACATCGTCATCGCGTCCTGCACGGGAGGCTCGCTGTCCGACCTGCGGGCTGCCGCCGAAGTGTTCGAGGGCAAGTCGCTGGCCCCCGGGGTCCGCGTCACCGTGACCCCGTCCAGCGCGGACGTGTTTGACGCGGCGAAGTCCGCGGGGCTGCTCGCAGAGTTCGAGCGCATCGGCGCCGTGATTACCGACCCGGGCTGTGGCTCGTGCATCGGCAACGGCCCCGGTATCCCACTGGATGGCGAGACGACGGCGAGCACCACCAACCGGAACTTCGATCGCCGGATGGGCGCTCCTGGCCCCGTCTACCTGGTGTCTCCGGCTATCGCCGCCGCGTCTGCTGTCGCGGGCACGCTCACCGACCCACGGTCGCTGTAGCGCCCCCGCTCGCCGACTCGCTGGGCTACGAGCAGATGCCCAGCGAGCAGGCCTGCAGCTCCGTGCAGGGGATCCCACACCCGCCGCAATGCGCGGGGTTGGTCTGCGTGTCGACGCACGCCGTCTCGCACCAGGTCAGCAAGCCACAGTTCTGAATCGTGGCCGACTCGCGGGATGTGGTCACCAGCTCGAGGTAGCCGTCCGCCTGCACGGTCGCGTCGGTCAGGGTGCCGTGTGTCGTCAGCCCGCCTCGGTACTCCGTGCGGCGGCGCTCGACGCCGACCGTCAGGGTTTGGAGCGGATCACCGACGAGAGGCGCGACGATCGCAGCCCGCGGAACATCGAACGTGCCGCTGGCGTCATCGACCAGACACCGAATCGTGCCTGTGTTCCCCAACTCGCTGGTCACGTTGAGCACGATCGACAGATCGTCGCTGCCGGGCTGCCACGTCACGGGCACGGGGCCATCGCCGTACGCAACGTTGGGGTCGACCAACTCGAGGCCTGTCGTGACGTACGCGGTTGCGACGAAGTCGCGGTCAAAGGCGTCGAAACCGGCCGTCGCCTCTGCTGCCCCCGAGGCGTTGACGGTGATCGGGTTGCCCGGCAGGTACAGCGAGCCGGAGGGAACCCCGGAGTATGCGTAGGGGGGGAACAGGGTGACCGGCGCCGTTGTGCCCGCGAACGACAGAGGCCCCGCGTCGAAGGTTTCTTCGGCCTTGCAGGCAGGTGCAGCGCCTGGCGCTGGGAAGTAACAGACCTGGCCCACCGCGCAGGGCAGAGAACAGACGGCCTGGCACTCGGATTGGCACTGGTCGTTGAAGCCACAGGTCTCGTCGACCAAGCAGGCTGCCCCGCACGTGGGCACACCAGAGACCATGCAGCCGGAGATCATCTGGCCGCACTCTTGCGGCGTCGTGTAGTCCGGAACGAAGCTGGCCGTCACCGACGGCGTCGACATCGAGCCGCCCACGCCATGCGTCTCGCCAATCACGATGGTTCCGCGCGCGTGCGGCCCTTCGGGCTCCGCGTCGCCGCCCGAGTCGTCTGGCCCGTCGTCGTCCTCGCCGCCGGTCGGGTCACCGTCACTGCCCGAATCCGCCGTGCCGCCGTCGCCGCCGCCAGAGCCGTCGTCACCGCCAGAGCCGTCTTCGGCAGCCGTGCCCGTGCTCATCGGACCGAATCCGAAGGTCTCCTCGTCCTCGTCGTCGCCGCCGCCGCATGCCAACAGGAGGCCGGCCGTCGCAAGAACACCGCAGAACCGTGGGATAGCCATCAGATCAAAAGACGCAGTAAAGCCAGCCATGTTGCGTAAACGTGGCACACAACGCGTCCCGGATTCGAGCATTTGCCAAAGTTTGCGGGCGGAAAAGCCTCACACCCGCGGCACGCCTCAGGTGGGGTGAGGGCCTACCTCAGAGCATCTTCGCCAGCTGACTGGCGCCGCCCTGGATCGAGGTGCGCTGCATGTACAGCTGCAGTCCCTCAATGCCGCCCAGCTCAGATCCGCCGCCAGCACGGCCTGGGCCGCCGTGGTTGCACACCGCGAATACGCAGCCGGGTGGGATCGACGCGCCCGCCCCCTTTTCGTTGGCAACGACAAGTCGGCCCAGGTACGGGGCCAGCCGCGCGACCGCGTCGGCGCAGAACGCCCGGTCGTCACTGTAGAGCGTCGAGACGAGCGAGCCCTGTCCGGCGGCCAGGATCGCTTCGGCGGCCTCGACGGTGCCATCGTACGGAAGCAGCGTCGCGACCGGCGCGAAGACCTCCACCTTGTGAAACGCCGCCGAGGGGTCCTTCGCGGATTCCTCGGTCGCCTGCAGAAGGATCGGCTCCAGGAAACAACCCTGACCTTTTTCAACGCCGACGAACTCGTCGCGCTGTGGGTCTCCGAAGACGCGCTCGGCTGCAGCCGACAGAGTCGCGACCCCCTCGCGTGCATCGGTGAGCTGCCGCGCGGAGGCCAGCGGACCCATGCGGACGTCCTTGTTGGACGGGTCGCCGATCTTGTCGATCATGACGCCCAAGCGCTCGATCAGCGCGTCACGGACCTCGTCCAAGCGCTCGCTCGGCACGAGGATGCGTCGCGTCGCGGTACATTTTTGGCCCGCCTTTTGGGTGATCTCCGTGGTGCAATCTCGGATCGCGAGGTCAAAGAGCTCCGAGCCGCTCTCGACATCGGGGCCGATGATCGCGGCGTTGAGACTGTCGGCTTCGACATTGACGCGCACGCTGTTTGCGACGACCACGTCATGCATCCGGATTCGCCGCCCAGTGTCGGCGCTCCCCGTGAACGCGATGACGTCCTGCGACTGCACGTGATCGAGCAGGTCGCCCACCGGTCCGCTGACAAAGGACAACGCGCCGTCCGGCAGCAGTCCCGAGTCGATCAGGATGTGCGCTATCCGCTCTGCGACGACGGTCGAGCTTGTCGCGGGCTTGGCCACCGTGGGCATCCCGGCGAGGAACGCAACCGCCAGCTTGCCGACCATCCCCCACGCGGGGAAGTTGAACGCGTTGATCTGGATCGCCACGCCACTGCGGGGGACCCAAACATCCTGACTGCGGACCTTCGCTCCCCGCATGACTTCAGTAGCCTCGCCGCGCGCCAGCCACCGCTTGTCGCCCAACGACTTGGACAAAAAGGCGTACGTCGCGAGCACCGCAGTCGCCCCGTCGATGTCGAACTTGGCGTCGCCTCGGGTGTTTCCGCCGTTGGAGACGGCCAGCGCGATGAGCTCCTCGCGATGCTCGTGCAGCAGCTTGGCCATCGCTTTGAGGCACTCACCCCGCTGGGCGAAGGTCAGCGCCCGAACCGCGGGGCCGCCGACGCTCCGCGCGTGCTGCACCGCTTGGTCCAAGCCTGTCGCGCGACGCGTCTGGGCGACGACCGCGCCCGTCGCAGGGTTGTACAGGTCGATAGGATCGCCCTCGCCGTCAGTCCATGCGCCCGCGAGGTGACTCTGCAGCTGGTCGGTCATGCTGTTGCGACGCTACGACCGCCAGCGACGGTTCGCAAAGCAGCAGCACTCACACGCATGCGCGACCGGAGCCGGCTCACGCGGTATCGGCCGCCTGGCGACTCAGTCGGCCGCGGGAGGGAACGGGTTGCGCAACGGCCCGGGCGCGGCCTCGCAGACGGAGGCGACGTTGCCCGCCCGCTGGACCACGACGCCGCTGGCGGCGCGGCGCGGCGCACACGCCTGCCATCGCCGTGCACCATCGGCAAACGGGTCGCGCAGATCAAGCGACGGAGCCGGTGCCGGCACAGCCACAGGTGCGGGCGCGGGGGCCCCCTGCGGACCGCGAAACGGATCTTGCAGATCGAGCTGCGAAACGACCACCCGCTCGCTGCTCTGGGCTGCGGTGCGGTGGGGCGCCTTGGGCTGGACGAATGGGTCACGCAAGTCGATGACCCCGCTCGCTGCGGGCGCTGGCTCTGCGCCGCGCGTGGGCGGCAGGACCGGCGGGGTCGGAGATGATCCTCCCCACAGAGCCAGCATGACTGCCCACGACGCCACGACCGATCCATAGCATGGACGCACGGTCGGATCTGCCGTGCGCACGTGTGCAATCCGACCCGAATGGGTCATCCACGGTCGCTAGCGCGCGCCAGCGCTCGCCGACTGCACATCGGCCGCTCCCGCCACGGGGCCCTTCGCGGGAAGATCGCCCGCCGCCCCATTGTCGGCCGCCCCACTGTCGGCCGCTGCCGCCGCTGCCTCGTCGGCCGCCTCCCAGCGGGCGCGGAGCTTGTCGACCCACTCTGCCCGCGCCTCGGTGCCAGCCGGCTGAGTGAACCCCGAAGCTGCCAGTTCACAGCGTCGCATGCCCGCATCCGCGCCGATCCCCATCGCCAGGGTGGCCGCGGCCGCGGCCGCGACGACAATGGGAGCCCCGTAACCGCGCATGGGCGTGATCGGGGTCGCAAGAGGCGCACGGAAGTACATGTTCACGATGAGGCGGAGGTAATAGTAGGCGCCCACCACCGCGTTGAGCAGCGCCACAACAACCAGGACCTGCAGCAGCGTGTTGGAGTTCTCCAGACCCGCCTTGAACACGAACAGCTTGCCGACAAACCCGGCGGTTGGCGGAAGCCCCATCAGCGACAGCAGGCAGATCGTCATACCCAACGCCATGGCTGGGTGTCGCGAAGCGAGACCGGACCACTCATGGGCTGCGTTGGCCTCCTTCTTGTCGGATCCAAGCCAAGCGACACACGCAAAGGCGCCAAGCGTCGCGATCGCGTAGCCGCCCAGATAAAACAACATGCTCGCGACGGTCGCGTCGCCCGTTTCCTGGGCCCATGTGGCCTGGTCGACGGCCTTGAACAGACCGGGAGACTTGCCGCTCCCGTAGAAGCTGGCTGCGGCCACGACCCCGATCAGCAGGTAGCCGACGTGCGCCACCGAGCTGTACGCAAGCAGGCGCTTGACGTTGTTTTGTCGCACGGCGGCGAGGTTGCCGATCGTCATCGTCAGCAGAGCGATGACGGCGACCACCGAGGTCCACCCGTACGGGGCCTCGACGAAGCGATGCGTGTTGAGCGTGCCGACGTAGAGCTTGAGCAGCGCCGCGAACCCGGCGATCTTGATGCCCGCCGCCATGAAGCCGGTGACGGGGGTTGGCGCGCCGTCGTACGCATCCGGCGTCCACATGTGGAACGGCACCGCGCTCACCTTGAACAGCAGCGCGCCCAGCGTCAGGAAGACGCCGGGGATGACAAGCATTGCGGGCGCGATGCCCATCGCTGCCGTCGCCGCGCGCGACGCTTGCAGCTTCTCGGCCGCCACGGGGCCCAGCTCTGCGACCAAGGCCTTGAAATCGTCGGGAGCGAGCGTGTGCACGTGGGGTTGCACGCGGCCCCAGTCGGTAAAGGCCGACGCTATCTGCAGCTGCAGTTCGCGTAGGTCGGTCGTCCCCGTGCCGCCGTACAGAAGCGCCAAGCCCATCAGCAAGATGCCGGAGCTGAACGCCCCCATCACGAAGTACTTGAACGCGGCCTCCGACGACTGACGCTGGTTCCACCGCGCGCCAACGAGCACGTAGACCGCGATGCTCATGGTCTCGATGCCCAAGAACAGCGCCAGCGTGTTGGCGGAGTGCGACAGGATCATCATCCCGAACGCCGCCATGAAGACGAGAGACTCCTGCTCGCCGAACTCGAAGCGGTGCGTGCGGGCGTAGTCGCCCGAGAACGCCATCACGGCGCCCGCGATTGCGATGATCGCCAAGTCCACCAGCAGCGAGAAGTGATCGACGACCAGGAAGCCCGCGAACACGCGAACTCCCGCGTCATACTCGAGCGAGCCGTACTGCGTGACCACTGCGACGAACGCAAACGCTGCGCCGACCAGTGCCAGGCGGCGCTGAAACGTGCGCGTGCCGGGCCCGGAGAACGCGTCGGACAACAGCAACAAGAGCGCCCAGAATGCGGCGATGACCATCCCGGCGATGTGGCCGAGATCGATGAGCGTTTGCTCGGACGGCGTGATCGCTTGGGCCGCATCGGCCGCAACGGGCGCTGCTGCTTGCACTGCCGCTGGGATCTCAGGGGCGAACATCGCCAGCTGACTGATGGCGTCGATCATTGCGCACCTCCGTGACCGTTCACGGGTTGGCCCTCGGGCGCCGCCGCGGGCGGTGGAACGGGCTTGGGTTTGGGCGCGGGCTCAAAGCGCCGCTCGTCACCGTAGGTCTTGATGATCGTCACCAATGGGTCCTCGCAGCCCGCAATGTCCGACATCATGACGGGCTCCTCGGACTGCGAGCCCGCGTGCATGATCGAGGCGCAGCGCTTGAGGTTGAACTCCGCTACCGCCGCGTTGGACGTGGGGTTGATCCGCGCCAAGAACGGATGCGGGTACACCCCCATGCCGATGATCAGAAGAATGAGCGGCGCAAAAACCAGACGCTCGCGCAGCGAGAGGTCGGCCAGCCCCTCGTTCTTGGGGTTGGTGATGGGCCCGAACATGAGGCGCTGAAACAGGTACAGCAGGTAGACGGCGCCCAGAATGACGCCGACCGCACCCACGGTGACCAGCTCGCGCACGTAGGGGACGCTGAGTCCGCCGTGGGCGAAGGCCCCGACCAGAATCAAGAACTCGCCCACAAAGCCGACGAGGCTCGGAAGCCCGGCCGAGCCCAGCATCGCGATCATGAACATCGCAGTGAACCAGGGCATCACCTTGGCCAGCCCGCCAAACTCCGACAGCTGCCGGGTGTGGCGGCGCTCGTACAGCACCCCGATCGCCAAGAACAGAGCACCCGTCGTCAGACCGTGCCCCAGGCTCTGGAACGTCGCGCCAGTGAACCCTTGCACGCTGACCGAGCAAATCCCCAAGACGATGAAGCCCATGTGGCTCACCGATGAAAACGCGACGAGTCGCTTGGCATCGGTCTGCACGTAGGCGACCAGGGCACCGTAGATGATCCCGATGACGGCGAGCACGCCCAAGATGAGCGTCCCGTCGGCCGCGGCGAGCGGGAACATGGGAAACGCGAAGCGAAGCATGCCGTACGTGCCCAGCTTGAGCAGCACGCCCGCGAGGATGACCGAGCCAGCCGTGGGCGCTTGCGTGTGCGCATCGGGAAGCCAGGTGTGCACGGGAAACAGCGGCACCTTGATAGCGAAGCTCGCGACAAACGCCCAAAAGCAGAGCGTCTGCTCCGTGGGCGACAAAACAACCTGGGTTAGCGCGGCAAGCTCGAAGGTCCAGACCCCGCCGCTGGCGTTGTAGTGCGCGACGGCCAAGTAGATGATCGCGGCCAGCATGAGCGCCGAGCCCAGCATCGTATAGATGAAGAACTTCACCGCCGCCGCGACGCGCTGCTCGCTGCCCCAGATGCCGATGATGAGATACATCGGCACCAACATCAGCTCCCAGAACGTGAAGAACAAAATCAGGTCGAGAGCGACCAGCGCCCCGATCATGCCCACCTCGAGCACGAGGAGCGCGGCCGTGAACTCAGCGCCGCGCTTGTCGATGGAGTTCCACGACGCCAGCAGGCACAGCGGAGTGAGGAGGGTCGTGAGCAGGATGATCCACAGCGAGAAGCCATCCACGCCGACGTGGTAGTTGATCCCGAACTCGGCGATCCACGGCGTGTTCGTCTCGAACTGCATGCCGGGGGTGCCCAGCTCGAACCCCGACAGCAGGCTGAGCGAGATCAGGAACTGGGTGACCGCGACCGCGAAGCCCACCCCCTTGGCGAGGTTGGTTTCTCGCTGCGGGAGCACGCCCACCACGACCGCGCCCAGAAGCGGCAGCACCAACAAGACGGTAAGGATGTCGCTCATCGGGCGCCTCCGTTCGGCGTTGGCGCGTGGCTGGGATCAGGCCGCGTTGGCGGTGCCTGGATCTGCGTTGGTCGTTTGGGGGCGGGAAGCCGAGGCGGTGGGTCGTCGGGGCCCAGGTTGATGTCGCCGAGCCCTTGGATCTTCAGGTTGAACTTCTGCTCGCCCAGCGTGGGGCGCAGACCGCCGAGGTCCAGGTGCGGGTTGACGGGCGAGGAGCCCAGTTGGCTGATGGTCGGATTGGCATAGACGGACGCCAGCACGATCACGACACCCAGCATGAGCACCACCAGATAGCGGCGGACGTTGCCGTTGTGCCAAAGCCGGGCTCGGTTGCCCAAAAAGCCCACGGTGCCCGAGACGCCGCCGACGCCAAGGCCATCGATCACCAGCTGGTCGATGACTTGGTAGAACAGCCCACCGATCATGCGGAGCGGCCGTACGATCAGCCGGTCGTAGATCTCATCGATCAAGTACTTGGCGTGGCTGAGACGGTAGGCCCAGCCAAAGCGGCGCGCGTACTGTGCGGCGCGCTCGGAGGGGCCGTCCTTGTAGAGGCTGCGAGCAAATGCGATCCCCGCCAGCGCAACACCGACGCTGACGGCGATCATCGTCCACTCGACACCCGCGTCGATGTGGCCGCCATGGGCGAATCCCTTGCGGGGGCCGATGTAGTACAGCGGCTGCACCGGGTCGGTGACTGCGTGCGCCAGGCCCGTGCCCGCAAACCTCTGTGGGATGTCGATGACGGGCGCCAGCCACGTGTCCATCAAGTGGGGGAAGTTGTCGGGCAGCCAGGCGATCACCTTCTTGGACTCAAAGGCATCGATGTGCAACCGAGCGAGCACCTCGTCGACCGGAGCCGCCAGCACGTGGGGCACACCGAGGAGCCCGGCAACCGCAGCCAACGTGGCCAACACGACCAGCGGCATCGACATGATCCAGACCTCGCCCACGTGGTGCTTCCACGTGTGGTGGTCGCCCCGGAACTTGCCGCAAAACGTCAAGTAGTACAGGCGGAACATATAAAACGCGGTGCAGAACGCTGCGAGCAGGCCCATCGAGTACGCCGCGTAGTTGATGCCCGTGGAGAAGTAGCTCGCGTTGACGTACGCGTGCAGCAAGATCTCGTCCTTGGAGAAGAACCCCGAGAACAGCGGGACTCCCGAGATCGCCAAACCAGAGACCAAGAACGTCTTAGAGGTGACGGGCATCTTCTCTTTAAGCCCGCCCATCGTCCGGATGTCTTGGTTGTGATGGCAAGCCTCGATGACGGACCCCGACCCCAAAAACAAGCACGCCTTGAAGAACGCGTGGGTCATGAGGTGGAAGACAGCGGCTCCCCAGGCGCCCATGCCGACCGCCAAGAACATGTAGCCGAGCTGGCTAACGGTCGAGTACGCCAGGACCTTCTTGATGTCGTTTTGCGTGATGGCGATCGTGGCTGCGAACAGCGCTGTGATCGCGCCAACCAGCGCCACGATGGCCATCGTCAGCGGCGCCAGGGCGAACAAGAAGTTCATCCGGACGATGAGGTACACGCCCGCCGTCACCATCGTGGCTGCGTGGATCAACGCCGACACGGGTGTGGGGCCGGCCATGGCGTCGGGCAGCCAGGTGTACAGAGGAATCTGCGCCGACTTGCCCGTGCAGCCCAGGAAGATGAACAGGGTCGCCAGCGTCGCCAACGGCACGCCCCACATGGCCTGCGTCACGAACGGGGAGTCCGTGCCGCTGGAGCACATGTCGGCGATCGCCTGGTAGTCCAAGCTGTGGACCACCGAGTAGATGATCAGCATGCCGATGACGAGGCCGAAGTCGCCGATACGATTGACGATGAACGCCTTGCGCCCAGCGGTGGCCTTGGCGTCGTCGGTGAACCAGAACCCGATCAACAGGTATGAGCACACGCCCACGCCTTCCCACCCGATGAAGGTGACGACCAGCGAGCTGCCCAAGACGAGCATCAGCATGGAGGCGGTAAACAGGTTCAAGTAGGCGAAGTACCGGGCGTAGTCCGGATCCTTGGCCATGTACCCGACCGAGAAGATGTGGATGAGCAGCCCAACGCCCGTGATGATCAAGCACATCACCGCCGAGAGGTGGTCGAGCACCAGGTCGAGCCCGACCTGTGTTTCGCCCGCGTAGATCCAGGGGTAGACCGACTGCGACAGGACGTCGTGGGTGACCTTGCCGGGGCCTGGGATCATCTCCGTCCACACGGCAGAGATCGTGAAGAAGCAAGAGAACGCGACCGCCGCGATGGCGACCATGTGCACGAGTTCGCGCCCCAAGCGGTCGCCCGCGAGGCGCATCATCGTCTTGCCGAACAGCAGATTGAAGATCGCACCCAGCAGCGGAAACAGCAGGATGTAGATCAGGTTGTAGGAGATTGGATCCGCAATGGTAGGCATCGTCGAAGGCTTCCCGGTGACGGTGTCAATCTCGGAGTAGAGCGAGGTCGTCGATATCGGCGCCTACGCGTGAACGGAAGATGCTGACGACGATGGCGAGACCCACCGCCGCCTCTGCAGCAGCGACCGCGATGGTGAACATCGCCATGATCTGCCCGTCGTGGTTGCCCCACATGCGGGAGAACGCGATGAGCGCGAGGTTCGCCCCGTTGAGCATCAACTCGATGCTCATCAGCACGATGAGGACGTTACGGCGCAGCAACACGCCGCACGTTCCGATGAGGAACAATGCGCCGGCCAGCGCCAGGAAATGCGTGATCGGCATCTAGAGGCCTCCTTCGTGGCCGCCAGCAGAGGGCCGGCCGTAGTCGTGGGCTGGCGTTGGGCCACGATGCGCCTGTGCGGCCAAAGGCTCGAGGCCTGCGGCGTGCCGAGCTTCGTCGTCCATGCCGCTGACGACGGCCTCTTTTTCGCGCTCTCGGCGACTTCGCGCCACGACCACCGCGCCGACCACCGCCGCCATCAGGAGGATGGAGACGGCCTCGAACGCGAACAGGTAGTCGGTGAACAGGACCCGTCCCACCGCATCGGCCGTCCCGAAGTCAGGCCGCTGGGTCAGGTCGACCCCCGTGTACTTGAACTGACGTGACAGCGTGCCCGCCAGGACCCAAAACAGGAATCCCACCGAGCCCACAACCGCCGCCATGTAGCCGACAAAACCGATACGAGACGGTCGCCGATGGGTCGCTTCGCCGGATTCGCTGACATCCAGCACCATGATGACGAAGACGAACAGCACCATCATGGCCCCCGCGTACACGAGCACCTGAAGCACCGCGAGGAACGATGCCGACAGCAGGATGTAGCAGGCCGCGACAGCAAAGAAGCAAGCGACCAGCCAGACCGCCGCGACGACCGGGTTCTTGCGCGTGACCGTGGCCAGCGCAGAGAACACCGCCATCAAGGCGAAGAAGAAGAAGACGATTTCGGTTCCCGACACCGGTCAGCTCGCCTTGTCCTCGCGCCCAGCGCGAGATTGAAGGGTGGCGTTTTTAATCTTGGACTCGAACTCACCGCGGTACTTGGTGAGGAAGGCCAACGCGGGCCACGCCGCGGCGTCGCCCAGGGCGCAAATCGTGTTGCCCGCAATGCCATCGGCGATGGAGGCGGCCAGATCGACATCGCCGACGCGGCCCTTGTCGTCCTTGATGCGCTTGAGCACTGCGGCCAGCCAGCCCGTGCCCTCCCGGCACGGCGTGCACTGTCCGCAGCTCTCGTCGGCGAAAAAGTGCAAAATGCGCCACAGCGCGCTTGTCATGTCGGTCTGATCGTCCATGACGATGACGCCACCCGACCCTGCCATGGTCCGTAACGTCTTGCCGCCGCCGAGGTCGAACTTGACGCCTGGCGAGACCTCGACCTCTCGGATGCGCTCGTCGTTTTGAAGCGCGTCGAACTCAAACGGCACGTCCAGCTCCTCGGCGGTGAGGACCGGCATGGAGACGCCGCCCGGGATGACCGCCTTGACCTTGCGCTTGTTTCGGATGCCCCCGCAGACGTCGTCGATGAGCTCGCGACCGGTCACCGACAGCGGAAGCTCGTAGACGCCGGGTTTGTTGATGTGGCCGCCCACCGAGACAATCCGCAGACCGCCCGAGCGTCCGACGCCAAGATCGGCGAACGCTTGACCACCGTGCTCAAGGATCCACGGCAGGTTGGCGATCGTCTCGACGTTGTTGACGATGGTCGGCTTGCCCCACAGGCCCTTGATGGCGGGAAACGGCGGCTTGAGACGCGGCCACCCGCGACCGCCCTCGAGGCTCGACAGCAGCGCCGTCTCCTCGCCGCAAATGTACGCCCCGGCCCCGCGATACAGCGTGATGTCGAGGCTGACATCGGAGCCGAAGATGTTCTCGCCGAGGTAGCCCTTGGCGTACGCTTGGTCGATCGCCGCTTGAACGACTGGCGCTTCACGGAGCATCTCACCGCGGATGTAGATGTACGCGTTGCGCACGCCCAGCGAGCGCGCCGCGATGATCATGCCCTCGATCAGGACGTGGGGGTTCCAGAACAGGATGTGCCGGTCTTTGAACGTGCCCGGCTCGCTCTCGTCTGCGTTGACGACGAGGTACACGGTCTCGGCATCTTTGGGGACAAAGCCCCACTTGATACCGGTCGGGAACCCGGCCCCACCACGTCCGCGAAGGCTCGAAGTCTTCACCTCGCCGTGGATCTCCGAGGGGTCCATCTTCATGGCCTTTTCGGCCATGCGATAGCCCCCCTTGGACTCGTAGTAGGCGAGTTCTTTGGCCTCCGGAACGTCGAAGTGCTCGCTGATGATCTTTACGTCAAACCAGCCCATCG
>Ga0316189_10001499_pt1 | contig 23105 bp, 18 predicted proteins | sample LowCovwburrow_MG_FD_204930 | JGI IMG/M metagenome (GOLD analysis project Ga0316189, IMG submission 204930) | Coastal sediment microbial communities from Maine, United States - Lowes Cove worm burrow | ecosystem: Environmental > Aquatic > Marine > Coastal > Sediment | place: USA: Maine... | reverse complement strand
CCCAGTCAACAAGGCGAGAAAACCGACATCGGCAGTGAGGATCCCGTGGAAATCGACCAACTCACGAGAGCGAGGACTCTTTCTCTGAGCCTCTTGATCCAGGGGGCGCAAGATTTCGACGCCCCCCAGGAAACGACCCTGCTGGTCGAGAATGGCCTGGGCCCATTTACGCGCATGGACCTGGTGGCGGTCCTTGTGATAGTGCACCATTTCACGGGCCTGGATATTGCCTTTAATGGCCATGCCACAGCCGGTGGAGCAAGTTAAACAGCTGACTGCGGCCGAGCAATGGCGGCCAACCACATCCTCACTGCTGAACCCCAAGAGACGGCGAGCACCCTCACTCCAAAAGGTGATAATCTGATTCTCGTCGACGGCCCAGACAGCACTGTCGGGCTCCAACAGGCTGACTGCCTGGAGATGGGCGAGCGATTCGGCGTTTTTTGTCATTTCCCAACCTCGAAAACAGACGCTACCACGTTCCCAGGCAATTTATCAAGGAGCTAGTGCTGTCTAAAAAGTTGACCGGTCCCTGGTGGCAATTCCAACCCTTAGGAGCTCTTAGGTGCCAGGCATCAATTCTTAGGGGCTTGGTACGACCCGTTTCTTTCTGAAGGCAGGTCTCTGACAAGAACTATCACCGGGGATCAAAAAAAACAATGGCCTGCGTAATCAAGTCATGACGATTGCGAGAAAATGTGTCATACCAAGCCCTCGTCGATGCCTGGTACCGACCATTTGCCAAAGATGTTAGGCCGGTTAAGTACGATCGTTGCTCGGCTAACCTTTAGCACCGCCGGGGCCGACAGCGCAACATTCGATGTACGCTGTTCCTTCCAAGACGTTGGGCGCTTGCCCTCAAATGGGTTAGCGTTTAGAATAGTGCAGGACTGCCACGGGTTCGGCCGTTATCACCCATTTCACATGAAGGTAGGATTTATGCGTTCAATCATTCAGGGTACAGGGATGTACGTCCCCGATCAAGTTGTCGATAATCACGCACTGGCTCGCATCATGGACACCAACGACGAATGGATTCAGGTCCGAACAGGTATCAAAGAGCGTCGCCTGGCCGCCCACGATCAGGCCAGCAGTGATATGGCAGTCCCGGCGGCGCAAGAAGCCTTGGATCGCGCCGGTTTGGCGGTTTCAGATATCGACTACCTTATTTTGGCCACCATGACACCCGATATGTACTTTCCAGGTTCCGCCCCATTTGTCCAACGCAAACTTGGTTTGCCCGCTGTTCCCTGCCTCGATATTCGCCAACAGTGCGCGGGTTTCATTTACGGAATCCAAATCGCCGACGCGCTCGTCCGCTCCGGACAGTACCGAAACGTGCTTTTGGTTGGCGCGGAAGTCCATGCCGGCTTCATGCCTTACAAGAGCTGGGACGTTCTCTTCGGCGAAAGCGACCACGCCATCGACAAAGAAGAGTGGGAGAAGAATACTTCCGCCCGTGACCGTTGCATCCTTTTTGGCGATGGCGCGGGCGCCGTCGTGGTTTCCGGTGTTGAAGATGACGATCGTGGCATTCGCGACATACTCTTATATACCGACGGAAGTAAGGCGGAGCTTCTGTGCACCCGTGCGGGGGGCAGCAACTATCGCCCCTATTTCGACCCGTCCATGAGCGAGGACGGCACCGTGATCCCCATGGTTGAAGGCCGTGAAGTCTACCGCATAGCCGTCAACTTAATGCCGCAGGTGGTTCGTGAGATCTTGGATCGGAACAACCTCACGTTGGATGACCTGGACATGGTGATCATGCACCAGGCGAACCTGCGCATCAATGAGGCCGTTCAGAAACGCCTCGGTTTGCCCGACGAAAAGGTTTTCAACAACATCCACCGCTATGGCAACACCACTGCGGCAACCATTCCCATCGCCTACCATGAAGCCATGCAACAGGGTCGCGTTAAAGCAGGTGACCTGGTTTGTTTCGTGGGTCTGGGCAGCGGCCTTAATTGGGGTGCGATCCTCTACCAAATGTAGGCTGGCTGGAGCTTGCTCAGCAGCTAGGCCGTCATCCAATCCAAGGGCTGCCTGGAAGCCAATATGCCCAGCATCGGTGATCGGCATGGGAAAAGAACCCGCCTACTGGCGTTTGGGTGCTGGCTTGTTATCGGGCTTCCTGATTCGCCCCCTGCGCTATGGGTCGCTGCCACCACAGTCCGCCAAAGAGCAGTGCTAGAACAAAGACAATCATTCCCGTGGACGAGAGCACGGGCACAGCCGAGATCCCATATCTGACAAAGACACCGCCCTCTGTACCGATGTAAACGATTCCTTCAACAGCATCTACAGCCACCTGGTTTACCTCGAAAGCTGGATTGGTCTGTGGCAAGGCCATCCAGTTGAAACCACCGTCCATACTTGAAAAGACGCGATCGCCAGCGGCCGCAAAGAGGAATTGCGGCAACCGGAGGTCCAGGTCCAAATCGTGTATTTTCTGGCCCGCCGGGCCCACCGGGGTCCATGTGCTGCCACCGTTCCCGCTCCTGTAGATGCCACCATTGTCCAGCGCCGCAAAAACGGCCCCTGAACCGCTCGGATCGATGATCATATCGGTAACCGGCCCAGGTGAAGTGATCTCAGACCAGGAGGCCCCGCCATTGGTGGTTTTCAAAAGATGATCGACGCCAGAGAACCCCGTTGTATAGGCCCCATAGACAATATCGGGGGTATTGGGATGGACGACGAGAGCCTTGCACCGAAAGAATCCGGCGATGAGGTGGGTGGGCGTCCAGGTCGCCGCGCGATTATCGCTACGGTAGAATCCGGATGAGCCTTGGCCGGCATAGAGAACATTGGGTTGCGAGGGTGCGATCGCCAGGGCACCAACCTCATCACCTGGGAGCTCCAGACCTTCTACCGATCGCTGCCAGGTATTACCACCGTCGCTGCTCTTGTAGATATTTGCCTGAACCCCGTCAGACGTGGGGGTGGTATAGACATAGTTGCCATTGCTTGGATCTACCAACAGGTGATCAAAACCAGAAAAACTGCGCAGCACGAACGCGTTCCACGTGGCGCCAAGATTGTTGCTAAAGGTGATACCTGGGCTGGTATGAAAGGGGCCGAATTGGCCTGTCCCGGCAGCATGTAGGGTCCCAGACGAGCTGGGATCCACGGCCAACCGGGTTGTCGGCATTCCCGGCAAACCGTTGTCCAGCTTCGACCAGCTGGCGCCGCCGTCCGCGCTGCGGTACACGCCGAACAGGCTCGATAAGAGCAGCAGGCCGGGCACATCTGCGGACGCGCTGAAAAACAGGATGCTGTTTGTTGCCGGATTTCCTTGTAGGGCCCAACTTGCACCGCCATCCATGGTTTTGTAGGTCGCGCCCATTTCGTCGACCGCATAGACTGTGTCTGGCCCGGATGCATCGACAGCAATAAAAGGGAATCTTAGAAACGGGAGGCCGCCCAGACCTTGCCAGGTATTGCCTGCATCCTCACTCTTGGAAAGGCCTGGGTTGAAATGGTTGCTGGCGTAGAGGATATCGGGTGCTGAAGGGGAAGAAGCTACGACGCCATACTGAGCGAGGGAGGTCCAACTGGCCCCACCGTCGCTACTGCGACTGAGACCGTAGTCCCGATGGCTGCCAAAAAGAAGGTCCGGGTTCTGCGAATGAACCAAAAGCCGCGATGGCACCTCAAAACCAGAATAGCGCAATTGAAAGCTGAGACCGCCATCGGTGCTGCGATAGACTTCTCGGTGGGTTGTGACGTAGACCGTCTGCGGTGCACTGAGCGAGGCACCGACCCCGACAAGATCATTGGGTAAACCGGCGCCACCAGGTGACCAGGTGCTAGCGTTAATGGCCTTTCTATATAGTCCCTCCTGGCCGACAGCGAAAAGCCAGCTACTGTTGCCGCCGAGGTAAGCGACACCAAACCCCTCGAGCCCGGACGAGTCGGCGACCCAAGCCTGGCCACCGTCATCGCTTCTGAGAACTTGCTCGCCCATCACAACATGGATCACCAACCCGCCGTCAGGTCGAGAGAAATGGTCATCCGCGCCACTGAATGGAGGCCCCAGGCTAACCCAGTCCGTGGCAAAGGCTGAACAGAAAAGCGAAAAGAAAAGAACCACGGGGTAGGGCGACATAATACACCTCATTATTGTGGATTGAAGGCAAAACAGATGAATTAATTATACACATAGTCTGGAAACGCGGAAGGCTTTTATTGTGAACGACCGAATCAGGGCTAAATAGCACCGGGAAGTTGGCCTCGAATTTTTTATGGATCTGAGGTAGACTGGGGTGCACAAAATGGAGGCTCTGTCTCCACAGTTTTTTAAAACGGGATGCAACATGGCCAGGAAGCACCTCTACTACTACACTCAAGCCGGTGCCCTCAATCGGGAACTCAAACGAGAAATTGCTCCCGACAGGCTTAAAGAATTACACCACAAAACCCCCTGGCGGCATTTTGCGATTGCGTTTCGGCAGGTCTTGCTGTTGGTGGCCTGTCCCATTGTCATGGCTCTTTATCCCAGCCTGTGGGTTCGCATCCCCGCCGGTTTTGTGATGGGCGTGGTGATCTTCAGTTTCACCGTACTGCTGCATGAAGCGGTCCACAAATGCATTTTCAATTCCGACCCCAACAACCTGACCGAAAAGCTTGGTTTCGTCTACGGCGTGGTTTCAGGTCTGGCCCCTTCCCAATTCACCCGTTGGCACATGGATCATCACAATCAGCTTGGTTCCAGCGAGGGCGACCCGAAGCGGGCCCACCTCTCGCCCAAACGCAATGCACGCTGGTATAAGCTGCTGTACTGTACTCCCGCTTTATTTCCCATTTATTTTACCGCAGCGGCCAAAGCTCAGGCCAGGTATCCCAAACCCCTGAGGAAGCGCATCAAACGCGAACGGGTAGTGAGCATGGGGCTTCACATAGGGTGGTTGGTTTTTTGCGCTCTGGCCGTTTCGCCGGCCTTTGCTTTTTGGGCTTCTATCTACCCTGTTTTTTTTGTGTTTCCCATTGCCTTTACCATTAACAGGTTGGGCCAGCACTACATCATCGATCCCAGCGATGTGGCCAAATGGGGCACCTTGATTCGCCCCAACTTTCTTTGGAACTTCTTCTACCTATTCTCTTCCTATCATTTGGAGCACCACTATTTCCCCGGGGTTCCCTTCTACAAGCTAAAAGCGCTGCAAAAGGAACTGGACCCGTTCTTTGCGCGCCGTGGCGTTCAGGCCTATTCCTATACCCGGCTGATGGTGGCCTGGTTTATCCAGAACCATGTGGCCCACACAAAACTGGCGAGCGAAGGCGCAGACTCAGGCGCGGCGGCGGTCAGCCCCTAAAACCTTTAAGCCTGAAGGCACATCCGCCGAGGAATTGAAGCCCTTTCTGAACCGCCTTCCCTTGAATCTCTTCCAGTTTGTCTGGTTTCGGGGAGAAGCGCTGCCGGGGTGAAACAGATTTGGCCGAGCATTTGCTTGAGCCAGTGGCCATAAGTTAGAAGATACAGACGAAAAGCCGTTGACCCATTGTTTGATCTTTGCTAAAGTTCCAGGCTTGTGCGCCCCTGCGCGTTTTGATGGAGGAATCGAATGGAAGTTCTGCTGAGAGAATCCGTGATAAAGTTAGGGAATCGTGGTGACATTGTCAAAGTCGCGCCCGGTTACGCTCGCAACTACCTGTTGCCCAAACGAATCGCGGTCAATGTGACGCCTGGAAACAAAAAACAGCTTGAAATCGAACACCGTAACTACGAGCGCAAAGTTCTCGAGTCGAAATCGGTGGCCGAAGAAGCCAAAGCCAAACTGGAAGAGTTGGAATTGATCATCCCTAAGCGCGCCGCAGACAACGGTCAGCTTTATGGGTCGGTGACGCGCATGGAAATTGCGGCCATTCTCAACGACAAGGGATTTGAAGTGGATCGCCGCAAGCTTGAGATGGACCACATCAAAGAGCTGGGTGAATATACCGCCAAGATCCGCTTACAATTGGAAGTGAGTGCGGAACTGCACATCAAAGTTGAGCGTATCGAAGAAGCTTAAGCACACTTTACCGCTTGCGTTTGAGCCCGTGGCCTTTTGGGTTACGGGCTTTTTTGCGTTTAGGCCCACAGAATCCAGATCCCAAGGGCCCACGCCGAATCAAAAGAACAATACAGCTAGGCGTCGCTTCAGATTGCGCAGAGCTGGGAAGAGAGACAGACCGCTCTGTCTCTCTTGCACCTGATTAGGGGCAGGCTGCCGACTGAGTGACCGTGGCACTGTTGTTGTTGGTTTCATTCGTTTCCGCAACCGTGTTATACCAGTCGGCCTTCATGAAGATGGGGATGGTATAGCTCGTCGGAAGACAGTCGCAGGGACCGTTATAAAATGTGGCGGTGGTCGTGCCACTCTGGCTCTGCCCCGCCGACAGAGTGCCGATGGGAATGAGGAAGGTGGGGCCACCGTTGATGTAGACGGCGCTGTTATGGGCAGCGGCAATGCCTCTGCTGCGGTTCTTTTCGGTCCAACTGACGGTGATGGTTTGTGTACCGCAGTGCAAAACCGCCGGTGAATCCACCGTAAAGGTAGTGACTGTCAGGTCTGGCTTCGGAGCCGGCAGGGCAACGATGCCTTGGGCCTGTGCAAATATTTGTTGCGTTGCGAGTAATATCACGAAAAAGGTGAGCGCTTGTTTCATCTTCAATATCCCCCTTGAGAAATCATTGTACCTGGCCTCAGACCCCACCTGGTGGAGTAGCAAGAATCCTTAAATTAGCCAATATGGTGAATACTATAACGAGAGATGAAGCGTTGTGTCAACGAGAAATCAAGAGAGCAACAGAGAAGGATCACTTAACCAGCGAACCTGGGGGTCCCCTACAGGTATCCCAGCTTTTGCGCGGGGATTCCGCGGCTTATGGGCTAGGAATTAAGAGACAGACCGATCTGCCAGGCTAGACGACCCCGAATTGACTCTTGCAATAGCCAGGTGCAATAGCCAGGTGCCAGGCATCGACGAAGGCTGTTGACCCTTATCCGCTCGCTTCACCATTCCCCAAAGGTTCGGCCCAAATGGCATCAAGGCCAGTTGGCTCTAGGCACCTTCTTTATGCTCAACTCATCGTTATCTCCACGGGCGGAAAGGTAGAGCCACTGGTCATCGAAGGCGAGGATCGACAAAAGGTCTTTTCTCGGGATCGTGTTTTCCACCATCTTGCCGCTGGTGTCGAAAACCAGTTCGCCTTGACCTTTCTCGACCAAAGCAATCCCCTGGATAACCCGGAGATGATTTTGATAATCAACGCGCAAGTCTATCATTGGCGGGAAATGCTTTGGGAAATCTGCAACGTACTCAAAATGCTTTCGTGAAATACTATTTGCACGCATGTCTGCCAATCGGGCTTCGCCCCAACTTTTGTTAAAGGATTTCGCAGCAATGTCCATCTGGATGCTTATACCAACCCTGCGGGTCATCACGTCATATGCATAAATCTTGAAGCCCTGACCTGGGACGTAAAAATAAACAAGGGTGCCCTGGTTATTTACTGCGAAAAGGGGCTTGTCAGGGGCTGGATTGAATTCTTGTCTCTTTTTGGCAATGCCGGGTTCATTGCTGACCGCTTTTTCCATGTCGCCAACCAGAGCGCCAATCAGTTTGAAGTCCTCGTCCACATGAATAATCTGTCTACGCCGGCTAAAAACCCAACCATTCGTGACTTTGGTGGCGGATTTCAGAAAATCGAACCAGCGTATAGGTGTGTGGATTAAATGCATGAATCTCCCGTCCGGCCAAAATACCTTGATGGCCGATCTCTGAAACTCAATCGCGTAGAGTCGGCCATCAAGGTATTGTAAGGACAGAAGTTTCGATGAAAACTCGCCAGGCCCCTGACCTTTTCCACCTATGCTTTCCAGAGGGCGACCTCGCGCATCGAAATGCAAAATACGGTACTCATCCCGGTCCGCCAGGTAGAGGTCACCTCGATCACCAAGGCAAGCATACACAGGGATAACGGTGTTGTAGATGCCCGTTTTCTCAACCGTCCATCCTTGCTCCGGCATGAAATATGCCAGTAACCAAAGCCACATCATCTCACTCCGAGGTTACAACATAAAGGTATAATTGGTGCCGCAATCCGCCTCGATTGTCATATTCAAGTTACTCTTGACGCAATCCAGCCGATCATACTCCTCCCCAAGGTCGTTATACGCGCCAATGTCGCCTGAAGAATAAGCATCGGCCATGGCGTCGCTTATATTTATCTGATCAATGACAATCTCATTTCCAATTGAAAGTAACCCTAGACAGTGGGAAGAGAGGGTGCTCGCACTCATCTGTCCTACTGTTAAAAAAGAAAACAAACATAGAGTCTCTGTAATGCGTTTCATCAGGAACCTCCGGTGTCAATACTGTATAAGGCCGATTGTCTTAAAATTCTTGTCTTTATTAAACCTTACTATGACTCTACCTATTGAATCAAGTATGGAATTCATAAAATAAGAACAAATCCTCCTTTGCTGTCCGTGGGAGAAGATGCGTGGCCGAGTGACGTTTCACTTAGTCCTGGCGGGACAGCGCTAATTTCGACCGGCTTTGTTCCACTCTGGACTTGCCTGGTTTCTTTGATAGTTATGACCCTGGGTTCCATTTTGGCTTTGGCTTTGTTTTTTATTCGTTCGTTGATCTTTTCTTTTGCAATTTTCGCAGGATGGGGTTCACGAAGGTCTCGGCCAACAGTGCAACGGCCTCGGGAAACCAGACCCGTGTCAGGGTGGCCAACACGATCATGCCCACTATTATAATGACCATGTTGGTCACGATCAGATGGGTGCTCCATATGCAGGCCATCATCCAAACCATGCCTAACAGCGCAAGAACCAGGGTGGTCATCAGGCCTTCTTTGTGTTTCACCTTTTTGCGGATGAAGGCCAACCAGACAAAGAAACTCCCCAGACCGGCGCCTACGGGTTGTGCAAAGGCGAGTTTCCCCGGGTCTGATGCAAAATAGACGGCCAGCACCTGAAAGGTGACCACCACGCCAATTAGATGGAGCGCATTGCCCAGCGTGTTGTACCAGAGTTGGCGATGAAGACGAAATACCACACAGGGATAGACCCGGAAAAGCCCCAGCAGGGTTCCCAACAACAAGGGCGGAAGCAGGGAAGGCACGGTGCTGTATTTAGGAAGGAGGTAAATCAACAGGTGGCTGCCCATCATGGTGACCCCAGCCACCAGTACATACACCAGGAAGGAAAAGACGATAAAACCATAGAGTGGGCGAAAGTCGGGCGCGCCGTCGCCAGAATCGTCTTTGGCCGAAAGCAGGACCACGGTTCGACGCACAAAAACCGAGTTCATGGAGGTCATCACGTTTTCCATTAACCCGGCCAGGGTCATGGCAACCGCGTATTGGCCGGCAAAGTTCCGACTAATGTCAGAGCCAAGTGCAAACAACGTGATCTCAAAGGTTTTGGCCAGATTGGCCATGAACCCGTTGAGCCACATATGACTGCCGGAAATCAACGATTGTTTGACAAACACCAGGGACAGGTGCACAGAAGGCGGGAAATAGGTTTTCCGGCCGAGCCAGACCAACACGGCCACGGAGCTGAAAAGTCCGTAGAGGTAACCCTCCAGGCCAAAGGCAACCACCCCGGCAAAAGAAAGGGCAAAACTGATGAGAATCCCATAATTATCCATGCGGACCACACCGACAAAGACACCCCTTGCCTGGAAAACTTGTCTGGCATGGTAGTTGAGAACCGCGCCCAAACCCCATAAAACCAGCAAGGGCAGGTAAGAGCCCTGGAAGAAACGCAGAGACATGAACGCGCCACTGGCGGCGCCAATTAATCCCGCGCCCAGGGAAAAACGCCAGGCCAGTACCAGGTATTGTCGACACTTCTCCTCGTCTTGTTGGGTTTCGGCCTCGGGATAATAAGCGCGTAACACCTTGTGGACGCCAAAGGTAAGGCGGGGCAGATAACCAAGCCAGGTAGAAATCAATTTGACGATAAACATGGTTTCCGGGGTCAGTAGGGGAATAACGAAAAGGGTCTTGGCAAACCTGAGTGGAATGGCAAACAATTGCCTGGAAACCATGAGGCGGGCATCGCCACCATCCTTAGCGGCTGCAGCGGCTGCGCCACTTTCTTGTTCTTCCAAGGCCTTGGCGGTCGACTCTTCGGAACGAGAAGAGTCGTTCTTGTTATTCCCAGATTCTGACATCATCTGCCGCATCTATTTTCAGAGCAAGGTCTGAATAGATTTCCGAAAATTCCTCTTTTCTGGGATGAGAGGACCAATTGGCCTGGCGTTCTTTAAAAGCGGGCAGCTTAAAATTAAAACCGAGGAAACGACTGATGGTTTGGCGTGTTTCCTCTTTAAACAGGGTCTCATATCGGATCGTGATCAGCGGAAAACTCTGAGGCCTGAGCCAGGCATCGAAATGCTCATACAGCATCATGGTATCTTCCTTGAAAACGCAATCATTCGGGGTGTATTTATCGGATTCCAGGTGGAAGTGGTGGGTACTGCCCCAGTGGTTCATCTTTTTATGGGCTGAGACCACAATGTCATAGGGGTTGCCGAACATGTAGATAACTTTAACGTTCTCAGGAAGGGACTCGGGTGGGAATGCATGGGTCTTGTACGCACACCCGTTGGGATATTCATTTTCCTCCGAGAATTTGTTTAGGAATGGCTTCATCTCAAAGCCGGATCTGGAAAGAGATTGGGTAATGATTTTTGTGCCGCAACGGCCAAGCCCGCCAACAATCAGTGCATTTTGGGCGCTCAGCTTCCTGAAGATTCGCCTCGCTTTCCCTCGCAATAGTGTACCCCCATCGGTTTCCCGCAATTTCCCGGATGATAATACACCATCGTCCCCGAAAAGATAACCCAAAATTGTGCCGTGGGAACAGGCCCGGATCTGCCTGAATATGTGTCTTTCAGCACAGATTCGAAGCTTTCCGGTGAAAAACAAAGGATTCCGTGCTGAATGACCCACAATCCATCGTAGGCGCAATAAATGCGAACGTGGTATCATTTGCAGTGAAGGACGCCGATCGCATTGATTGGACAAGTTGACAGCGCCGGAAAATGATCCCTCCGGCTTTGAGGAGCAGGTAATAGTGAAAAAGATTGCTGTGATCGGTGCTGGCACCATGGGTATTGGTGTAAGTGTCGACTTGGTGCTACATGACTACCAGGTAGTTTTGGTGGATATCCATCAGACCAGCTTGGATGCGGCAGCAAAAGAATTTGCAAAACTGGTGCGTTTTGCACCCATGTGGAACAAAAAGCTGACAAAAAAACCCGCAGACGAGGCCAAGGCCCTTCTTGAGTTGACGACCCGCTTGGAACAGGTCAAAGACTGTGATTTCGTTATCGAGAATGTGCCCGAAAAATGGGAGACCAAAGAGCCTCTCTACCGGCAGTTAGATGAGATCTGTGCACCACATGCCTGTTTCTGCGCCAATACCTCGTGCCTGTCCATTACCCAAATTGGCGCGGTTACCCGGCGCCCGGAGAAAGTGCTGGGGATTCACTTTGCCAACCCCGTCTTCCTGAAACCAGTCGTAGAGGTGATGCGCGGAATGCATACCTCTGAGGAAACACTGGCCAACTGTACGGAGATGTTGGCTGGTTTAAACAAGGAAGCAGTGGTGGTGGGCGACATGCCCGGTTTTGTCACCAACCGCGTCTCACACCTGTTTATGAACGAGGCCATGTGGGTGGTTCAGGATGGTGTCGCCACGGCAGCGCAGGTCGACAAGATATTTACCGGCTGCTTCGGTCACAAGATGGGTCCACTGGAAACGGCTGACCTGATCGGGCTTGATGTGGTCATGGACTCGCTGGCGGTACTGTATGAGAGTTATCAAGACCCTAAGTTCCGCTGCTGCCCGCTGCTGCGACAGATGGTTGTCGGCGGCAAATTGGGTCGCAAGAGCGGCCAGGGCTTTTTCGAGTACGCGCAATAGGGAAGCAAATGGAGAAGGCAGATATGGATGAACGCAAAAGCATCAAGCCGACACTGGAGGTGAGCCAGTGTTTCAATCCCTGACTGCAGAGGAACGCGCGTTCCACGAAGAGATGCGTGGAGTAGTGATGTCCCGAGTTGCCCCCCTGGCTACTGGTTGGGAAATCGATCATGGTTTTAGCCGAGATACGACTGCCTGGTTCGCCGAACAGGGCTACCTGGCAGGTTCTCTGCCCAAAGAAGCCGGCGGTTTGGGTTGGGATCGCGTCCGCTACGGCCTCTCCTGCGAGGCTCTGGCTCGGGTCAGTGTCTCCTTTTCCGGCCTGTTTAATGTACATACCATGGTTCTGCAAACCCTGTTGAAATGGGGCAGCGCGGCACAACGCCAACACATTTTACCGATCCTGGCCCGAGGCGAAAAACTAGGCGCCATTGCCTTTACCGAACCCGAGGCGGGCAGTGATCTTTCTGCCTTGACTACCACCTTCGTAGAAGACGGCGACCAATTGCGCATCACGGGCGTCAAGAAGTGGGTGACTTGTGGGGCCATCGCCGATGTGGTTCTGGTCTTTGGGCGACTCGACGAGAAACCGGTGGCCGCCTTGGTCGACACCGATACGCCCGGCGTTAGGGTGATTCCCGAAACGGCCATGCTCGGCTTCCGAGCGGCGCACGTGGCCGCCATCCATTTCGACGACTGTGCCATCCCCCGTGAAAACCTGGTGGGGCGAGTGGGCTCGGCCCTGATGTTCCTGGCGCCCTATGCCCTGGAATACGGCCGGATTTGTGTTGCCTGGACTGCGGTCGGTATTCTGCGGGGTTGTCTGGAAGAAAGTTGTGCCCACGCCGAACAACGCGAGATTCGCGGCGACAAGCTCTTGAATCGTGGCATGATCCGCACCATTGTCGCCGACATGGGTGTGGAACATCAGGCGGCCTGGCTATTGGCGCTACACGCCTGTCGCCAGCGGGAGCGGGGAGATATGGAGGCCAGCAACGCTATTCTGGCCGCCAAGTACGCCGCCTCCCGAGCTGCGGCGCGCCAAGCTAATTTCGCGGTTCAAGTCATGGGTGCCTTGGGCTGCGATGAACACGGTCCGGTGGCACGCCTCTTTCGCGATGCCAAGATCCTCGAAATAATCGAGGGTAGTAACCAGGTCATGCAGTTCCTGCTCGCCAAAAGTTTTGCTGCTTCGGCTTGCGAAGACCACAGCCGCTTTCTGGCGGATGAGAGCAACGCCTGAATTATAGACGATGCCGCCTGGCATACGTATCAAAGTCCCCAGGGATCAGGAGAAGTAATTTGGAAAGAGATGTTATTAAACAGAAGACACGGGAATTTATTGGCCGATTTGTGAAGAATAGAGAGATCGGTGACGATGTGGGTCTGTTCGAGACGCGATTGGTGGATTCCATGTTCGCCATGCAACTCGCCATGTTTGTGGAGAACGATCTGGGCGTGGAACTCGCCGACGATGATCTGGATCTGGCCAATTTCCGTTCCATCAACGCCATCGCCGATTTTGTACAACGCAAGGGCGGTTAAACCTCAATCATGCTTCCGTGGAGTGATGAAGATGGAACAGAAGAATGAAAATATGGGCAGGGTAAAATGCCTGATCTGGGATTTGGACAATACCCTGTGGCAGGGGACCCTGGCCGAGACGGACAGGGTTGTGCCGGATCCACGCGCACTCGTGGTGCTCAAGGCATTGGACGAACGGGGCATCCTGCAATCCATTGCCTCCAAGAACGACGGTGAATTGGGCATGACCAAGTTGAAAGAACATGGTCTTGATACGTTCTTCCTATACCCCGAAATCAATTGGGGCCCCAAGTCGGAATCAGTGACCCGCATTGTTGAGGCACTTAACATAGGTATGGACAGCATCGCCTTTGTGGACGACCAGCCCTTCGAACGAGAAGAGGTGGCGTTCAGTCATCCATCTGTGCTCTGCCTGGATGCGGCAGACATGGACACGTTGCTGGACATGCCCGAGTTAAATCCTCGCTTCATCACATCTGATTCGGCCATTCGCCGGGAAATGTACCGCAATGATGCCCATCGCAATCAACTCGAAGAACATTATGAAGGGCCCAAGGAATCGTTTCTCGCCAGCTTAGAGATGATTTTCGAGATTGCGCCAGCCCAGGAAGAGGACCTGCGTCGCGCCGAAGAGCTGACCGTGCGGACCAATCAGCTGAATACCACGGGCATTACCTACTCCTATGAACAGTTGCAGGCTTTGTGCGACGACAAAGATCATCGCCTGCTGATCGCGGGGCTTGACGACAAGTATGGAACCTACGGCCGCATTGGGCTGGTGCTGTTAGAACTCCACGCGAATGAATGGCGCATCAAGCTGCTGCTTATGTCTTGCCGCGTCATGGCCCGTGGGGTAGGAACCATAATGATTAACTACCTGAAACGAGAGGCCAAGGCACAGGGCGTTGCTTTGCGTGCGGACTTCGTGCACACAGACCGCAATCGAATGATGTACATCACCTACAAGTTCGCCGGTTTCAAGGAAATGGAGAAAAAAGACAAGCGCGTCTTGTTGGAAGCGAACATGGATGCCATCGCCGACGACCCGGACTATGTAAGAGTGCTTATCGGCACTTGATCAGCCCACTTCAAGGCCAGCGAAGGGGGCAGGCCCTTCACCTTACCTGGGTTGTCCCAAAAAAAGAAAAGCCGGCCCCCGAGGTGTGTGTAGGGGCCGGCTTTAGAAGGCGAATGGAGGCCGGAAAATTGACAGAGAAACACCTATCCCCCAGTGCAAAGGGACTGGTGTATAAACCTACAAGGAGGAATGGAGAGGTGTGCAGTCCTGTAGGTTATGATGAGGCGAATTTCCTCCTAGAGCAAATAATAGAGAGAAGATGGAATCAGGTCCGTAGCAATGTACGTCTTCTTTCTGAAAACGAGGTGCATCAGGAATAGCTGGATCAAGCATGAACCTTTCTTTGGGGGGGAAATGGCGATTCATGCCGATCTCATGTCTGGTATAAAAGTAACTCCTGCGGCCCCACAAGTCAAATGAAACCAAGAGCTTGGTGATCCACTTCACGCATTGAGCAATTATGTGGGCTGAACCGGGACTTATTTCATCCATGGAAAATGCCTGTAAAACGGCGGACGTAAAGGCTCTCTCTTCATTGGGGATTACAAAAAACAAAAGGCAACCGTTGGCGTTGACTCGCTACGGTTGCCCTTGTGGCTACAGGTTCGAGAACCCGATCTGCCGTGTTATGGTTTGACGAATTTCAGGGTAAAGCGGTTGCTCTCGCCAATGGCCCGGTAGGGAGCCTTTTCTTCTTCTGTTTCCATTTTGTAGAGGGTTGGTGGCAAGGACCACACGCCATTCGGGTGGTCGGTGCTGTCCATGGGGTTGGCGTTGATATCGGAACGTCCTACCAGGATGAAACCGGCGTGCTCGGCCAGTTTGATCATGTATTGTTCGGTTACATAACCGCTTCCGCCTTTGGGATCTTGGGTTTTGTCTGGATGACCAGAGTGCTCTACCACGCCCAGAATGCCACCCGGTTTAAGCGCTTGGTTAAAAGCATTGAGAATCGGCGTGATATGACCAGCATTCATCCAGTTGTGAATGTTGCGGAAAGTAAGGACCATGTCGGCGGTGCCCGGCTCACCCACTTCAAACTTGCCGTTGGCAAAGATGCCGTTCTCCACTTTGTCATAGATGTCGGGGTGTGCGGCCAGTTTCTCCATGTGGCTTTTATAGCGTGCCTGAACACGCTCATTTTCCGAGTTCGGGTCGTAGGTAGCCGCGACGTAAGTGCCTTTCTCGCGCAGTAACGGCGCCAGGATTTCCATGTACCAACCCCCGCCTGGGCTGATTTCAATGACCCGCATGTCTTCTTTGAGGCCAAAAAAAGCAAGGGTTGCGGCAGGGTGCCGGGACTTGTTGCGCGCAATATTCTCCGGGGAACGGTGCGTCCCGAGACTCCACTTCGCTGCCGCGACGCCAATGTCGTCTTCTCCGGCGGTAACCGGAAGAGCCAAACAAAGCGTGGCCATTAAAACCAAAAACCATTTCATCATTACCATCTCCCTTCTCTTGTTCGATCCATTATCAACATTTGAAATGCCCCCCTGTAAACAGGCGTGGCCAGTATGTGGGGCTTTCTGAAAAAGGCCAGCGACGATCCACTGGGCCTCGTCCACAAACCCTCTCTAACCACAACAATGTCGGAGCCCCAACTTATTTCGGTGCGTTAAAAATAACTTTGAATACGGTCGATTTCCCAACAAATGTCTCCGCTGTCCCGGTTTGTTTCCAAACGGGCTGACCACTTCACCCGGAGTGTTTAGGATTCGCATTCCGTGCCAACGTGTGTCGGTGCCTCATCCCCCACTCTGATACGCCTGGCCGCTATTGTCAGCTGCTTTAATTTCTCTTCCAGTTCTGCCGTGAGTTGGTCCGCGCAAAATCGCCATTGCCAGTTGCCCCGTGGCCTGCCCGGTAGGTTGAGTCGGCTCTCGCTGCCCAGGCCCAATAGATCCTGCAGGGGGGCGATGGCCGTATTCGACGCGCCTAACCAGGCCGCGCGCATGAGGTCCCAGTGAATTGCAGCGCCATTGCTGCCCAGATTGTCCAAGATAACCTGCTTGTTATCACCTGCTTCGGCAAACCAGCCAACGGTGGTATCGTTGTCGTGGGTTCCCGTATAGCAGACGCTGTTGGTGGGAAAGTTCTCGGGCCGATCGTCCGATTCGAGAGGATCGTTGCCCACAATGAAGTGCAGAACTTTCATACCAGGAAAGCCTGTTTCCTCTCGCAGGGCGGTAACCTCATCGGTGATAATGCCCAGATCCTCGGCAATGACAGGCGGTGCGCCAAAGGTGGTGCGAATAGCGTCAAACAGTTTCATTCCCGGCCCTGGCACCCAACGACCGTTGATGGCGGTCTCTTCTCCAGCAGGAATTTCCCAATAGGAATCGAAACCGCGAAAATGGTCGATGCGCACCAGATCAACCAGGCGCAAGGTATTGGCAAGGCGCTTTTTCCACCAGGCGTAATCGTCTGCTGCCATACGATCCCAACAATAGAGAGGATTCCCCCAGAGCTGGCCCGTCTCGCTGAAGTAATCGGGAGGAACCCCGGCCACGACCGTTGGTTGGCCCTCTTCATCCAGTTGGAACAGCTCCGGGTTGGACCATACATCCACGCTGTCGGAGGCAACAAAGATCGGGATATCCCCGATGATGCGCACCCGCTTTTGAGCGCAGAACGTTTTGAGTTGGAACCACTGCTCAAAAAACAGGAATTGCAAAATGGCTGTGGTCCGAACAGATGCGGCAAGTTCCACTTTCGCGTTCGCAAGCGCCGCCGGCTCGCGCAAACGCAACGGTTTCGGCCAGGCAGTCCAGGGAGCGCCGTTGTGCTTCTGTTTTAGGGCCACAAACAGAGCATAGTCATCGAGCCAGTCGCGGTTCTCGTCCCGAAAGGTTTCTAGCGCCTGGCGTTGCTCCTGCGAGGCTCGCTGTTGGAAGTCACGACAGACCCTGACCAGCAATGGCTGTTTTGTCTCAATCAGGGTACCAAAGTCGATTTGGTGCGGGTTAAAAAGGGGATAGTCGGCCAGATCGGCTCGATCCAACAGATCGGCTTCCACGAGACGATCCAGGCTGATGAGCAAGTGGTTGCCCGCGAAGGTAGACAAAGACTGGTAGGGCGAGTCACCGAATCCGGTCGGCCCCAAAGGCAGAATCTGCCACAGTTGTTGGCCCATCCGTGAAAGTGATGCCACAAAGGCTTCGGCCTCTGCACCCATTTCACCCATGCCATAGGGACCGGGCAAACTTGTAGGGTGGAGCAGGATCCCGCTTGCCCGCGATTGATTTAACTGTTTCATCAACACATTCTCCCGGCCGGTTTGGTCTGTGGCCTACGCATTTTTGTTTCATCTCTGGCCCGCATGACAAGCATCGTATGATCGCCCAAACGATTGAAGGGGAAACGCCTGGCCAGCATTCTTTCGAGCAAGTGCAAGAAGCGAAAGCCGAACAAGCGCCGTGGGTTCAGATAGGGGGGCGGCAACAAGGCACCCAGGCCAACCAGTTTAACCAATTCGAAATGCTCGGCGAACTGGCCATAGAAGGGCAAGGGTCTGAAGTACCAGGTGTCTACCATTTCGCCGCCCACATTCAGGCTAAGACAGCCACCGTGACGGCGACGACGGAACAGATGCCGACCGCGTAACAACCCCTCCAGGATCTCAGCCAGGGGCCATTGGGTCATCACATTGACAATCAGGTAGCCCCCAGGCTCCAGCTTCCGCCAGCAACTCGCTGAAAATTTGTCAAAAAAGGGCTGAGTATTTAAGCCCCCGAAGTTGGAACAAATTAAGTGGTAGGTGGTTTCCAACGCGTCCAGGTCGTTAAAGTCCATTTGCCATAAGCGCGCCTTCAGGCCCCGTTCTTTGGCTACGGCCAACATATGGGGAGAGCAGTCGAGCCCGCTGAGACAGGCCCCTTGTTCGGCGAAGAAGGGGAAATCTGCGCCTGTGCCGCAATTAAGGTCGAGCACCCGATCCCCAGGCGTCAAGTAGTCGGCATATACGGACCAACTTGCCTGGCGCATGGCCCGAGCACTGGGGTGATCGGAAAATCGGGCGTCGTAGCTGGCAGCCTCACCATCGAAGGCAGCAGCGATCGTGCTTGAATCACTCAAAACGTCCTCCATCCGGCTGCATGCCCTTCATCTTTATCGGCAGAGACGGAGTTAGTCCTTGAACATAGAGATGCACGAACCAGCCCACGGCCAGAAAAAACCATGTAGCCTCTTGGGTGAACATATTGACAAAAATGCTAATGACACAACAATAGGCCAACAAAGAGGCGGCGTAGACACGGAACAGGGTGGGTCGCCGACGCATCAACCCATAGATCCAACAGGCCAGGAAACCACAGACATAGGGACCCAGCAGTATGCCGAACCATCCAAAATCCAGATAGAACTGTTGAAGATAGCTGTAGGTATTCAACTCCATAGGCAGGAAATAGAGCTTGCCCTGGAGTTCAATGGGCTCCAATCCAGGCACAAACGGGCCAAGCACGGTGATCACGGGTGAGAAAGAGAACTGACCCCCATAAGTAGGTGTTTGATCACGCATCAAAGCATCCAAGGCGGGGATGCTTCCAGTCATATAGATATAGGGTTCGGCCAGAAAGGAAAAGGGTTCCGAGATGCGAATATGCTCGCGGAAGCGATCATAATAAGAGCGCTGATAATGTTTTCCTACCAAGACAAAGAACAGCAACAAGCCGGCAATAGTCAATACAAGGGCCAGTGCTTTTCCACGCGTGGCGCGAAGTCCGCCCGTGGCATAAAGGCCCGCAAAAAAGACCCAAATCGCCATATAGAAAATGCGTGTACGGTCAGTAGTCAACAAGGCCGAAGTCAAGGCAACAAGCAGCAGGAGAATCTGCCACCAACGGGGGCGGCGGAAAAGACATAGGTGAATAACGCATAGAGTGGCATTGGCCACATTGAGAATATTGAAATAACCCCAATACTTAATATTGGTGTGCAACGATCTGGCCAGGGGCGGGTTATCCCAGAAATTACTCAAGCCAACCGTGGTCTCCAGGTGTTGCAATTGCAGCAAGAATCCAAAGATACTGAGTGGCAAGAGCACGAACATGGCCCGTTCCAGACGGGTGGGGTCGACAGTAAACGGGGGCGCCTTTGCCAAAGAAGGGCTGCGTGCCAGGGCGGTAAGCGCAGTCAAGCCGCCGAGGATGAAGTTTGCGACATTTAGGAAAAGCGCATATAGCGTTGATTCGCGTACCGGATCATAAGAAACCAGGTCCAATTCGTAGAAAACAATCAGGGCAGTCCAAGCGAAGGCGAACACACCGAGCGGGCTCGCCCATTCATCGGTTAAAAAGCGTGCCCATAAAATAATAAGCGACCCGCAGATCAAGGTCCAAAAAAGCAACATGTCCCAATCCAAGAAGTCGTGCTCGAAAGGCCAAGCGTGTATCATAACCCAGAGCCTATGCGCGTGCAATTAGCGGAGGGTCGATACAGCGCATCTCATAATGGCGAGGCCTGACCAGATGACAGGGAATGACGCGGGTCGAATGTCACGCTGTCCCGCCAGTGCGGCGCAAAAAGGGAGCAGAGCAACAATCGAATAAGATGAAAACCAGGCAAAATGGAACCCAGGATCCTTGGGTGGAGATGAACCCCACCCAAGGAGGTCTGTTTAATGTTCCCTGGAAGCCTGGTAGGCCTCGACCAACTTGGCCTGAACTTCTCTTGGGACGGGTTCGTAATGGGAGAATTTCCGGGTGTGGGCACCGCGGCCCTGAGTCATGGAGCGAAGGGTTGTGGAATATTTCCACAGCTCATCCAGAGGCACTTCCGCGCTGATGACCTGAATTTGGCGATCTGCTTCCATTCCCAGAACTTTCCCGCGTCGGCTGCTGATATCGCCCATGACAGAGCCCATGTATTCATCGGGGACACGAACATCGATTTCGTATATGGGTTCGAGGATAATCGGAGCCGCCTGCGGTACCGCTTCTCTCATGGCCATGGAACCGGCTGTCTGGAACGACATATCCGAGCTGTCCACGTTGTGGAAAGAACCAAAGAAGAGCCGAACTTCCATGTCGACAATGGTTGAACCGACCAGCGGGCCTTCCTCCATGGCCATACGCACGCCCTTTTCCACGGCAGGAATAAATTTGGTGGGGATGGCGCCACCGGTGATGTTGTTGACGAAGTTGAAACCGCCACCTCTGTGTAGGGGTTTTATCTCGATATGAACTTCACCGAATTGACCGCGACCACCGGTTTGCTTTTTGTAACGTTTTGCCACAGTCACCGTTTTGCGGATGGTTTCCCTGAAGGGGATCTTGGGCTCGGTGAGTTCAACCTCTACGTTAAACCTGCTCTTGAGGCGGTTTACCACGATGTCCAGCTGAAGCTCGCCGCGACCGCTGACAATGGTTTGCTTCATTTCCCCATCGAAGTGATAGTGGAAGGTCGGATCCTCCTGATGGAGGGCGGCCAGACCGATACCCACCCGATCCTCATCGCCCTTGTTGACAGCTGCCATGGCCACGCGGATGTCTGGCTGTGGGAACTTGATCGGGTCGAGGATGATGGGATGACTCGCATCGCACAGCGTGTCATTTGTATGCGAGTGTTTTAGCTTGATAATGGCGCCCATGTCTCCGCATTCCAGCTGTGGGGTGTCCTTGCGCTCTTTGCCGTTGAGCAGGTACAAGGTGGAGATTCGTTCGGAGGTCTGACTGTTTGCGTTGTAGACATCCTGACCCACTTTCAAAACACCGGAGACAATTTTGACAAAGGAGAGTTCGCCTACGTGGGGTTCGGAAATGGTCTTGAAAATGTGTACTGCCAACGGTTCGTCCTTGGAGCATTTTCGGCGGGTTACCGTGCCGTCCAGATCCGTGGCGTTGACATCGGGAAGGTCGGAGGCCGATGCACCGTACTTGATCAGCGCTTCCATGACGCGAGTAACCCCGATGTTCAGGGTGGCAGAGGTACACATGATTGGGTAGATTGCGTTGTGCTTACTGGCCACCGACAAAGCTTTCTTTATTTCCTCTTCGGTGACTACTTCATCTTCCAGGTATTTATTCATCAAATCTTCGTCGTGCTCGATGATGGCTTCCATGAAGATGAGACGATAATCTTCGTAACGCTCTTGTACGTCTTCTGGGATTGCTTCTTCACTGTACTTGCCATTTCCTTTCTCATAAACCAGCATTTTTCCGCGGATGAGATCAATGATCGAGTTGAAATCAGGACCCGTATTGTAAGGAAACTGGGCGACAACCGCTTCCTGTCCGAACTTGTCGCGGATGTCGCTGGCCAGTTGATTGAAGTTCAGCTCTTCTTTGTCCAGCTTGTTGACAACGATAAACTTACTAAGATCGTGTTTCTTGGCGTATTTCCAGGCCGATTCAGTGCCGACCTCAATGCCCGAGGATGCATCTATGAGGATCAGGCCGTTCCCTACCACGTGCATGCCCCCATAGACCTCACCCAGAAAATCAAGGTAACCTGGCATATCCACCAGGTTGATTTTATGGTCCATCCAGTTCAAGTGCATCATACTGGTACTGATTGAAATCTGGCGGTCGATTTCCTGGCGGTGGAAGTCGGAAACGGTATTTCCGTCTGTAACCGAGCCGATCCGGTTGATGACCCCGGCGTTAAAGAGCATGGCTTCAGCGAGAATGGTTTTACCGCAGCCACCATGACCGGCAATTCCGGCATTGCGAATGTCCTCTACTTTCATGATCGAACCCCTCTATGTGTTGGATTGAAATGCCTTCGTCGCACCGGTAGGTAGCGCGGAACAGCTGATTCGACTATTCTGGGTGAATCATGGGTACGACTTCGAGGCCGATAGATTAATCTCCTTAATCTGTAATGCAAATACTATAACCTAACTTCACCGGCAATGGTTACTTTTATTTCACTTCATGCAAGGCATTTTCTTTGCCCTTGACTTGTTCTAAAATAGAGCTAGTCTGGCTTTCTCTCGGCCTGTTTGAGACTTGTTCTCTGCGAGCACTCAGGGGTGTCTCCCCAGCTGGGAATGAACCGAAACAAGGAGTGGTCTTTTGGATTGGTGGATGTACCCGGCGGTTGTTGCGGCAGGTATGGCGTGCGGTTTTATTAATGTTCTGGCGGGCAGCGGCTCCCTGATCACCCTCCCACTGCTGATCTTCCTGGGCTTGCCCGCCAACGTGGCCAATGGAACCAATCGCATCGCCATTCTTTTCCAAAATCTGGTGGCGGTGCGTGGCTTTCACCAGAAAGGGGTGCTTGACGGCAAACGGGGACTGTTTCTTGTGGTTCCCGCCCTCTTGGGCGCTTTGCTGGGTGCACGCCTTGCTTTGGGCCTGGATGAACGCATGATGCGTCTGGTCATCGGTGTCATCATGGTGCTCATGTTCTTTGTCATTTTGTTGAAGCCAACCCGCTGGCTGAAAGGTCAGGAACTTGCCATGAGCCAGCGGCCGGGTCTCAAGGAATATCTGGTTTTTTTTGCGATTGGCGCCTATGGCGGCTTCATCCAAGCCGGGGTCGGAATTTTCCTTCTGGGCGGTCTGGTACTTGTTAGCGGTTATGACCTGGTCAAAGCTAAT
>Ga0316189_10001498_pt1 | contig 23113 bp, 21 predicted proteins | sample LowCovwburrow_MG_FD_204930 | JGI IMG/M metagenome (GOLD analysis project Ga0316189, IMG submission 204930) | Coastal sediment microbial communities from Maine, United States - Lowes Cove worm burrow | ecosystem: Environmental > Aquatic > Marine > Coastal > Sediment | place: USA: Maine... | reverse complement strand
CTTAATAGCGCTTAAGGCTATTGTCGATTATCACGACCCATTCGTGCCGACATTACCGAAGATGCGTGATCATGATTTACAAATGTCGAGTGTTGATTTCTCCGCGGAGTCGATCAAAAACTACGATTGTATTTTAATCTCGACAGATCATGACGGTGTTGATTATTCTTTACTTGCGGATGCTCTTTTGGTAGTCGATTCACGCGGAATTATGCCCGTCTCGATGAAGAATATCATCCGCGCATAACTGCGCGACGATAGAATTTCCATGAAAAAAGTAGCGATGTTTGTGACCAACCCTTGTACGCATGATGCGAGGGTTATGAAAGAAGCTGCTACTCTTTCTGAAAACGGCTACGAGGTTAGAGTGTTTGCATTGGCGAACGCTTTTAATGCCCCCGGTGTATTCCCCCAAGGTAGTTACACTGTTCACCGTCTCAAGTTTGACAATATATTTACCCGTGGTCGAGAGATCACATGGTCGATTGCGTCATTCATTCTCAAGCCTCTTCGTCTGCTAAAGACCAGTGCCGTTTGGTTGTTCAAGGGTTTAGTTTCGCTGCTTCTGTTGGTTTTGAAAGTAATCTTTGCTATCTCTGCTTTGATCTTGGCCAAGCTGTTTCCATCTTTTTCCGAAAAAATTCGCCAAAAGGGGGATCTCACTGAGTTAGGTAACGTTAGTAACGTGAGGCCACAGACCGACGTTTTTGCGAGGTGGTTTCGCAGAAGCAAAGTGTCTTTCTATGTGTACTTACGAGCAAATATCTCATTTAGATACAGACTTCTGATTCAAAAGATACTCCGCAGATTCCGCAGGATTCTAGGCAGGCTCTTTAGGCTACCCGGTAAGATGTATATTAAAGCAAGAAGTAAGTCTATTGCTAAGGTTAACCGCCTATTGTACAAGGTGCTATTGCCACTGCATAAAATTTCGACCTACTACTATTTTTGTACGGCCTCGAGTAAGGAAGCTGAGATTTGGGGTGCTGATGTGGCGCATGCTCATGACTTGAATACTATGTACGCGGCGTATAGCCTTAAAAAGAAGTTCTCTAGCACCATTGTTGTGTACGATTCCCATGAGCTATGGATTCATAGGAATCGCGTTGGTAGAAAGGCAACTCTCGAGAAGATGTTGGACAAGGTGGTTGAGAAGCGATTGATTAAACACGCCGATGGCATAATTACGGTATGCGATAGCATTGGTGATTGGCTTAGTGATCGATACCAAGACATATCCGACCCAGTGATTTTACGCAACATGCCCTACCAAATTGCTGAGGAACTTACACATCAGCCTAGTCTTAAGGAGCGCCTTGGTATTGAAAGCCAGTCGATCGTGATGATGTACACCGGTAAAATCACGTCTGGGAGAGGGATTGAAATTGGTATACATGCCCTAACTGAAGTAGAGAATTTAAACCTAGTTTTGCTTGGCTATGGTGAGGAAAGTTACGTAGACGGAATAACGAAGCTTATCAGTGAACTCGGCTTGGAAAGTAGAGTGTTCTTCTGCGACCCTGTGCCTTATCAGGAAGTCACCAGCTTTATAAGTGGTGCTGATTTCGCGCTCGTTTATATTGAGCCGATTTGTCTTTCATACGAGTTCGCCCTACCAAATAAGCTTTTTGAATCGATACAAGCTGGTATTCCGATAATGGGCTCTGGACTAACAGAGATAAAGAAACTCGTTGAAGGTTTGCAGGTTGGCGTTTGCTTTAATAGCTTGGATGAATTGGTAACTCATTTAAATAAGGTCGAGCCTGCAGAACTAGCTAAGTGGCGAGCGAATATCGACATGGTTAAAGACAACCTTTGTTGGGAGCGAGAAGAAAGTAGACTACTTGAGCTTTATAGCGGCCTCGAAAGCAAAATGGTTAGCTAAATGAAATGGAGTCTAACAAGGTTTATAGCAACTTATGCTGATCTGATATCGTTAGTTTTTAAAAATGATAAGCTACTGCTGGTCTCTACGGGGACGTGTTACTTAATGTCATTTTCATTGATCGGTTTTGTTTTTCTAATGTTATTAGCCCTATTAAAGTCGATGATAGTGACTGGTAACTTATCGATGGATATTATGGTTGAATTTTCTCTCATGGAGTTTCAATTTTCAATTTCACGATTTTATTGTTTAAGCACTCTACTTGCCCTGTATTCGCTTTCATCGATTGTTATGTTTCTCGCTGAGAAGCAGTGGCACCGATCTATCTATCAAATTTTAAGCAAGTTATATACGTCTAACGCTAATGTAGATAACAAAAAGATGATTAAAGAGAATCGTCAAGGTGCTATTGCAACAATGCGCGTTAGTAATATTTTACTCAGTATTATGAGCCCATTTTTGACTTCATTGGTTGCATTCCTAGCGTTATGTTTTGTTGATTGGCGAATGGCGGTTATTGGCTTAGTTGTTATTTTTATTTCGTTGGTGTTTTTTCTAGACCTTGGGCGAAAAACCAAAAAAGCCAGTCTTGAAATAACCGGTGATGACGATGATATTGAGGTAGAAACTTCCACTCTTAAACAAGATGCAAATAGTTTGGTTATTGACCGACTACAGTTTCTATCTGGGCTTTTTCAATTGAAAGCTCGTAGTAAGTTGGTTTCTAATCTAATGTTTATTTTCCTAGTTATCTTAGTCGTATCTTATTTGAATTTTGCTATTGGTGATGCTCAAAAATTCTACCGTTTAGTAGCCGCAGGCTTACTGGTATACCTATTATATAACGGTGTTCGAACGATTGGTTCTAAGGCTGTGCCGTTATCTAGACAATACAATTCAGTCAGAAAATTTTTAAATAACTCATAAATGAATCAAACCATGAATCAGGAAAAACCAGTTTTTGTACGTGGCTTAAGTCGCTCTGGCGGAACGCTTTTGTGTACTATTTTAGATGCACATTCAGATCTTGCCATTTCATATGAACTCTACCCAAACATGTTGTTGTTAGAGAAGGCATCGAACTTGGCGGTGTCAGATCTATCTGATTTCCTTGACGCCTTAGTCGCGAGCCGCCAAATCAAAGACATACCAATCCAGGCCTTTCCGCTACCATCGTATCGTGTCTTTTTTCTTCGCTTAGAAAGAGGCGGTGTAAGCAAAGTAGAAGCCGAAAATCTATTAGCTCAAGCCCTTAAGCAAGGCATAACGTTTACTACTAGAGATGATTGTTCAAACTTTGTTAAGACTTGTTGTTCATTGAAAATGACTAAATGCGGAAAGTTGCATTGGGGGGCCAAAATGAACAATCGAATAAGTGACTATTTAGATAAATGGCCTAAGGCGAAGTGTATAGACATTGTTAGAGATGGACGCGACGTAGCCGCCAGTCAATTGGAACTCGGCAGTTTTGGGAAGTCAGTTGAACAGGTTGCTGATTCATGGAGAAAGACGCATGAAAGGTTTTTAACGTATCAAGCTAGCCATCCTGAGAATGTTCGAGTTATTAAATATGAGGATTTAATATTTGACTCTGAAAATAGTATTCAGAAATTATGTGAATTTATTGAAATACCGTTTGACGTCAAGATGATGAATTATCATAAAGAAGATCTCACTTTATTTGAAGCTAATCATATGTCGAAAAAAAATGTCATGTCAGGCATCAATTCAAAAAGTGTAGGGAAGTGGAAAAACGTTTTATCTCACGATCAGGTCAATGGTTTTAATTCTGTTGCTGGTGAGATGCTCACATATTTTAATTACACAAGCTGAGGTATTACTGTGTTAACAGATAAAAAGGCAATAGAAATCGTATCTACTGCGAAACAAAAAAATGTTAGAGACCCTAAGCGCTCTAGGCTTCATTTCGAGAATATTTTCGGTTCATTTTTTAGCCAACATAATTTCTCTGGTGACTATCTGGATATGGGGCCAGGGCAGTATGACTTTGGTGTCATGGCCAAAGAGCGCGGTGCTAATCAATGTTTCGCGATTGAAAATGATCCGCCGGTGATTGAGCTTGGGAAATATTTAGGCTTTGAAGTCCGGGATGCAAATATTAAATTGTATGCTCCGGCTATAGTCGAGAATAGAAAATTCAGTGGGGTGTTTAATAAGTTTTCATATAACTGTTTTTGGTATTTAGATAACCCAGAAGGCCACATTAATTTTGTCGACAATGTATTGGCATCCCTTACTGAAGATGGTTGGGCATGGATAGCGCCGTGGAATGGTGTGCCCAAGTCTAAAGATCTGTCTGAATCTCAAATTGAGGCGCAGTTGGAGCTTCAAAAAAATATCTTTCAAGAGCGAGGTTTTGATGTGCGCGTGCTTTCAGACAAAGAAGCCAAAAAATTTGGTGTACATGGTGCTGTCGCTAATAGCTTAATTTTCACCTTTAATTTGTAGTCATAGCAACCTAGATATGGAAAAACTCCCTAATAAGGAAGTGGATGATACTAAATCAGCAAAGTCGGGGGCGTATTTTCCCCAGCAGTACCTGACTGATATGTTTCGCTTTTTTAAACAGCATAATGAAGAAATAGAAATCATTACCTATCGCGACCTATGCTGGGATACAAATGATTATGATTTTGAAGGTTGGTATCCTAGTGAGAAGCAAGCTTGGCTAAATCGAATTGATAGTGGACAAATAGACCCGAAAAAGGCCTATGTTTTGATTCAATACGACTTAGACTCTCGGCCCGAACGTGCAATGAGCTTGTTAAGTCATGCCGAGCATAGTGATATTCCTGCAAATGTAATGCGGTTCAACCAGCGTATTGATCGTAAAAGGCTTAAGACCTGTGACGAAGTTATGTTAACTGAATACGATATCAATACTCAGTTATTGCAAAAGTTAGAGGCAGAGGGTTTTTTAATTGGCTTACACTCAAACTGTTATGAACGCAGTCATCATGATGCTAGTTTAGCAAAAAAAATATTAGCATCAGATATCGAAGAGTTACAAAAAAAACATACCATTGATTTCTATACAGCTCATGGTGGAGTGCCTTGCGCTGAGGGGCTAAATAATCGTGACGTGCCACCATCAGCTAATGTCGCTAAGACGGTGCGATGGGTTCATAACGGTGCAACACCATACTTTACCTCGCAATTTAGTGATGGCGGTCATAACTCGCCAGTAAGAGACCCTGCAGACAGAGATTTACGTGACTTTGTGAAAAATATGAAGCCTGGGGGGCGCTATAGAATTCTGATTCACCCTCAGTACTACGATGTGCTATTTACAAAATCTGCCCGATACACAGGTACAACATGGTACGACGCTATGACTGATGAGTTGGAGCGTGAGGGCGTTACTGATACGTGGGGAACTGTTGACTTGCCGTTATTCAACCCAGACCATGAGATATATTTGGAATCAGATGTGAATCCAGTAAAAGTTGTTAATAAAAGCCTGATTCACCGAATTTTCCGACGCATAAAGAAGCTCTTAAAGAGTAAATAAATTTACCCGATTACTTTTCCATGTTTCGTTTTAAAATCTCAATAGTTGTTACTGCTTTCGTTTTCGCAAGCGCCGCTTGTATTGAAGTCAACGCTTCTGTGGAGAATAAAATTGATTCAATTGACGATAGCTTTGTAGATCAACTTGAACTGAATCTTCATATGTTGAAGGGTGCTGTGCGCCCGCTTAACCCTTCCGTATTTAAGCGAAAGGAATATCGTCATAATGCTTGGGCATGGAGCTATCGGGCTCGAACCGCGATTCAAGCTTATCGCTTGACTGGGGATAAAAGATATATCCTAGAAGTGATTGCTGGTATTGAATATTTTGTCAAATTAAAGCAATGGAAAACTTGGAATAAGTCGCGAGACCTTTGGTTTTACGAAGTTACCACAGTGGGGCTCATCGCAATTCCTGTGCTAGATTTATTGCTACTTTCGTCTGATGATGAGTATGTTCATAGTCTCGTTAAAGGCTATAAAGACGATTGGTTAGCCGTGGTGGTCGACAATATTGACAGTTTGGAAGTTGGATATAGGCGGCGAGGGCCCAAAGGTTATTACTTAACACCGCTGGATCATAGTAAGGTTGAAGCACTAAACCATATGGCTGTCTTTGCCACGGCTAATGCTAGATTGTTTGAGTTTACTCGAGAAGAAAAGTATCGGCAAAAAGTTGATCAAATACACAACTTCTGGATCGCCAGTAGCTGGAAACCCAGTCAGTCGACTTTGGCGTGGCCGTACACTGCTGATCTTGATGAATCGCAAAATAGTAAACCAGCTGAGCCTTATTGGAAGGCGTCTATTACCATTGAGTTAGCTGTTGCGGCACATAGAATTGGGCTGCTTGAGAATACCAAAGAGTTGCACCGTATACGTTCTATTCTCACCGATAACTTATTGGCTTATAACTCAAATAACAAACTTGTGTGGAATAAATTAGTGCGGAGAATAGATGGTGATGTAAAGTTCAAATTGTTGTTACAGGTTGAATTCGCTAAATGGTACACCCCATATAACGAAAAAATTACGCGGCTAGATGCGCTGAAAGAAAAAAAGCGGCCGGCAATAGCAATGTGGCATTTGTTAGATTGCGCTGGACAGCGCCCTATCAAAGGACTTAGTCATAGAATAAATGACGATATCAAAACAAATAGTAGTTCAATGTCTAGGTCAATCTATGGATTGGTGGTTGGCAAAGTGGCAGAAAATGGGTTGTGTGACACGGTCATATCGAATGATCTAGCAAATAAAAGTAGTAAGAGCCCTATTTAAAACAATTACTTATCTCGCAAATAACCATTTAAAATATTTAATGTAATTTGAAGTCTAAATATTTATCTGTTAATTTATATGTGTTACTCTCGACATCACAAAATTATTGACGCACTAACTACATACAATAGGATTTTTAAATGAAACTAATTAAATTCGCACAAATTACGGCTATAACTGCCATGGCTGCAATTTTGAGCACTGGGGTACATGCTCGAGGTACAGCGACAGGTACGGTTGATAAAATAACAGCAAGCGGATCAGTTACAAATATTTTCTTAAGCTCAGGTATTACTGCGGTAAATGGTGAGACAATCCCTGCTTGTTCTACCCGCGATGATTTTTTCACATTAGCTTCTGATCAGAAAAACCAGCTTGCAATTATCTTGACGGCATTAGCTTTGGGGTCTGAAGTAAAGATCAACGGTAATGGTCAATGTACTAATAAATCAAATGCAGAAGACATTAGCTCAGTCCAAGTAATTGGTGGCTAAAGTAAGCTGCGCTGCATCATCGACTAGTTTTTTCTTAGGTTCAATTTGAGCTAGAAGAATAAATTAGTAATGAGCAAATAAAATGCTCACTCTATAATAGGGTGGGCATTTTTTATGTTTGTTCGCGTGACAACAAGTGCAAAGTAGCATGCCGATCTGGCTGCATAGTGATGATGAGATTTCTAATTAATCTCGCATTCAAGATATCTCAATATGAAAAAAGAACGATATAAAGAAGAGTACGTCATCGTTGCTATAAGCACTGCTAGTTCGGAATTATATTTGTCGCCAGCTAACTGCCTCAAATCAGGTGTTCTGTAACGTGCGAAGTAAGTTTGCGGCCGTCAACGTTTCAAAGTCACAACATCCGTAAGCCAATCAGCGGTTAAAAAACCCATAATCAATCGGTTTATCAACTGTCTAGGCGGTATATCGAAACTCAATTAATGGCAGATACAAAGTTAGGTTTATACTTCCTCTTATGACGATAAGCTCAAAATATTTCGATTACCTAGACACCTTTCCCGAAACTAAACCCGTTTCTAACTTGTTTTCCCACGGAGCTAGCTCTGAGAATATTGTAGCTTTGCGTCATGATATTGACCATGACCTTGATATCGCTCTTGACTTTGCCTATGCGGAATACAAAAGAGGTTATCAAGCGACTTACTATGTGCTCCATGATCATAAATATAATCGTGACGAATTGTTTTTGGATAAGCTTTTACAGCTACAAGATTACGGGCATGAAGTTGGCATTCATTTGAATGTACTCGCTGGTTGGGCGGCGGGGCATTATGATGAGCCCAGTTCGCACTTGCATGCCTGGTTAGAAGGTCTTCGTGCGGTGGGAGTCAACATTACTGGTTGCGCAACACATGGCGATAAAGGTTGTTATGAGATTGGAGCGGTAAATAACTGGTTTTTCGAAGAACAGAGAAAAAGTAGAAAGGACTACATTCCAATCACGCCAGAGGGCGTTATTGATCATAATGGCAATAACCTTATCTCGTTTCCAGACTCCACAGAGCTAAGGCGCGAAGATGGCCTTAAATTAGGCTTATGGCAAGCAAGCATGTCTGACTTTGGTCTTGAGTACGAAGCCGTGGATTTGCCAGGTAAGTATTGGAGTGATACAGGTAAAGATTGGCACCGAACGGGTGACCCAATGGGCGAAGATTTGCGAACTGGTTTGCACCAAGTGTTAATGCATCCAATTCACTGGGTCGGCGAACCCCGAACCATATTCTTCTTGTCTACCGCTCGTGTCGGTAGTAAGTGGTGTTCTAAGGCAATTGATGTCTGCACAAGTGCAAATGTTCAACATGAATGGTCATTAAATCACCGCCAACGAAACGGTAAAAATACACAAGAGAAATTAACCACGTTAGATATCGAAGCATTAGAGAGTAAGCCAGATTATGTTCAGCGATTGCTGGACTATTCAAGTCGTTTTAATCTCGGCAACAGAAAAGATAGGGTCGAGTTTAATGTTTATTTGGTGGACTATCTTGATCAACTTAAATCAGCCTTTCCTAAAGCCGAGATATTCGGCTTAACGCGTGACCCTCTTAAGGTTACCGCATCTCTATTGTCGAGGGGGTGGTATTCCTCGCCAAATACCATACGCCACCCTCATAATGCGGCTTATCGACAAGCTGGCTTGAATCAATTTCAGAAGTCTTGTCGATACTGGTTCGATGTTAATAAGACATTGCTTAGAGAGGCTCGAGAAGTTTTTAGAATTGAAGATATTGGTTCGTCTCCGGAGCAACTGTATACCTTCTTAGAGTCGATTGGTATGCCAGTGCATAAGCGACTCTGTGAAAAGGTAAATTTCAGTCCTTTAGACCCCACAATTAAAAGCAAGCTTGATCCATATGAGACTCTAAGTTTGTCTAAGTCGAATATGATTCGGGAACATTGCGGCCCGTTGATGGAAAAGCTAGCGTATAGCCTTGATACACATCAGCCCGATAAGCTTAGTGTTTTACTAAATCAATTGCCTGGTTTCAAATCGGTTAACGCTTTACTAGAACGGCTACGTGAGCGATTTTCAACGCTATCGACAATATACGAAAAGGTAGTTACTAATCCTAATTTTGAGCGTTTTAATACCTCTGGCGGAGTAGACGTACTAGCAGATGCCAATGGAACTATTTTTAAGTTCTCAGGACAGGTTCGAAATGCTTGGATTTTATTTGATCAGCGTGGTAATTCAAGATGGTCAAAGCTAAGTGATGGAGGCGGGCTGCCTATGCCCAAATCGGCATCAGTATTTGAAGGTAGTGTATCTTTTAAGCTGGATGGCGATTTATCGTGCCGGCTGTTCTATTTAGAGTATTCAGCCGATGGGCACTTGGAAGATAAAAAAGTTTTGACTCTGCTCGCGCCAGGTTGGAGGGGCCGTTTTAGCGAATTAGTATCGCCATCAAAAAACCGATTCTGTTTGGGGATTTATATTAGTTCTAATGGTGAGGTTGGCGATACTTCCCTGCATATTCGTAAACTCAGTGCGAGTTTCAAGGCGTTGCCTTATAATTATATCGTCGACGGATACTAGTTATTAGTTGTCTTAGCGCACTAATTTAATTTTGGAAAAGATAAGGTTTAGTAATGAGTGAAAAAATTTATAACGATCATTCTCAAGCACGCAGTGCGACCAATGAGTTTTATAATGATAAATCAGGCTTTTCCTACACCGATGAAACAGTCGACCTTTGGTTGGATATATATCTTGCTCGAGCAATACCGAACAAAGCCAAAATATTAGACCTATGTTGCGGTGATGGCGTTTGGTCGAAAGGCTTTAAACGGCGTTTGCCTGAAGCGACACTTCACGGCATTGATATATCAAGTGGTGGGATTCAAAAGGCTAAGACATTATTGGCCGGCGATGCTGAAAATTTCCTAGTTGGTGATGCTGAGTCTACACTGCCATGGGAAGACGCCTTTTTTGATCTGATTTTTGCCCGAGGCCCCGGATTATTTAATCAACATTCCATGGACCGACCAGCGACAATCGCTGTGATCGAGTCATGGCATGAGAAACTTAGTAAATCTGGTAAAATGATTTCTTCATTCTACGCAGACCCGCAAAAATTCGGCACTTACACAAACCCTCTAGAGGTGGCGTTGCCGTACAATAGGGCTCCTCGATTGACTGATACAGTTGATTTTACTGGCGGTAAATACCACTCGGATATTCAGACATTTCTCGCACCGTTCTGGAAAGCTAAGAATGTAAAAATTGTCGACTATCGGTTTATTCGTAATAACCATATTTTACTGACATCGCTCGATCGAACGTAAATTCTTCAATATTTATGGCTCGTGCTGGACTATAAGTAAACCAAGTGATTTCGCTTTGATGAATCTTTTCAATAATGACTCTAGATAAAGCAGAAGCAATAGTTCTCGCCAGCTGTGCGTTAATCGTATTCATTTGGATTGGATATCTGTGCCATTTTGGAATTGATATCACGGACGAAGGGTTCCATTTGGTTTCGATAGCTAACCCGTTATCCTATTCGGGAACTGTCTCCCAGTCTGGATTGCTTTACTATCCAATCTACCAATTCTTAAGTGGCGATTTAGTGCTATTCAGACTTTTCAATCTTGGTCTGATTGTTTGCCTATCGTATGCACTTTTTTATCGCTGTTTTAGTTCGGCTTATAAAACAAAGTTTCCAATTGGAATAATCTTAATTTCAGCTTGCTTGTCGGTCTCGGCGCTGCTTTTTCTGAGTATTTGGCAACCAACTCCCAGCTATAACACCCTAAATGAAATATTTTTGCTATTGCTGGCGCACACGTTTTTATCCTTTGATAGAGATACAGGAAAAAGTATTCTTCCGTGGCTGTTCGTTGGCACATTAGGGGCCCTGATATTTGTTGTTAAAGCGACAACTGCGCTAGCGGCCGGGCTGATCTTTCTTCTCTATATTACAGTCTCTAGAAAGTTGCATTGGAGTGGCTTAATCTTAGCCGGCGCATCCGCTTTGTCAGTTGTTTTTATCGTTGCAATAGTAATGGATGGCTCCGTATCTGGCTATATAGAGAGAATTCAATCCGGTTTAGCCGCTGGGAAAATTTTGCTTGGAGATAGCTGGGGTTCACTGAGCATGATTTGGCGTGGGAAGCTTAATATTGATCAATACCTACTTGTATCGATCGTGGCGCTGGCTCTTTATATATTGATCACCGCTCAACTTTATTCATCCGCATCGCGAAGAGTTGCGTGCTTGGGTGGTCTGCTGCTGTTAGTGTTTGTATTGTTCGTTTTTGGCGTAGCTGGGGATATTTTTGTTAACCCCATTGATAGGGTTCGAACAACGTCACGTATTTTCTTAGCTCTTTCTATCGTGTTCGCCGGTGTGGCGTTATATTGCATAAATTTCTTTAAATCGCCCAACTGGAATGATTATGGGGGCAGCGTATGGCTAATAGTTTCCATGTGTTTATTGCCGTATGCATTCGCTCTTGGGTCGTATAGTAATTATTTCTATGTGGCGTTGAAAGCCGGCGTGTTCTTTATTGTCGCAATAATTTTGTTGATCTGTAAGGTTGAGTTTTCCAAGGCTCACTATAGGCAGGTGATAGTTCTGTCTCTGTCGATGGTATTGGTGTTAGTGCTCTTGATCGATAAATCCATCGATGCGCCACACCGGCAACCAGAGGGGCGGCTGGCATTTAACAGCGCATTATCGGGGCTCGAGATACACGGTGGTCGTTTACTCTTGCCGAGCCTAACGCTAAGCTATTTATCGTCGATAAGCAGCTTAGCTAAGAGTAATGGCTTCCAGAAGGGCGATGCAATGCTTGATCTTAGCGGAGCTTCCCCTGGTACAATCATGGCGATAGGCGCGAAAAATCTGGCATCCGCGTGGATGATCGGCGGGTACGTCGGCAGTGAATCACGTGCCATCGCGTCATTACGAAGCATTGAGGTTGATGCAGTCGAAAACGCATGGGTTTTGACCGAGCCCAATGGCAAGCGAAGCATAAGCGGTGCTGTGCTTGATAGTGTAGGGCTGAACCTCGAAAAAGACTATGTATTAGTTGGAGAGGTGATGATTCCCCAAGGTTTGGGGGGAAGGCCTAAGGGAGCTTCGCAATTTTTATACCGGCCTAGGTAGTTGTTAATATGTTGCGATTGAATTGTGCGATCTATTGATTTGATTGGGTATGTTTGCGCAGACTAATCTCCAGCAATATTCGCTTTTAAACATAATCAGCAAGAGAGCATGATTTATCATACCCACTTTATTGCAACATTTTCCCGTTTCAATCGACGCAAATCGGTGTTTTTCTCCCATTTGAACCAGACTTGATAACAAAACATAAGCCGTCATTCTCGGCATTTGAATCGAATGGCAAAACGTAAGCGGCTCCTGAGTTGCTGCTGCCAGGGGCATCTACTCCAATGGCTCCAATAAGCAATGCATTCAATGATAAAGCTACTGCTCCACCGAAATAATCTCCACGATCCCGGTCGCTGGCCAACTGTCTTCTAATACTGCCCCATCTGTTTTTTCCACCCCTACTACGTTCAAACATATAAGTGGAGCCAGAGTCAAAATTTACCTCGTCATCACGACTCGCACCAACAGCGACAACATCTCTATGAATGCCTACCGATACACCAAAGTGCAAATCATTATCTGTCTGTGGATCGTCGTCGTCATACACTCTCCCCGCTGGTTTTAGGGTCACCACTTTACCCCAATTACTGACTCCGCCTTGATCCTTTTGAAACACGTATGCGGTTCCAATTTTATATCCTGTCGGCGTAATTTCGGATGGAAATTCCTGTGGAGCGCCAACGATTATTGTGTCTGCACCGATATCTATGGCAGACCCGAAGCGACTTTCGCCATTCGGATGATTTCCCTCTGATTCAAGCGTTTTTATGTGCCCCCAATTTTCATTTCCACCTTGGTTTCGGTTATATACAAAGGCCGCGCCATCAAAAAACTCGCCTAAACCTGGCTTGCCAACTACGACGATGTCGTCGTAAATCGATACAATGCTTCCAAAGGTCTCGTCAGCAGTGCCATTTGGCTGCAGCAGAGTTTTGGATAAACCCCAGCTATCATTACTGCCAAGGTTACGTTCATATAAGTACGCCGCTTGGCGATTATAGGTAGCTACAACTAACGAATCTTTTGAGACCGCTACAGATGTACCGAAGCGGTTGAAGCCATTTCCATCTGGCGAAATTTTGATGGTTTGCCCCCAGTTATTAGCGCCTCCTCGGTTACGCTCATAAACATAAGTGCCTCCCTCTAGATTTGCTCCTGGCGCACCGACAACAAGAGTGTGATCATCAAGGTCGATACTTTTTCCAAACATATCTTGGTTTTCTCCATCGCTAGGCACGAGCTTTTTAAGCAGCACCCAATCGAGAGAATTTTCTTGTATTTGATACAAATACACAGCACCTGAATTAGTGCCTTCATCGTCATCATTGGGTGCGCCGACAGCCATAACGTCAGCAGAAATAGCAACTGCAAAACCGAACTCATCATTAGTTGCTCGATCATTTGCCTCTAACTTTTGCGTACGCTTAAATTGAACTTCAGAATTACTGTTTTGAGATGAAGTCCCCAACAGAATTGCCAAACATACGAGTATAAAGAACTTCATGCGCCCTCCGATTAATATTCAGTTATTGATCAGGGTGAAATATAACACATATACGGGCCCCAGCTTTTGAGTCATAGTGGTGCAGTGTTTGGCAAAAATCAGTTTGAAAACAGCGAATCAAAGGGAGGTTAACGTGTTAGTAACGCTCTAACTGGGGATTTGAGTATTATTAGAACACTAATTAAATCGTAATCTGTTAGAATTTCGATCTTTCAAAACCAATCCCCCGACTTGCCTTCCGAAAGCTTGCTGCCGGAATCTTTGGTAATCGGGATGGCCAGTAATTCACATGCAAAAAATCGCCATTTCACAGTCAAATTATATCCCCTGGAAGGGCTATATCGACATGATTGCGTCAGTAGACACGTTTGTACTCTATGACGACATGCAATATACCAAGCGGGATTGGCGAAACCGAAATAAAATTAAAACTCCTCAGGGGCTTAAATGGATTTCAATTCCGGTCGATGTTAAGGGTAAGTATTTTCAGAAAATCAATGAAACTCAGGTGACGGACTCATCTTGGGTCTCGAGTCATTGGTCAAGCATCCAACAAAACTATCGAAAAGCCCCATACTATAAGGAAACAGCCGATTGGCTTAAGCCCTTGTATGATCAAGCACAAAATTTACTAATGTTGAGCGACATAAACCGATTGTTTCTCGACCGTATATGTCAACAGCTTGATATTGAAACTGAAATTCGATCGTCCAATGAATTTACCTTAATAGAGGGTAAGACCGAAAGGTTGGTTGACCTTTGTGAGCAACTTGGCGCAGATCGATATGTTTCAGGTGGCAGTGCGAAGAGCTATGTGGTTGAAGAATTATTTGAAGAGAAAAAAATAAGTCTTGAGTGGTTTGATAACTCTGCTTATCCAGAATATCCTCAGTCTAACGGTGATTTCGAGCATTCAGTATCGATTCTGGATTTATTCTTTAATGTTGGCCCACAGGCCGGCTCGTATATGAAATTTATAAAATGAAGCTATCCATTGTTTCTACGCTGTATCAGTCTTCGGTACATCTTCACGAGTTTTATAAGCGAGTGTGTGTGATCGCCGAGCTGGTGGCTCCCGGTGAATTTGAAATAATTTTAGTAAATGATGGGTCTCCGGATGACAGTTTAGAAATTGCAGTCGACATCTATGACCGTGACAGCAGAGTAACGATTGTCGATCTATCGAGAAACTTTGGTCACCATAAAGCGATGATGGCAGGTTTAGCCCAATCCTGTGGCGATCATGTGTTTTTGGTAGACAGTGACTTGGAGGAAGAGCCGGAACTATTGGAGCAATTTTCATCGCACATGAATATTGAAAAATGTGATGTGGTTTATGGCGTGCAATCGAATCGGCGTGACAAAGGGCTTAGTAGGGTCTTAGGGCTTTTGTTTTATAAAATATTTAGGTTTTTAACCAGAGTTAATCAGCCTGATAATATATTGACGGCTAGATTAATGACTCGTCGTTACGTAGATGCGCTGCTATTGCATCGAGAGAGCGAGATAAATATTGGTGGACTCTGGGTAATAACAGGTTTTGAGCAACGATCTTTAAAGGTTAAAAAACACCAAACCAGCGACACAACGTATTCCTTTAGCTCACGACTCAGTCATCTAGTAAACGCAGTTACGTCTTTTAGTAGTGCGCCTCTAGTTTTTGTATTTTATGTGGGACTGTTTATCTCCTTTTTCTCATCGCTATTTGTTGCAAATCTCGCGGTTAGATATTTCTTCTTATCCTCGCCGCCAGATGGCTATACGTCTCTTATCGCTTCAGTTTGGTTGCTCGCCGGTTTGATAATTTTGTTTCTGGGAGTGCAGGGCATCTATCTGGCAAAAATCTTTTCTGAAGTAAAAGATCGGCCGAATGTGATTGTGCGCCAAGTGTATAAAAAGAAATGCGGTGTAGATCATGAGTGATAATTCTGAGGTTACTAGCTACGGTGTTAGGAAACAGACCTCATCATGTAGCTTGGTAGAAAAAAATCATCAACAAGTCCGTCGTAATGGCTTCTCTATACTTGATTCTGGCTTTAGTCAGCATGAAATAGACACTATTTCGCAAGAGTTTAATAAAACTTGCGAAACTTACCAATCCAAGCATACAACGGGTGCGTTGAAAGACTTAGGCGAATTAGACATTGTGAGAATGCCAATGTTTATTTCACCTGACTCGATGCTGAAAGTCGCACTTAATTCTCGCCTATTGGAGGTAGTGGATTCGTTGATAGATGGAACCTTTGTTCTTAACCAACAAAATTTGATTACTAATCCAAGCAAGCAAAATTATAGCCAAAGTGCATGGCATAGAGATTTACCTTACCAGCACTTTACAAGTTCGTCCCCATTAGCCGTAAATGCAATCTATTGCGTTGATGATTTTACTTCTGAAAACGGGGCATCTTACGTTATTCCAGGTTCTCACCTGCATTCAGAATTCCCAAGTGATGAGTTCGTTTCTGACAGTGGAGTGCAACTGGCTGCTAAGGCTGGGTCATACATAGTCGTCGATTGTATGGCGTTTCACCGAGGCGGGTACAATCGAACTACGCTGCCTCGTAGAGCGATAAATCACGTTTTCAATATTCCATATTTTAAACAACAGATAGCCGTTGATAAAAATATTGATACTAGTTTGCTCTCAGATACGGCTAAGTCGGTATTAGGGATAGGCGCGAGTGAGCCGCGTACGGTTGAAGAGTATTTGGTTTCTAGAGCACGTAAGCAAGACTAGGGATCTAAAAGATGACTATATTACCACCAGGAACCATACTTCAATTAATGCATTTAAGAGAGCGTTTAAAGCTTGTTCCTGCTGGGCGCTTTTACGAAATAGGGCCAGGCGCTGGAGATATCACTAGCCTTCTCATATCCATGGGTTGGCAGGGAGTTTGTTTCGATCTCAATGCCGACACTATAGGAAAATTAGAACAAAGGTTTAAGGAGCAGGTTGATTCGGGCGTTTTGAGCTTTAAAAACGAAGACTTTTTAGATGCCAACACAAATCTTCAAAGCGATGTCGACTTAGTTATTTCTTGCATGGTTATGGAACATATGAATGATGATGATCAGCAGGTGTTTCTAAACCGCTCTTTCGAGGCCCTTAATGATGATGGTCTGCTGGTTGGTTTAGTACCTTCTTCGCCGAACCATTGGGGTATCGAAGACGACATAGCAGGGCACTATCGGCGCTACACTCGTGAATCCTTAAATAGACTGTTTTCAAGTTCATCAATAAACCTTGATTATATTACCGGCCTTACCTTTCCGGTATCGAATGTCTTGCTTCCGGTCTCAAATTTCTTGGTAAATCGAGCTGAAGCAAATAAGAAGTCATTATCAATGAAAGAGAAAACCAAACTTTCAGGCAATCGCGCTGTATTGTTCAAAACCAGCTTCCCATTCCTTGCCGGATTGTTACTAAACAGGGTCGTAATGACACCATTTCATTGGTTACAAAAACTATTTAGTAAATCCTCGTCATCGTTAGTTCTCTATTTTGAAGCAAAACCAAAGGCGTGATCTGATGACCAAGAAAATTAACACCTTAAATGCGGTTAAATCTTATTATTCCGAAAAAATAAGCCGGCATGGTGCTAGCCCCGAAGGAGTTGATTGGAATGGCGTCGACAGTCAAAATATTCGCTTTGAGCAGTTGAGTAAAATTTTGCCCACTGACTTAACGCAAGCATTTTCATTGAATGATCTTGGTTGTGGCTATGCTGCGTTGGTGGATTTTTTAAAACAAAGCCGGCCAAATTTTCACTACACTGGTTATGACCTCTCCCCTGAAATGATTGAGCATGGAATTGATAGAAATAATCAATATGATGAAGTGAAATTCTATTGTTCTGATCGTCTCACTGAAGAAGCAGACTTTAGTATAGCCAGTGGGATATTCAGCGTTAAATTAGACGAAGATGATGGCATATGGTTAGATCATATTAAAAGCGTTCTAGAAAATTTAAACGACCTAAGTGTTAAGGGTTTCGCCTTTAATTGTTTAACGAAGTATTCAGATGCCGAAAAAATGCGGCCTCATTTGTATTATGCAGACCCGAGTGAGATTTTCGATTACTGCAAACGAAATTATTCTAGAAATGTGGCCCTGTTACATGACTATGATTTATATGAATTTACAATACTGGTTCGAAAGTAATGGCAAATAAACTTGTTATATTTGGTTCGGGAGACATGGCTGAGTTGGCTCAATATTATTTTAATAATGATTCCGCTTATGAGGTCGTCGCGTTTACTGTTGATGCCGATCACCTGACTGCCGATACTAGCTTCGGGCTGCCTGTTGTTTCGTTTGAAACTCTGACAGACACGTACCCTCCTCAGGACTATGATTTATTCATCGCACTTAGCTATTCAAAACTGAATCAGGTAAGAAAAGATCGATATAAATCGGCGCTAACAATGGGCTATTCTTTGGCCTCGTACATCAGTTCAAAAGCAACTGTTTTAAACGACGGTGCAATCGGAGATAATTGCTTTATTTTAGAAGACAATACCATCCAACCATTTGTCAATATTGGCAATAATGTCACTCTATGGAGTGGCAATCATATTGGACATCATTCAACTATTGCTGATCATACCTTTCTTGCGTCACACATCGTTGTATCGGGCGGAGTAGAGATAGGTGAACAATGTTTCATCGGGGTTAATGCGACACTTCGTGATCATATTAAAATAGGCAATAGATGTGTTATTGGCGCTGGTGTATTGCTACTTTCCTCTGCTGAAGATGAGTCGCTGTATATTGGCAGTGCTGCTAAGAAGTCGACAAGATCGACTTCGCAGTTAAAAAGAATATAACTATAAGATTGAGTTTGAAAGCTCGAGCGCTAACTTGATCGCCATTGGCTAGAAGGTATTTATGAGATGGCGAAAACTTGGTTTACTCTACGAATGCCCTGGCTTGCACCCAAAGCTATCTACGCATGTTGCCAATTGTGTTCCTGTTTTCGTAGGTGATGATACATTCCGGATTTATTTTAACGCGAGAGATAAGCAAAATCGCTCTTCGGTCGGTGCTGTCGATATCGATATTATTGCTCGTAAAGTAGTTGCTGAAATTCCCCAACCCGTTTTCGAATACGGCCCTAGTGGTTCGTTTTTCGAACATGGGGTAAGCATTGGCAGTCTTTATTCTGTCGAGGGCATCACCTATTTGAGTTTTATGGGTTGGCAGGTCCCCGAAGGCGGGCATTGGTTTGGTGAAGTGGGTCGGTTGATAGTAAATACAGACTTGAGTTTAAGCCTTGACTCTAAGGAGCCCATGCTTGGCTTAGATAAGGCTGATCCGATAAGTATTTCATATCCATGGATTCAAAAAATTTGCGATACCTATCACATGTGGTACGGGTCGACTAGTACATGGGACAGCGGCAATGGAGAAATGGTTCATACACTTAAGCATGCTATTTCCAGCGATGGTTGGAGTTGGGAAAAAACAGGTGGCGCTATTCCGCATGAAATTGGTGTTGCACAAGCTTTTTCTAGGCCGACCATCCTCGCTGATAGCGATGATAATTTAACTATGTGGTTTTCTTATCGCTCGGGGAGTGGTGAACATTATCGAATTGGGCAATCTCAAAAGAAAGGAGGCGGCCCATGGAGCAATGTGATTCCAGCACCAGGACTAACCACCTCCGCTGATGGTTGGGATTCGGACATGGTTGAATACCCTTATGTGTTTTTGCATTCAGGCGAAGTTTATATGCTTTACAATGGCAATGGGTATGGGGAAAGTGGTTTCGGTTTGGCAGTTTTGGAGAATTAAATGTATAAATTAATAGATTTCTCATACATCTTGATGACGATCTTATTTACCGTTTACGGTCAAGTCATTATGAAGTGGAGGATGAGTAACTTAGAGGTTCAGCTGCCGCCTAACTTCACCGACAAAATCATAGTATTGATAAAATTGCTGTTCGACCCTTTTATCTTTAGCGGAATAGTACTTGCTTTTTTAGCCTCTTTAGCTTGGATGGCGGCAATGACTAAGTTTGAGCTCAGCTTTGCATACCCGTTCATGGCACTAAATTTTGTCTTGGTCTTTTTTTTGAGCTTAGCATTACTAGGCGAGACATTTAGTTTTGTTAAGTTGGTTGGAGTTTTGTTGATTGTTCTAGGCACCATTGTAATTGCTCGCGGCTAACGGCAATTAATATGTTACTAAAGCGCTCTAAAGATCATCTTCGATGGGTTGGTATAGTCGGTCTTTTGATCTCAATCCTAGCGGCTATTCTTTACGTAAATCCGGTTTGGGAAACCAACGATGATTTAACGATGTCAATGATTGCCCACGGCTACGGGATCGCGAGTCAGCCAAGTAGCAATTTGCTATTTTCGAACGTGCTTTGGGGCGAGTTTGCGCAGTTAATTCCCGAGGTCTATGGAATTCGAGGTTATGCGATTGCTACCTATCTTATTTTATTTGTCTCGGCTGCCGTCATTTTTTTAATTGTTTCCGACAAGATCAACTCTTTGACTGCCTTTGTCATGGTTGTGCTAATTTATGTGAAGCCAGTACTGGAGCCTCAATTTACTCTTAACGCTGGTTTGTTGGCAATTGCGTCGGTCGGTGCGTTTATTGAGTATCGTCAGCGCAAGTCAAACAGCTGGTTATATTTGTCAGCATTGTTTTTTTTAGTCAGTTATCTAATTCGATCTCAAGAAGCGGTGTTGGTATTGTTTTTAGCCTTACCAATGTTGTTGGAAGATATAAAATCAGTTCCACGCTTGGTTTGGCTTTTGGCATTAGTTGTACTATGCACAATGGCATTATTTTGGTGGATTGATTATCAAGCCTATCAAAACCCCAGTTGGGATGCGTATGCCAGCCTAAACCCGGTTCGAGCAGCTTTTACCGATTTTAGAGCACTCAGGCATGTTATTGAGTCTCCTGGGGTCATGGACAGCTCATATCTGTCAGAAAATGATCTGAAAATGATCCGCAATTGGTTTTTCGTTGATGGTGTAATTGCAAACCCAGCGGAGCTGAGAAGTTTGCTTGATAATTCTAACTTTGCTTTTTCTCGTTTTGGCAATTTTCAAAATGGGTTTAATGGGCTTTTGCATTTAAGTGCGCTTTATTTTTCGCTGATTTTACTGGCCGCGATGGTGGCGTTTTTTAGAGTCGCTTCCGTGCCCCTGCTGTTGGGCTGGATCAGCCTGCTCGGAATCGCCTTTTTATTTGGTATCGTCGGGCGACCACATATATATCGCGTCTATTACCCGTTAGCGGTTTCGCTGCTTCTAATTCCATACTTTATCGATCGCCGCGTGATTATATCTGCAGTAAAAGAAAGGCTTAGAGTTGGTGCTATTTTGCTTCTTCTATTGATTAGTGTGGCGAGCTTTCTAAGTGGTTATCAAGTGAAGTTAGAGCAACGAGATGTTCTGAGAGGCGCGAAATTCTTACTTGATGATGAGCCGTTGGTCGTTTGGGGAGGCTCGCTGCCTTACCAAACCCTCTACTCGATAAAAGAACCGTCGAGTCTTGAAACGTTATCTATTATTGGGCTAGGCGCATCGACTTTGGCTCCATTTAGCGCATCAGTAGCCGATGCTGCTGCTGGGCAAGGGGTTATCAATAGGTTGATATCATCAAGAGGGATTTTGCTTGTTGCCACTGACGCTAATAAGAAGTTGCTGCGCGCATACTGTGATCAGCATCACCAACCCGATTCCTACTCAAGTAACGATACGGTTAAATTTCGTGACTTTAAGATTTCAAGAACATCATGCACACCGTTAAATTAAGCGATAGATTTCAATAGTTATGACTAAAAAGACTCAAGTCCCATTTAATAAGCCTTATATGACAGGCAATGAAGTAGGATACATAACAGATGCCCATAAGGCGGCTTCGCTAGCAGGCGACGGACAATTCACCAAGCTCTGCCATCAATGGCTTGAAGAGCAAACTCGGGTCTCTCGAGCTTTACTGACGCACTCATGCACTGCGGCGCTAGAGATGTCAGCAATTTTGTTAGACATCCAAAGCGGTGACGAAGTGATTTTGCCATCCTATACCTTTGTTTCAACAGCTAACGCTTTCGTGTTGCGCGGTGCGACTCCAGTATTTGTTGATATTCGGCCCGATACGCTGAATATCGATGAATCGTTAATCGACGCGGCGATCACAAAAAAAACGAAGGCTATAGTGCCGGTTCACTATGCTGGTGTTGCGTGTCAGATGGATAGCATTATGGCGATTGCCAACGCATCGAATCTATCGGTTGTAGAGGATGCCGCCCAAGGCGTTATGTCAAGCTATAACGGCCAAGCATTGGGGGCGATTGGTGATTTGGGGGCACTTAGTTTTCATGAGACTAAGAATGTTATTTCGGGCGAAGGTGGTGCTCTGTTAGTCAGGAGTGAAGACTTAGCTGAGCGGGCAGAAATTATCCGTGAGAAAGGTACTGATCGAAGCCGCTTTTTTAGAGGTCAAGTAGACAAGTATACTTGGCAAGAGCTTGGATCTTCATTTCTACCAGGTGATCTAATCGCTGCATTCCTATGGGCACAGCTCGAGCACGCACAAGATATTACCAATGAGCGCCTCGCAGTCTGGGACCGGTATCATGAAATGTTTGAGAGTATGGAGCTCGCTGGCTTAATAACTCGGCCTACGGTTCCTGAAAACTGCGTGCACAATGCGCACATGTACTACTTGTTACTTGCCCATGGCTGCGACCGCCAAAGCGTGCTTAAGTCAATGACGGAAGATGGGATCAACGCTGTGTTCCACTATGTGCCATTACACTCTTCGCCAGCGGGGAAACGGTTCGGTCGAGTGTCTGGAGCGATGAACCAAACCGACGATCTGTCATCACGGTTAATTCGCTTGCCTCTATGGGTCGGCATTACCGCTGAAATGCAGTTGAACGTCTATGATTCGGTCGAGCGAGCGCTAGCTTGCCATCGAAAATAAGTGCTGATTTTGGCTTGAAAATATTGTCCTAAGTCGGCTCCAAAATCGACCACGTTGCCGAACGATCTAACGACACCTCGTTCCGCTTGTCAGACCTCGTTTTGCATTAGATAATTGTGCAATTAGGCCATGTTTAAGCTATTATTACTCAGTTGTAAATACACCAAGAATAGCTATAAATGACTGATCAATTTGCCAAGGAAACCATCCCCGCTAATTTAGAGCAGGAGATGCGTCAATCGTATCTTGATTACGCTATGAGCGTAATCGTCGGGCGAGCGCTGCCAGATGTGCGTGATGGCTTGAAGCCAGTGCATCGACGGG
>Ga0316189_10001497_pt1 | contig 23114 bp, 19 predicted proteins | sample LowCovwburrow_MG_FD_204930 | JGI IMG/M metagenome (GOLD analysis project Ga0316189, IMG submission 204930) | Coastal sediment microbial communities from Maine, United States - Lowes Cove worm burrow | ecosystem: Environmental > Aquatic > Marine > Coastal > Sediment | place: USA: Maine... | reverse complement strand
GATAAAGGCATGGCCGAAACGGAAAATAAAAATAGAATACATGGAGCCTGTATGTGCGGGGCTGTCAGCCTAAGCCTTATTCCTAAGAAAGGCGAACTGCATGCCTGCCATTGTTCGCAATGTCGCCAATGGACAGGGTCTGCTTTTTTGGAAATTGATGCCGCAAAGGACACCTTGGAATATGATGGCCCTGTCAAAAGCTATACATCATCCGATTGGGCTGAACGGGCATGGTGTGATCGTTGTGGATCTACGTTGTGGTATAAATTGACAATACCGAACAAAGAACATTATGGGGTGGCTGCCGGTTTATTTGAAAATGCAGGCAATCTTACACTAACCAAAGAAATTTACATTGATTGTAAACCCGACGGATTTTCATTTGCCGGCGATCATTTGACACAAACAAAATCAGAAGTAGAAGCAATGTATGCTTCCTTCGGCGACGGAGAATATTGATGACAAAACTTGACGCAAACTGGAAAGCCGAACAGGAAGCCAAACGCGCCTATATGGCTGCAAACGGCATGTATTCCGAGACGGACGAACATTCTTCATGTGGTGTCGGCATGGTGGTTTCCATTAATGGCAAGGCATCCCGCAAGGTAGTTGAAAATGGCATTAAGGCCCTGAAGGCGGTTTGGCATCGCGGTGCTGTGGATGCGGATGGTAAAACCGGTGACGGTGCGGGTATTCACGTGCAAATTCCGGTGCCGTTTATCTATGACCAGATTGAACGGACGGGCCACAAGCCACGCCAAGACGAATTGGTTGCTGTCGGGCAAGTGTTTTTACCGCGCACCGATTTTGGCGCGCAGGAAATCTGCCGTACAATCGTGGAATCCGAAGTTTTACGGATGGGGTATTACATTTACGGCTGGCGTCATGTGCCTGTGGATGTGTCTTGTCTGGGTGACAAGGCCAATGCGACACGCCCTGAAATCGAGCAAATTCTAATTTCGAACTCAAAAGGCGTAACAGAGATAGAGTTTGAACGTGAACTTTACGTCATTCGTCGTCGGATTGAAAAAGCGGTGAATGCAGCGCAGGTCAAAGATTTTTATGTTTGTTCTCTATCGTGCCGGTCGATCATTTATAAAGGTATGATGTTGGCTGAACAGGTTGCGGTATTTTACCCCGACCTGATGGATGAACGGTTTGTGTCGTCTTTTGCAATCTATCACCAGCGCTATTCAACCAATACATTCCCGCAATGGTGGTTGGCGCAACCGTTTCGCATGTTGGCTCACAATGGTGAGATCAACACGCTGAAGGGCAATGTGAACTGGATGAAAAGCCATGAAATTCGTATGGCTTCGGCAAATTTTGGTGACAATGCCGAGGATATTAAACCGATCATTGCAAATGGCTCTTCGGATTCGGCGGCGCTGGATTCCGTGTTTGAGGTTTTGGTGCGTGCGGGCCGTAATGCACCCATGGCCAAAACAATGCTGGTACCGGAAAGCGGCAATTCGGCCGATATGAAGGCCGAGTGGAAGGATATGTACACCTATTGCAATGCGGTGATGGAACCGTGGGATGGGCCTGCGGCACTGGTGATGACAGATGGGCGCTGGGTTTGCGCCGGGCTTGACCGCAGCGGATTGCGCCCGATGCGTTATGTGGTAACGGGTGACGGTCTGCTGATTGCAGGATCGGAAACAGGCATGGTGCCAACCGATGAAATGACGGTGCTGGAAAAAGGGGCGTTGGGTCCGGGACAGATGATTGCGGTTGATATGGTCAAAGGGCGTTTGCTGCATGACGGCACACTGAAAGATGAGCTTGCTGCAAGCCGCCCATTCAGCAAATGGGTTGGCAGCATTGTCAATCTGGATAAAGCGCATAGCAAAATCAGTGAGACTGTGACCTATACCGGGGCCGAGTTGCGCAAGCGGCAGATCGCGGCAGGTTATTCGATCGAAGAGCTGGAAATGATCCTGCATCCGATGGCAGAAGACGCCAAAGAAACACTGGCCTCAATGGGTGACGATACGCCTTCGGCGGTTTTATCCGATCAGTATCGGCCTTTATCGCATTTCTTTCGGCAGAATTTCAGTCAAGTAACCAACCCGCCGATTGATAGCTTGCGTGAACATCGGGTGATGAGCCTGCGCACGCGGTTCGGTAATTTGCGCAACGTGTTGGACGAAAGCAATGAACAAACTGAAATCCTGTCATTGGAAAGCCCGTTTTTGTCAAACGCGCAGTTTGATCACATTGTGGGTCAGTTCGGTGAATCGGTTACAACGATTGATTGTTCGTTTGACGGCACTGGCGGCGGTGCTTTGCGGGCGGCCCTGATGCGCATTCGGGTCGAGGCAGAAGATGCCGTGCGCTCTGGTTCCGGCCACTTGATATTGACTGATCAGGGCCAAAATGAAGACAGGGTTTCAGCCCCGATGATTTTGGCAACCTCCGCGGTGCATTCGTGGTTGACCAAAATCGGGTTGCGGACATTTTGTTCGATTAATGTGCGGTCGGCTGAATGTATTGATCCGCATTATTTTGCGGTGCTGATTGGGTCGGGTGCGACCACGGTAAACGCGTATTTGGCACAGGACAGCCTAGCGGACCGCGTTGAACGCGGATTGCTGGACCAAACTTTGGACGTTGCAATTGCACATTATAAAGAGGCGATAAACCAGGGCCTGTTGAAGATCATGGCGAAGATGGGGATTTCGGTGGTTGGATCTTATCGTGGCGGTCTGAACTTTGAAGCGGTGGGACTTTCGCGTGCAATGGTTGCGGAGTTTTTTCCCGGAATGTTAAGCCGTATTTCAGGGATCGGATTACACGGAATTCAACGCAACGCGAATAAGGTCCATGCGAAGGGTTGGAAAAGTGGGCAGGATATTTTGCCTATCGGGGGTTTCTACAAGGCGCGACGCAGTGGCGAAACTCATGCATGGCAAGCACAGAATATGCACATTATGCAATCGGCTTGTGACCGGGCGTCTTATGAGCTGTGGAAGCAATATAGTGCCAAGATGCAAAGTAATCCCCCGATTGCGTTGCGCGATCTGATGGATTTCAAACCTGTGGCTAAACCCATTCCGTTGGAAGAGGTCGAGTCTATTACAGCTATTCGCAAACGGTTTGTAACGCCGGGCATGTCATTGGGCGCTTTAAGTCCCGAAGCGCATAAAACACTGAATGTTGCAATGAACCGTATCGGCGCAAAATCGGATAGTGGCGAAGGTGGTGAGGATCCTGCACATTTTACGCCTGAACCAAATGGCGATAACCCGTCTGCCAAGATCAAACAGGTTGCTTCCGGCCGGTTCGGGGTAACGGCAGAATATCTGAACCAATGTGAAGAGCTGGAGATTAAGGTCGCCCAAGGTGCGAAACCGGGCGAAGGCGGGCAATTGCCGGGTATGAAAGTGACCGAACTGATTGCACGACTGCGCCATTCAACACCGGGTGTAATGCTGATCAGCCCGCCACCGCATCACGATATTTATTCGATCGAAGATTTAGCACAACTGATTTACGACCTGAAACAGATCAATCCGCGTGCGAAAGTGACCGTGAAACTGGTGGCGTCTTCTGGTGTGGGTACAATTGCTGCGGGTGTGGCCAAGGCACATGCGGATGTGATCCTGATCTCGGGGCATAATGGCGGTACGGGTGCGTCCCCCGCTACATCAATAAAATATGCGGGATTGCCGTGGGAGATGGGCCTTTCGGAAGCACATCAGGTATTGGCGATGAACAACCTGCGCGACCGTGTCACGCTGCGTACCGATGGCGGTTTGCGCACCGGACGCGATATTGTGATGGCCGCAATGCTCGGGGCCGAAGAATACGGTATCGGCACAGCAGCCCTGATTGCAATGGGTTGTATTATGGTGCGCCAGTGCCAGTCAAATACCTGCCCTGTAGGTGTCTGTGTGCAAGATGAAGAGTTACGCAAGAAATTCACGGGTACAGCGGATAAGGTTGTGAACCTGATCACGTTTTACGCACAGGAAGTACGTGAAATTCTGGCGTCTTTAGGGATGCGCTCAATGGATGAAATCATTGGTCGCGCAGATATGCTGGCACAGGTCAGCCGTGGCTCTGCCCATCTGGATGATCTTGATTTGAATCCCCTGTTGATCAGTGTCGATGATGCGGATGCAATTGTTTACGACCGCGATAAAGACCGCCAACAGGTGCCTGATACACTGGATGCGGAAATTCTGAAAGATGCGCAGCCGTTCTTTAAAGAAGGTGAAAAAATGCAACTGTCATATGCAGTGCAAAACACGCATCGCACCATTGGCACGCGGGTTTCCAGCCATATCGTGCAGCGGTTCGGGATGCGAAATGAATTACAACCCGACCATCTGACGATCAAACTGACGGGATCGGCCGGTCAATCTTTGGGGGCTTTTGCGCCCAATGGGTTGAAACTGGAAGTGTCGGGGGATGCGAATGATTACGTGGGCAAAGGTCTGTCTGGGGGCATGATTGTCGTACGCCCACCCAAGGGTAGCCCCTTGATCGCATCGGAAAACACCATCATTGGCAATACGGTTCTATACGGCGCCACGGACGGTAAGTTGTTTGCTAACGGTCGTGCGGGTGAACGGTTTTGCGTGCGCAATTCTGGTGCAAAAGTGGTGGTTGAGGGCTGCGGGTCGAACGGGTGTGAATATATGACGGGCGGTGTGACAGTTATTGTCGGGCCCGTTGGCGCAAACTTCGGTGCAGGCATGACTGGCGGGATGGCCTATGTTTACGATCCCAAGGGCATGTTTAACCAATATGTGAACATTGAGTCGCTGGTATTGGGAGCCGTGGCAACCCCGCATTGGGAAGCGCAGTTGAAAGGATTGCTGGAACAGCATCTGGCGGAAACCGGTAGCCCGAAGGTAAAAGAAATTCTGCATCGCTGGGATGAAGAACTGGCAAATTTCGTGCAGATTTGTCCGCAAGAGATGGTCAGCCGTCTTGCGCATCCTTTGATGCAGAAAAGTGATCTGAAATCAGCCTAACCAATGACCCGCGCAGATGTTATTTGCGTAGGTCGTCAAGGCTATTGATCCGTATCCTGTTCGCTTTATGCTAGCCTAAAAATCTGGACGATATGGCGCGAAAAAACAAAAACCAAGACGAAAAAAAGAAAAATCAGCTAAGGCCTTTGGTTTGGCTTGCAAGGCGGTGCCGTCGTGTGTTTCGGGTCATACGCAATATCTTGATCGTCGCGGTTACGGCAGCGGCGATATTGGTGCTGTTGTTTCGGGGTATCGACCCGCCGATCAATATTTATATGGCGTCTGAATGGTATCGTCTGGGCTATATGAAACGCGATTGGACACGGGTAGAGGTTTTCCCTCCCTATGTGGCGCGTGCTGTCGTGGCGGCAGAGGACGCTAATTTCTGCCAGCATTCGGGATTTGATTTTACCTCGATTAAATCTGCCCTGAACGGAAAAGGGCGTTTGCGGGGGGCGTCCACCCTTAGCCAACAGGTGTCAAAAAACGTGTTTCTTTGGCAGGGGCGCACGTGGGTGCGCAAGGGGTTGGAAGCGGGGTTTACTGTTCTGGTTGAACTGATATGGCCGAAACAGCGCATCGTTGAGGTTTATCTGAATGTTGCGGAATTTGATGAAGGCGTGTTTGGTGTAGCGGCAGCGGGGCGGCACTATTTTGGGGTAGAGCCAGATAAGATCACGCGGTTGCAAGCGGCACGTCTGGCGGCGATTTTACCAAACCCCAAACAACGCTCTGCCAGCCACCCGTCAGGGGCAGTGCGCAGGCGTACAGCCCAGATTTTATCGGGTGAGGCCACAATAGCGGCGGATGGACGCGCAAATTGCTTTCAGTAGAGGTTGAAATGTCTGACGCTTCGGGGCAAAAGCAAGTTATGCATAAACAAGAATTGTAACCACATATGTACCGTCTCTATCATTACCCCCTGTCACCTTTCTCACGCAAAGTACGCCTTGTTCTGGCCGAGAAAGGCGTTGAGGTAGAATTGATCGAAGAACGCTACTGGGAAGATCGACCGGAATTTTTGCGCATGAACCCTGGCGGCAAAGTACCGGTTTTGAAAACCGACAAGCTGATACTGGCAGAGTCGGGTGCGATTTGTGAATATTTGGATGAAACACACCCCGAGCCGGCACTTATTCCGACAAGTGCCGAAAACCGCGCCGAAGTACGCCGTTTGGTCAGTTGGTTCGACGACAAATTTTACCGTGATGTTACGGTGAACTTGTTGGGGGAACGGTTGCTGAAAAAAGTTATGGGTGGGGGCTATCCCGAAAGCAAAAACGTTAAAGCGGGTGCAAAAAACATACGATATCATATGAAATATATGACTTATCTTCTGGACCGCCGCAGATGGCTGGCGGGGGATCGCATGAGCATGGCCGATTTTTCGGCAGCCGCGCAAATTTCATGCCTTGATTACATTTCGGATGTTGACTGGAACAGTCACGGGCCGGTCAAGGATTGGTATGCCAAGATTAAATCGCGCCCTGCATTTCGGTCATTGCTTGCGGATCAGCTGCCGGGATTTCCGCAACCTGCACATTACGCTGACCTAGACTTTTGACCGGGCTTCTTGAACGGCTGCGCAAATGTGCGCAAGAAGAAGGCTTTGCCAAAATGGGCGTTTGTGCGCCTGACGCGATACCGCAAGCGGCGGGGTATTTGGCTGAATATATCGATAAGGGCCGTCATGGCCAGATGGCGTGGATGGCGGAACGAATGCATTGGCGTGGCAACCCTGCGCAGCTTTGGAAAGAAGCCAAATCCGTGGTGATGCTGGCCGAACCCTATACGCCCACGCATGATCCTTTGGCGGTTTTGGAGCAGTCTGATCGCGGGGCGATTTCAGTTTATGCGCAAAATCGCGATTATCATGATGTGCTGAAAAAGCGGCTAAAACGGGTTGGGCGCTGGTTGGTGGCGCAAGCGGATGATGTTGAAATCAAGGTTTTTGTCGATACTGCGCCGGTGATGGAAAAACCGTTGGGGGCTGCAGCCGGTTTGGGCTGGCAGGGTAAACATACGAATTTAGTTTCGGGCGATCTGGGAAGCTGGTTTTTTCTCGGTGCAATTTTTACCACGTTGGATTTTGCCAAAGATGAAGCGGGGGCCGACCATTGCGGGTCGTGTCGTGCATGTCTGGATATTTGCCCGACGAAAGCATTTCCGGCACCTTATCAGTTGGATGCGCGGCGGTGTATTTCCTATTTAACAATTGAACACAAAGGCCCGATTGACGAAGATTTGCGGGTGCTGATGGGTAATCGTATTTATGGCTGCGATGATTGTCTGGCGATTTGCCCGTGGAATAAGTTCGCAATTGAAGCGCATGAGGTTGCCTATCATGCGCGGACGGAACTGAAGGCACCGAAACTGGCGGAACTTGCAAGATTGGATGATGCGGCATTTCGTGTTTTATTCAGCAAATCACCCGTTAAGCGCATTGGCCGCAATCAATTTGTGCGTAATGTTTTGTATGCGATCGGGAATTCGGGTGATGTAAATTTATCTAACGTTGCTGCTAGGTTAGCAAATGATGATGATGCAACGGTTGCCGATGCCGCGCGCTGGGCAGTGACACGGTTGGGGCAAGTATGACAAATGTATTGCTAAGCTTTGGGCACGGGTACTCGGCGCAGGCACTATCGCGGGTTCTTGTCGCACAAGGGTGGCAGGTTTTTGGAACATCGCGATCAAAAGACGGCCTGCCGGGTGTCGCGGCATCCGGTGCGCACCCGCTTCTTTGGCCAGGTGACTCCGTTGAAGCTTTGTTGGATCAGGCTACACATTTGCTGATTTCTATCGCGCCTAATGAGAGCGGCGATCCCGTTCTGAACGTATTATCGGAACAGATTGCAGAAAAGCGGGATCAGTTTAAGTGGGTAGGATATTTGTCGACGACAGGGGTTTACGGTGACCACTGCGGTGGCTGGGTGGATGAGACCACAGCGTTAAATCCTTCTACAAAACGCGGACAGTTGCGGGTAGAGGCAGAGCATGCGTGGCAGGAAATAGGTTTACCGCTACACATCTTTCGTCTTGCAGGTATTTACGGACCCGGGCGCGGGCCGTTTTCGAAGCTGCGCAAAGGTGCTGCGCGAAGGATTATAAAGGAAAACCAAGTTTTCAGCCGCATTCATGTGGAAGATATTGCACAGGTTTTGGCTGCCTCTATTGCGAAACCAAATGCGGGATCGGTTTATAATGTTTGCGATGATTTGGCGGCACCCCCTGAAGACGTGATTGCCTATGCAGCGAAACTGTTGGAATTGCCTGTTCCCATCGCTGAGGATTTTGAACTGGCTGAAATGACCCCGATGGCCCGCAGTTTTTATTCTGAATCGAAAAAAGTTTCGAATGCAAAGATTAAAGAAGAACTGGGTGTTATTTTGAAATATCCGGACTATAAGTCCGGGCTTGAAGCTCTTTTAGCCGAGAACAGATGAAAAAAAGGACAGTACATGGTGCACCGTGCCCTGAAACTGTACGCTTTGACTGTTCTGCCAAAGCGAGTGTCTACGACCTAATTGTCAGCGATTGCTACTGCTGCGCCAACGGCCAGAAGAATAAGAACCTGTACAAGAATGCCGCTATCTGATGATGCAGATGAACCTGCTGATGAGCTGGCCAGCTCTTTTACTGGTGCTTCTACAACCGGCTCTGACAGAGAACCTGCGAATACTGTTGTCGCTGCAAGTATAAAACCGGGGTGAAAAATCGTTAAATCAGCAACACTTGTGTGCCAACTTTGGCCAAATCGAACAACTGCGAAATATGTTCGTTGAACAGGCCAATACACCCACTTGATGAACGGCGTCCGATTTTGCGTGTGTCATGGGTGCCGTGGATGCGGTAATACTGCCAAGACAGATATAAAGCGTGGGTGCCCAAGGGATTATCCGGGCCCGGCGGAATGTATTTTGGCCAGTCAGGGTTGCGTTTTAACATGTTGGCGGTTGGGCGCCAATCGGGGCCAATGCGTTTGCGGATAATTGATGTACGGCCCAAACGGGTTAGGTCCTCTGATTCCGGCACGCTTGTCGGAAACAGGCGATAGACGCTTTCATCCTCTGACCAATAGTGCAATGCGCGGCTACGGGTGTCGACCAATACGACACCGTTTTTAAGGTTGGAGAAATATGGTTTCCAGCTTTTGGATTTAAAGTTGGACGCATTCCGCTTCACTGTTCCAACATTCGGGTCGGCAACATTTTCGGTCTTGATGTCTGTCAACATGGCATCATCTGACTGTGCCCATGCTTGCGTTCCTATAAGAAAGGGTGCTGACAGTGCTGACGTCGTAAATGCGCGTCGTGTGAATTTTGTATCCATTAGTAATACCCCATAACCATATTTTTTATCATATTATGCTAAATAGTGCGTTTGCACCACAGTTACAATTCAAACAATTGTTATGTCGCCAACGGGGGTTCCCAAGTGGCGTTTAACGCCCTAAATAGGATAAAATTCTGGGGTAAAGGTCAAGGCTATGATTAAAGCGTTTTTTATTACATTTATGGCTGTTTTCGTGCTTTCGGCATGCTCAACCTCTGTAAACCCCCCTGATACAGGCGGGTTTCACCCGAAAGTTTTTAGAATTCCTGCGGGTGCGACCAGTAAAATTCAGTTCCGTCAGCTTGATACGGTGAATGCAATTCGTACAGCCAGCGGATTATCGCCACTTGAATTGTCTGCACAGCTAAACGCCGCCGCCAAAACCCATTCTATTGATATGGCCAAGCAGCAACGGCCATGGCATTTTGGGTCTGACGGATCTTCACCGCTAGACCGTGTTGCACGTACCGGCTATCCGGGCATCATGCTGGGTGAGAATATTTCCGAGACATATGAAAATGATACTGAAACCCTGCAGGTCTGGATGAATGATCCTGATGCGCGGGCGTCTATTCTTGACCCACAGGCACGTTTTCTGGGGCTTGCATGGTTTCAGGAAAGAAATGGTAAGATTTGGTGGACACAGTTGACAGGTAGCTAAAACCTAAGGCAACACGTCTATTTGTGTGCCGTTTTTCACCATAGCATAGATTGTTTCCATTTCTTTGTTGGTCACGGAAATGCAACCGGCTGTCCAATCAGGCTTACTGCGATCCCCAAACAAAACAGGGCCGCCATGGATAAAAATCTCACCACCCGGATCTTTGCCCATGGCTTTGGCACGTGCGATGTCTTTTGCATTCGGATAAGACATACCCAAACTTAAGTGAAATGCGCTGTTTGGATTACGCCGGTCGATGAAATAGCTGCCTTCGGGTGTGCGCCCATCGCCTTCTACTTCCTTATGCCCACGCGGGGCAAATCCAAGATCGACATCATATTTCTTCAATACTTTGGCTTCATTCATCAACCACATGGAACGGCTGGATTTTTCCACAATAACGCGGGTTACTTGTGGGCCGTTATATGACTTGAATTTAGAAGATGCGCAGGCTGAAAGCAGTAGCGCACTTGCCGTCAAAGGAATAAATTCCCGTCGTTTCATCGTTACATTCCCGTTTCTTGCGCAATCTTTTTAGCTGACTTTCTTTGTCGTTCCGTTGCGCTTTTCAGTTGTCCACATGCTGCCATTATATCCTCACCACGGGGGGTTCGTATAGGGCTTGCGTAGCCTGCGTCGTTCACAATTTCGGCAAATGCCTCGATCCGGTCCCATTCCGAACGGACATAAGCCGATCCGGGCCAGGGATTAAAGGGAATCAGATTGATCTTGGCGGGAATGCCGGAAATCAGTTTAACCAAGCGGTGCGCATCGGCATCGCTGTCATTTACACCCTTCAGCATGACATATTCAAAAGTAATGCGTTCAGAGTTGGACAGGCGTGGATAATCACGGCAGGCTTGCAGCAGTTCGGCGATTTTATGTTTGCGATTGATCGGTACCAATACATCGCGCACCTCATCCGTGGTGGCATGAAAGCTGATTGCCAGCATACAACCGATTTCAGTGCCTGCGCGGATGATTTCAGGTACAACACCACTGGTCGACAGGGTTATACGGCGTCGCGATAGGGATATACCTTCATTGTCCATCGCGATCAGCATCGCATCGCGGACATTGTCGGTGTTGTACAAAGGTTCGCCCATGCCCATCAGGACAATGTTGGAAATCAGTCGCTTGTCACCGGCAGGTTTACCCCATTCTTCCAGATCATCACGCGCAATCAAAATTTGGCTGACAATTTCACCGGCTGTTAAATTGCGGACCAGTTTTTGTGTGCCTGTATGGCAAAACGGGCAGGTTAAGGTGCAGCCGATTTGTGATGAGATACATAAAGTGCCGCGATTGGCTTCGGGGATATAGACCGCTTCCACCTCATGCCCGCCCGCAATGCGCAGCAGGTATTTGCGGGTCCCGTCAGTAGAGATTTGGCGTGTGATGATTTCAGGGCGTGTGATCTGAAAGTGTTCTTCCAGTGCCGCACGGAAATCTTTTGACAGGTTTGTCATGTCGCTGAATGATGTAACGCCTTTTTGGTACATCCAGCCCCAAACTTGGTTAACCCGCATTTTCAGCTGCTTTTCAGGCGTGCCGATTTCCGCGAAGGCTGCCTTTAGCGCATCGCGCCCCAGACCGATAAGGTCAGGCTTGGCGCCCACTTCTTGTTTGCGCGGTATCGTTATCAGATCTGGTGTTATCGGTGCAGTCATTGCGACAGCTTTCTATCAAATAGCCCCAAAACAGGGTTTTCGGGGCTATATAACATAAATTTAGAAAGCATAAGACCTACTTACAGCGTTTTTCCGCTTCAGCTAACGCTGCAGTGAAGCCGACAAGCGAAAACGTGTCGGTTGTTTGCGTTCCACGTGCGCTTTGTGCTTTGACCACTGCAGATGCACCACGTTTCAGAGATGATCTGATTTGCGTGTCAACGGCAGCCGATTCAGGCCACGCGTATTCGCCATCGGGGTACATGTTGTGCGTCGTTGATCCAATAGTCAAAGTGACCGGGGTGTCGGGTTTGAATGGATAACCGCCGGTAAAGGAAACTTCGCCCCGTACGCCATTCGCCGGCAGGTAGGTCACGAAGAACCGGATGTCACTGCGGTTTACCACAACGGGTTTACCGCCGCGCATATTGACCGTTTTCGTGGGTTTTGAAACGATCCAACATCTGCGCGGTTCATTTTCTACAAAGACCGACCAGTCTGATTTCGAATCCACGACATTCGTCGAGGTTTGTGCAAATAGTGTTGTTGTACTAAAGGACACCGCTGCGGTTATGCCGCATGTCAATGCTATTGCTCTTTTCATTTTGCCTTACAGCCTCCAAGCTGTCATTTCTTGCCTCTTCCGCCCAAAATAGGACGGAATTGTGTTGATGTTGTGGCGGTATACTAGAATAAGATGGGCAACTATAGCCAGCAGGCAAAGTATAAACCATTAGAATCGGCGGATTATTGTCGATGGGAGCAGAAAGCAAATGGATCAATCGGAAATTGTGGCAGAAATATGGCGTGGAGACTTCTTGGAATGCGTTCATCGCGGGCATATTGCGATTTGCGATACACAGGGTGATTTGCTTGCCGGTTGGGGTGATCCGTCGGCAGTGGTTTTGCCGCGATCATCGTGTAAAATGCTACAAGCCCTGCCTTTGGTGGAAAGTGGTGCGGCCAAGCATTTCGGGTTGACATCGGAACATCTGGCGCTGTCTTGCGCATCGCACCAAGGGGCATTTATCCATACGAAACGTGTAAATGCTTGGCTTGATAACCTTGGGCTATCTGAAACCGATCTGCGTTGCGGTGGCCATATGCCAAAAGATGAAGAGGCGGCAAAGAGTTTGATCTGTGGCGATCATTGTTTTGATCAGACCCATAACAATTGTTCGGGCAAACATTCCGGGTTTTTAACCTTGAACAAACATCTGGGCGGGGATGCGGAATATCTTGCAATAGACCACCCCGTGCAAAAGGCAGCTAAGGCCGCGATAGAGGATATGGCGGGGGAAGATACCCAAGGTTATGCGATTGACGGCTGTTCGGCACCGAATTTTGCGCTGACACTGACAGGATTTGCCCGCTCTATGGCACGTATGGCTGACCCGTCGGGGCTGGGGACTGTGCGTGAAGAGGCGGCAAAAACACTGGTTTCCGCAATGGCAAAACATCCCGAACTTGTTGCGGGTGAGACGCGGGCCTGTACCGAACTGATGTGGGCAATGGACGGCAAAGTGGCTGTGAAAACCGGTGCCGAAGGTGTGTTCGCAGCAATCATCCCCGAACGTGGAATTGGTGTTGCACTAAAGATCGAAGACGGGGCCACGCGCGCATCGGAATGTGCAATTACCGCGTTATTGGTGCGATTGGGCGTGGCCGATGCCGCACATCCTTTGGTACAGAAATACCTTTTCCATGATCAACGTAATTGCAATGACATTTCTGTGGGAAGTTTTCGACCAAGTGAGGCGGTTTATCAGGGCGCGGCGCGGCTTTAATCGTCTATGCGGGGTGGTTTTGTAATCGTTTGTTCATCATCCCCCGATCCCAACATCGTAATTTCGCGCCGTGGGTATGGAATAGAAATATTGTTCTCTTCCAGCGTATCCCACAATGCCAGATAGACGTTGCCGCGGATATTGGTCAGGCCTTTATTCGGGTCGCGTATCCAGAAACGCAGGATGAAATCAATGGAACTGTCGCCGAAGTTCACTACATGGGCCACAGGGGCAGGATTGTTGACGACGCGGTCAACCTTCAGGGGGGCTGCTGCGGCCAATTTTTTGACCTCATGCGGGTTGCTTTTGTAATCGACACCAAAGAAAATATCGAGACGGACAAAGTCTGATGAATGCGACCAGTTGATCACTTGGCTGGTGATAAAATCCTCGTTCGGGATCAGGTGCTCGCGGCCATCGCGAGTGGTGACGGACGCATAACGTGCGCCCAGTTTGGTGATCCAGCCGAACGTGTCATTCAGGGAAATCACATCGCCAGGTTTGATAGATTTATCCAGCAATATGATGATGCCTGAGATCAGGTTTGATACGATTTTTTGTAGACCGAAACCGATACCAAGACCGATGGCACCGGACAGAACGGCGAGGGATCCCAGATCGAACCCAATCGCTTTCAGACTTAACAAGAAGGCTGTGGTATAAAGACCGATTTGCAGAGCTTTGATCAGAAGCACTTTGATCGAGGGTGACATATCATCGATGCGGTTGATTTTTCTGGCACCCGTTTTGGAAATTAGGGTCGCCATGATGAACAGGGCGAACAAAGAAGAAATGGCAATAAGAATCATAAGGACGGATAGCCTGGTGTCGCCAACCTCCATTGCTAAACTGTCCAGCAGGTTTTTTGTTGGTTCAAGAAAATCGGTGATCTGAAGCGTGGCGATAATCCAGCCGAACCAGGTGACAAGTGCACGCAGTGGCCCGTTTTTGATGAAGGAACTGATAACCGAAATCAGCAACCATGAGATGGCTAATTCAATCGACAGACCAATAAAAAAAGAGCGGCTGGGCCATGTGATGGCTTGCATGACGGCTACAACCGACAAAGCAACCAGAATATAGAAAGCAAGCGATAATCGGCGGTGAACATCAAGAATGACAATTGAAAGGTGTTTAAAAATCCCTTCTTTGCCTTCGCACCATTTGGAACAGTAAGGCATGATTATTCGTGCAAGTACGGTGCAAAAAACGGCAATGCTAATGATAATGATAAGCTGGTACAAAGCCCATGTTGAGGTAAAGCGAACACCAAGCTTCAGCAATTCTTGCAAAAACTCTTGCGCGGATGTCAGGGCCTCTGTTTTGCCGAGTGGATCCATAACTACTCCTGAAAGGTTTTAACAACCATAGCCTAGTCGTTTGGTGTTGTTAATAAAATATATCTTTAGAGATTAGCTCAAAGGTTGCTGTTATATTTTTTGTACCGTCCTTTTTTACAAGCCGGGCATCTAGTTCTGCAAACAATTGGCGTGTTGCCGCCATCATGCGTTCGCCTTCGCTTGTGAGCTGAATGACTTTTTGATTGTGCAAGGAAGGGTGTGGTATCGTATCCAACCAACCTGCGACGCAAAGTTCACGCACGATTTTGTGAACTGCTTGGCGTGAAATATTCAGGTGTCTGGCCAATTCGGATGCATGATTGTCGCCGCAATCAAGTTCACCCAGAAATGAAAGCTGGCCGGGAGTGAGTTTGTCGAAGCCATCTTTGTGCAGGTTCGAAATCAGCCAATGCGTCAGGTTGTTTTTGAATTGACTCAGCCCTTTAATCAAAGACAGGCTTTGGCTTTCTACTAGATCATATCCTGCACGTGGCGATCTTGTAAGTTTAGTTGACAACATGATATTCCTTGATATTGTCAACTAAACTTACAGGAATCAGAGGGTTTAACAATGTTAAAAAAGGCTTTGATCGCAAACGCTTTGTCATGCCTTTTATTTGGTATTCTCTTTCTGACAAAAACAGATGCAGCATATACATTCATCGGCGAACCGCCTGTTATGGCTTTGCGTATTTTAGGGATAGGATTGATTATAAACGGGGTGCATTTGGGTTATGTTTCCTCTCAAAAGCAACCGAGCAGAAATGTGATTTTTTATTTTATCATAGGGGATATAATCTGGGTTTTGGTTACATTGGTGCTGCTGGCTATGGGACTATGGATTACGACATCATTAGGTATTATCTTTGCTATATGGATTGCTGTATTCGTGGGATTATGCGGTGCTTTGCAATGGTGTTTTGCCCCGGTAAACTAGCCTATTAATGGATTCATTCGTGTCTGTACTTGCGAGTGACTTAATTCGCGGATAAACGGATGGAATGAGAATTCTTTTTGACATGGATGATAAAGCGCGCCTGCCGTGGCGTTTCTTTGGGCTGCAATTTTCACTTCTTGCTAATCTGTAGTCTGATCCTGGCACCGTAATCTACATCTTAAAACTACACGCGGGAGGTTAAAATGTCCGCACCGAAAACAATCTACGATAAAATCTGGGATGCCCATCTGGCACATGAAGCCGATGACGGCACATGTTTGCTGTATATTGACCGGCATCTTGTTCACGAAGTAACCAGCCCGCAGGCCTTTGAAGGTTTGCGTATGGCGGGGCGTTCCGTGCGCGCGCCAGAAAAAACCATTGCCGTACCTGATCACAACGTTCCAACAACGCTGGATCGCGTAAACGGTATCGATAATGAAGAAAGCCGTATTCAGGTCGAAGCATTGGATAAGAACGCCAAGGATTTTGGCATCCACTATTACCCCGTGTCGGATGTGCGCCAAGGTATCGTACATATTGTAGGCCCTGAACAGGGTTGGACTTTGCCTGGTATGACGGTTGTTTGCGGTGACAGCCACACGGCCACACACGGTGCGTTTGGTGCGCTTGCCCACGGCATTGGTACATCAGAAGTTGAACATGTTCTGGCAACACAGACTTTGATCCAAAAGAAGTCAAAAAATATGAAAGTTGAAATCACCGGCAGCCTGCGCCCCGGTGTGACCGCTAAAGACATTACCATGTCTGTGATCGGTGTTACGGGAACTGCGGGTGGAACGGGTTACGTGATTGAATATTGCGGCCAAGCCATTGAAGAGTTGTCTATGGAAGGGCGTATGACGGTCTGTAACATGGCTATTGAAGGCGGTGCGCGCGCAGGACTGATTGCACCGGACCAAAAGACCTATGATTACGTCAAAGGTCGGCCACATGCGCCAAGCGATGCCGATTGGGACAAAGCAATGGCCTATTGGAAAACCCTGTTTACCGATGAAGATGCGCATTTTGATAAGGTGATCACGCTTAAAGGGGAAGATATTGCACCAAGTGTTACTTGGGGCACTTCACCCGAGGATGTTTTGCCGATTGATGCGGTCGTTCCTGCACCAAGTGATTTTGAAGGCGGCAAGGTAGAAGCTGTTGCACGGTCATTGGAGTACATGGGCCTTGAAGCGGGCCAGAAACTGACAGACGTTGCGATTGATACGGTGTTTATCGGGTCCTGCACCAACGGGCGCATCGAAGACCTGCGTGCTGCGGCGGCTGTTCTGAAAGGTCACAAAATCAAAGACGGGATGCGTGCAATGGTTGTGCCCGGTTCCGGACTGGTGCGTGCACAAGCCGAAGAAGAAGGCTTGGCCGATATCTTTATAGAGGCCGGTTTTGAATGGCGCATGGCGGGATGTTCCATGTGTCTGGCGATGAATCCGGATCAGCTGGCGCCGGGGGAACGTTGTGCGGCGACATCGAACCGTAACTTTGAGGGCCGTCAGGGCCGTGGTGGGCGCACGCACTTGCTAAGCCCTGCGATGGCAGCAGCAGCGGCTGTGACGGGTCATTTAACGGATATTCGTACTTTTGAAGGAGCTGCATAATGGAAAAGTTTGAAAACGTATCGGGTGTTGCCGCCCCAATGCCGCTGATCAATATCGACACGGATATGATCATTCCGAAACAGTTCTTGAAAACCATCAAACGTTCCGGTCTGGGTGTGAACCTGTTTGATGAAATGCGTTATGACCAGGACGGTAGTGAAATTGCCGACTTCGTGCTGAACCAGCCTGCGTATCGCAATGCCGGGATTATTGTGGCGGGTGATAACTTTGGTTGCGGCTCTTCGCGCGAACACGCGCCTTGGGCGTTACGTGATTTCGGTGTGAAGGTGGTGATTTCAACATCGTTTGCCGATATTTTTTACAACAACTGTTTCAAAAACGGAATTTTGCCGGTGGTTTTGCCCAAAGAGGCGGTGGACACTTTGATGGATGATGCCGGGAAAGGTGAAAATGCACGTATCGCGGTTGATCTGGAAAACCAGACCGTGTCTGCAACAGATGGAACTGTGTTTGGGTTCGAGGTTGATGCCTTTAAAAAGCACTGTCTGTTGAATGGTTTAGACGATATCGGCCTGACGATGCAAAAGACTGATGCTATTGATAAATTCGAAGAAAAATACGCTGAAATCATGCCCTGGGTATAAAAATCAGGATAATTACGCTATTTTAGGCCGCTTTTCAGCGGCCTTTTTTAATAAAATGCTGATTAAGAAAGCACGCAAAGCCACTGAATCTCAACAAATATATATAAAAAGCTTGACGAATAAGGCTTTTTTGCCACAATTAGGGCAATAATAAGGCCCAAAGGCCAGATATTACTCTCAACGCTAGAGTAAAACATGAGGATGAGGCAGTGTTTTTTAGACTTACAGGGGCAGCTGTAAGGGCAATGATTGTAGCAATCTTAGTGATGCTACCTGCGTTCTTACTGACGGGAATAACACAATCAGGACTGGAATTTACGCGCATCGTCGCGACGATTGCTGCAGTGTTCGTGATTTACGAATACGGTTTTGCAACCCCGTCTGTTATCGAATTTCGATATGCGGCACCTTATAACCGGATCAGGTTTATGCTGTTGCTGGCCCTTGTTCTGACACCGGCGTATCTGATTTCAATTGTATTGGATGGGCAGACGTTAAGCGGCACATTAGGGCACGATATTTTCGCGTTGATGGATTTTAAATACAGTCCGGCTACGATTGTGGCCAATACATTATCCGGGAATGATCCTGCCCTGCGCGCGGCGATTTGTCAGGCAATCGCTTTTAATGTGATGATCAGTCTGGCATGTGTTTTGGCGTTTTGTGCTGCGCTCTTTACAAACATTTTACGGTTTGGCGGTGAAGGTTTTAATTTGTGGTTGAATATGCCGACCTATAAATCCTACGATGTATCAAGTTTGCAGGAAAGACTGATAAATTCGGCTTTTGCCAGTATGCTTATTGCTTTTTTGATTCCATTATTCGGCCCCACTGCCGTCGATGTTTCCATCGTTTGGTTTTCAACTGACGGGGTTTTGGCGCCGATTGCGGTTGCTTGGGTGATAGCAGTTTGGACTTATCTGCCCGCAATTTATCTTATGCGCGCCGCTGCGTTGACAAAAGTTGCAATGACGCGTGGCGATAAGGGGCGATGGATTCCTGTCTGATCCTTAATAAAATGTGCCTATAAGCTTGACCAAATCCATCATGCAGATTACCCGTTGGGCAACTGCATAAAAGGGATTTGGCTATGAATACTCCATCTTTGTTAATTTTGCCGGGTGACGGTATCGGTCAGGAAGTAATGGCTGAAGTTCAGCGTATTATTGCGTGGTATGGTGACAAACGCGATCTGACGTTCGATGTGTCAGAGGATCTGGTTGGCGGTGCCGCTTACGACAAGCACGGCACACCGCTGCATGATGATACGATGGCCAAGGCGCAAAATGTGGATGCGGTTTTACTGGGTGCCGTTGGCGGGCCGAAATACGATGATCTGGATTTCAGTGTGAAACCCGAACGCGGGCTACTGCGTCTGCGCAAGGAAATGGATTTGTTTTCCAACTTGCGTCCGGCACAGTGTTTTGATGCGCTGGCGGACTTTTCTTCGTTGAAGAAAGAACTGGTTTCGGGTCTGGATATTATGATTGTGCGTGAACTGACTTCGGGGTCTTATTTCGGTGAGCCACGCGGTATTTTCATCGAAGACGGTCAGCGCGTTGGCATTAACACACAACGCTATACCGAAAGCGAAATTGACCGCGTTGCGCGGTCGGCGTTTGAGTTGGCCCGCAAGCGCAATAATCGCGTGTGTTCGATGGAAAAAGCCAATGTGATGGAAAGCGGTATTTTGTGGCGTGATGTTGTGACTGAGGTACACGCGGCGGATTATGCGGATGTTGAACTTAGCCACATGTATGCAGATGCGGGTGCGATGCAGTTGGTGCGCGCGCCTAAGCAGTTTGATGTTATCGTGACCGATAACCTGTTCGGTGACATCCTGTCTGATTGTGCGGCGATGTTGACAGGCTCGCTTGGTATGTTGCCATCTGCGTCCCTAGGTGCGCCGATGGAAAACGGCCGCCCGAAAGCAATGTATGAACCGGTTCACGGATCAGCACCTGATATTATGGGCCAGGGCAAAGCCAACCCATGTGCTTGTATCTTAAGTTTCGCCATGGCCCTGCGTTACAGCTTTGATCAGGGCGAAGAGGCGACACGTCTGGAAGCGGCTGTTGAGGCGGTTCTGGCCAAGGGTATCCGCACCGGGGATTTGATGATGGCAGATGGTGGCACACCTGTTTCGACAAACCAGATGGGTGACGCGATTTTGGCGGAATTGGAAGCTAGCCTGTAAGGGCATACCGAGTAGATGAATTTGGAAAGGGCCGTCCGTTTTGGGCGGCCTTTTGCTATCCAAGGCTTACTAAAAATCTAAATGTCCTAGATAGGACATATACTTAACTTATTGAAAATAATGGTAATAGTGTAGAATTTACCATGCAAATGCCACCAGATCAAATAAGATTCGTTTACTCACCCTTAAGATGATTGTATGAATAGTTAATAAACCAAAAAAGGAAAGATTATGAAAATTCTTATTGCAACTATTATCACAGTTTTGGCTACATCTACTGCTTTTGCCCATTCGGGTGGAACAGATGCGAAGGGCTGTCATGCAGGCTCGAAGCCTTATCACTGCCATTAAGGTAAGTTAGTAGAAAAGCCGTCTTAATTACTGGGCGGCTTTTTATCCCCGGCACATAGTTTTTTCGCACTCATCTCAATTCTCGCCATCTTCACATGCCCAAAGCCGCGAATGTCTTTGGGCCGTTCGGCAATGGCCAAAGCGGTTTCGAGGTCTGCATCTTCACCAATCTCCAAAATCATGGATTTATATTCTGTAACCAACGCGCGCTCTTTACGGCGTTCCTGCGAATAACCAAACGGATCAAGCGGGGTGCCGCGTAAGCCTTTGAGTTTTGACAAAACCTTGAAGACTGGGAAAATCCATGCACCGAATTCGTATTTTTTCGCTTTACCCGTGACGGGGTCGGGGCGTGATAACAGCGGTGGCGCAAGCGAGACTTTCAGTTTCAGATCGCCCTCGAATTGTTCGCGTAGTTTTTCCTTGAACGACGGGTCGGAATAAAGCCGCGCGACCTCATACTCGTCCTTATAGGCCATCAACTTATAGAGGTTGCGGGCAACAGCACTGGCATAGGGCTTATCCGAAATCTTTGCTATGAAGTCACTGTAGTTGTTTGCATAAGCAGCGTTTTGATAGGCGGTTAAACGTGCTGCGTGGTCTGCGATAATTTCGTCCAGTGTTTGCGGTTCAACTTCCGCTGTCATACTGGGCAAAAGCGCATCTACGCGGGTTGCGTCATTGATCCAGTGGCGGCCCAGCGCGAAGGCGTTCTTGTTCATTTCAACCGCCACACCATTGAGTTCAATCGCGTGGCTAATCGCCTTTTCGCTAAGCGGGATAAGACCCTTTTGATAGGCGACACCAAGCATGAACAGGTTAGTGCCGATACTGTCGCCCAGCAGTTTTGTGGCATAGTTGGTTGCATCGACGAAATCGGCATTTGCCTGCCCGACAGTATCAACGACACGATTGTGCATCAGGCCCGTTGGTAGGGTGAAGTCACGCTGGTAAGCGAATTCGCGTGGCATTTGTTCGTGGGTGTTGATCAGCGCATGGGTGGATTTTGACAGGGTCGAAAGGGCCTGATTGCCTGCGCCCACGATCACATCACAACCCAGCATCAGGTCGGCGCAGCCGTCAGCCACGCGGATGGTTTTGATGGCTTCCGGCCCGCTGGCCAGTTTGATGTGCGAATAGACCGAGCCGCCCTTTTGCGACAGGCCTGCCATGTCAATGATACCGCTGCCCAACCCATCAAGGTGGGCGGCCATGCCGACCAATGCACCGATGGTGACAACACCTGTGCCGCCAACGCCTGTGACCAATATGGAATAGGGTTTGTCTAGGCTTGGTTTACTGACGGGTTCCGGCAATTCCGGCAGGTTGATCAGGGTTGCTTTGTTTTTGCGTGGGGTGCCGCCCTGCACGGTGACAAAGCTGGGGCAGAAACCGTCTGCACAAGTGAAATCCTTGTTGCACACCGACTGGTCGATTTTGCGTTTACGGCCCAACGGTGTGTCCAGCGGTTGCACCGCAACACAGTTGGATTGCACGCCGCAATCACCGCAGCCTTCGCAGACGTCCGGGTGGATATAAAGGCGTTTGTCGATGTCGGGCATGGTGCCGCGTTTGCGCCTGCGGCGGGTTTCGGATGCGCAGGTTTGGTCATATAAGATGACACTGATACCTTTTACCTTGGCAATTTCTTCCTGTACTTTTTGCAGATCGCGGCGGTGGTGGATTTTTATGCCGCTTGGCAGGCGTGATTTATCGATGCGTGCGGGGTCTTCGGTGACGTATTCCAATTTGGTCACCCCTGCGGCCAGAACCTCGGCCACGACATCATAAGCGTCCATGCCGCCATCGTGCAATTGGCCACCTGTCAGGGCGACCGCGTCATTATAAAGGATTTTGTAGGTCATGTTGATGCCAGCGCCCACGGCGGCGCGTACGGACATGATGCCGGAATGGTTATAGGTGCCGTCACCGATGTTCTGGAATACGTGATCGCAGGTAGAAAACTTGGCTTCGCCGATCCAGTTTGACCCTTCCGCGCCCATATGGGTGTAGCCCTCTACCCCGCGGTCCATGAATTGTGCCATCCAGTGGCACCCGATGCCCGAAAAGCCGCGTGCGCCTTCGGGCAGAATGGTGGATGAATTGTGCGGGCAGCCTGCGCAAAATACCAAACCGCGTGCGACGGGCAGTTCATCGCGTGTTTCGGTTAGGCGTGCTTTCAAGTCACTGACTTTGTTTTCCAGCGATTTGCCGCCCTTCAGGGCCAGCAAGCGTTCCCCTATGGCGGCAGCGATCTGCACGGAATTCAGGGCCATTTCCGGTTGGAATAAAGTGACACCTGTTTCGGATTTTTTGCCGATAATGGTTGGCTGGTTTTCCTGACCGTAAAGGATAGTGCGAAGCTGATCTTCGATAAGACCGCGTTTTTCCTCAACTACAATGACCCGGTCCAAGCCTTTGGCAAAAGTGGTGATGCCGGTGGGTTCCAGCGGCCAGGTCATGGCGACTTTATAAAGGGCTAATCCCATTCTGTTGGCGCGGGCTTTGTCGATGCCCAGCTCGTCCAAGGCCTGCAACACGTCCATATAGGATTTGCCTGTTGAAACGATACCTATTTTAGGGGACTTTCCGCCGTTATAGATAGTTTGATCAAGTTTGTTGGTACG
>Ga0316189_10001496_pt1 | contig 23117 bp, 17 predicted proteins | sample LowCovwburrow_MG_FD_204930 | JGI IMG/M metagenome (GOLD analysis project Ga0316189, IMG submission 204930) | Coastal sediment microbial communities from Maine, United States - Lowes Cove worm burrow | ecosystem: Environmental > Aquatic > Marine > Coastal > Sediment | place: USA: Maine... | reverse complement strand
ATGGCGCGTGTTTTTGCCTATTTTATGGAACGCCGCGTGCAAATGACAGACGAAGCTATATTTAACGATACCTCAAATAAAATAAAAGAAGCAATAGAAAAAATTTATAATAAAAACCAATCTAAAACAGAGATAAGCGCAACAGCATTCGAGATTGCCTTAAACCAACTTATTTAAAACCAAATTTATGGAAGCAGCAATTATTTTAGTATTTGTAATGGGCTATTTAGCCATTACCCTTGAGCACAATATAAAAATCGATAAACTTATTCCGGCACTGGTTATGATGGCTATTTGTTGGGCATTAATAGCTTTAGGGATTGATGGTTTTTCGGAGTGGTTCGATTCAGGTAAGCATGCATTGCTAGAAAATTTTGGTTTGTTGGAACATGAAGAGAAAATGCACCTCATGGAAGAAACACTCTTGCATCATCTAGGTAAAACATCAGAAATATTAGTATTCCTTTTAGGTGCCATGACCATAGTTGAAATCATTGATTATTTTGATGGTTTTTCAACAATAAAAAGTTTTATACGCACAAGGAAAAAAACTAAAATATTATGGATTTTCTGCTGCTTAGCATTTGTGCTTTCAGCTATTATAGATAACTTAACAGCTACTATTGTGTTAATTTCTATTCTACAAAAAATAGTAAAAGATAGGAGCGCACGTATATGGTATGCAGGTTTGATTATTATCGCCGCCAATGCTGGTGGTGCATTCTCGCCAATTGGAGACGTAACAACAACCATGCTTTGGATTGGAGACAAAGTGTCTACGGGGCATTTATTTGTGTATTTATTTATACCATCATTAATATGTATGGTTGTGCCAGCATTTATTGCTTCATTCTTACCAGCATTTAAAGGTGACCTAGAAATTGAAAAAGTTGAGGATAAACCAAAAAGCAAGTATAGTAGTATTATGCTATATTTAGGTTTAGGTGCTATAGTATTTGTACCTATTTTTAAAGTCATCACGCATTTACCACCTTATGTCGGTATGATGCTGTCTTTAGGTGTTGTAGCAATTTTTGCTGAGGTTTACAGTAATTCTAAATTTAGTATGACTGAGGTTAATTCTGAAGAAAGCGATGCGCATGCCATGCATAGCCCGGTGCATCACTCATTATCAAAAATAGAATTACCTAGTATTTTATTCTTCTTAGGGATTTTAATGGCTGTAGCTGCTTTAGAATCTTTAGGAATATTATTTGGCTTTGCAAGTACCTTAAAAGAATCCATTCCAATGCTTGGCACAGAAATGGATGGTACACAGGTGTCAGACCTAGTGGTTATATTGTTAGGAATTGGATCTGCGGTTATAGATAATGTGCCTTTGGTAGCGGCGAGTTTGGGCATGTTTACCGAGGCTTTAGACGACCAGCTTTGGCATTTTATAGCCTATTCTGCTGGAACTGGAGGCAGTATGTTAATTATAGGTTCAGCAGCAGGCGTTGTAGCTATGGGCATGGAAAAAATAGATTTTTTCTGGTACTTAAAAAAGATTTCATGGTTGGCTTTAATTGGTTTTCTAGCTGGAGCTGCTGTATTTATGTTAACTAGAACTATATTTTAATTAAAAATGAAGCCTCAACTTTTTATCGAGACTTCAAAATAAAATGGTCATTTTTGCGTCTTGCACTGAGTGTAGTCGATGTGAAGGCAGGAATCTAAGCAAAAAGTATTTTTGCTATACTTTAACATAAAAAGATACGTTATACAGTTGCAATAAATTTAATTATATGCTAAATATTTTATTACTAAATACACAAGAAGGAACAGAAGTAGTTACTGATGAATCGGTTGAAAAAACACTTTCAATTATCGAATTAATAAGTAGCGGTGGAGTCGCAGGACAAGTTATAATTGCTATTTTGTTTTTATTACTTATTGTAGCTTCATACATTTATTTTGAAAGACTATTTGCCATAAAAGCAGCATCAAAAGTAGACGCTAATTTTATGAATCAAATTAAAGACCATGTAAGCCATGGTAAAATAGATTCGGCCCAAATGCTTTGTGCTCAAGTAAATTCACCTGTGTCAAGATTAATTGGTAAAGGTATTTCTAGAATAGGAAAACCCCTAGCCGATATTAACACCGCTATTGAAAACGCGGGGCGTTTAGAAATTTACGGCTTAGAAAAAAATGTAAGTGCCCTTGCAACAATCTCTGGAGCAGCACCTATGATAGGATTTCTTGGTACAGTAGTTGGAATGATATTAGCCATATTTGAATTGGCTAATGCTGGAGGAACTATAGAAATGGATGTTTTAGCTAGCGGATTATATACCGCCATGACAACAACCGTTGCCGGTTTAATAGTTGGTATTGTAGCATACATTGCTTATAATCATTTAGTGGTAAGAACCGATAAGATAGTCTATCAAATGGAAGCAAATTCGTTAGAGTTTTTAGATCATTTAAACGAACCAACGTAATATGAATTTTAGAGGAAGAAATAAGGTAACACCAGAATTCAATATGTCGTCAATGACAGATATTGTATTTCTGTTACTTATCTTTTTTATGATTGCTTCAACCTTAGTGACTACTAATGCTATTGATATTGTATTACCGAAAGCCAGTGGCAAAACCGAGAATAAGAAATCGGTAGCGGTGAGCATTAAAAAAGATTTAACCTATTATATCGATCAAAAACGAGTTGGGATTAGTGTTTTAGAAAACGAATTATTAACTGCCTTATCGTCTCAAGAAAAACCAACTATAGTTTTAAGAGCTGAAAAATCGGTACCTGTTGAAAACGTTGTAAAGGTTATGGATATCGCTAATAGAAATAAGTTTAAAGTCATTTTAGCAGTAAAACCTAATTAAGCATATCGTCATTACGCGTCCCGAGAATTTTTTTTCAAGCGGTTAAAATGATATTTTGGTTTAGTTTATTAGTTTTAGCAACGAATTGCACTAATATGCACGAATAAAAGAGTTTATCTCATTTAAAATTCGTGAAATGATTGTCCAAAGTAATCGCACGAATAGAAAAATCTAAAGATTTTTCAAAAATCAGTGAGAATTCGTGTAATTCGTGGCTAAAGATTTTTATGCTGTGTTGAATCAACGCCATTTTAAAATATTTAAACAATTTGTCAATAGGAATGAGGAACAAATGATGCGGTAATCTTTTTAAATGAAACAAGATTTTGTCTCTGCCTACAATTTTAAAGCAATAGTATAGAATGAAGTATTTTGAAACCATACACGAAAAGAATTCTGCTAGAATCACGGCGTTGATTACTATCATTCTTTTGGTGCTATTGTTTGTGGTTGGCACAACATATATGGATCCGCCAGAAGAATATGGTGTTGCAATAAACTTTGGAACAACAGACTTTGGTAAAGGCAATGTGCAGCCTAAAAAACCTGTAAAATCTGAACCAAAAGAGATTGAAAAACCACCACAACCCGATGTTTCAAAAGCAGAACCAACAAAATCGTCGGATACTAAAGAAGAAGTTTTAACAGAGGATAATTCTGAAGCCATTGCCATAAAAAAGCAGAAAGAAGCAGAGGCAAAGGCCAAAGCTGTTGCAGATGCTAAAGCCAAAGCTGAAGCCGATAGAATTGCTAAAGAAAAGCAAGAACAAGAAGAAAAAAAGAAAAAGTTAGATGCTTTAATTGGTGGTGTTAGTAAATCTGAAGGTAGCGAAACCGGCAGTGAAGGCAACGATAATAAAGCAGGCGATAAAGGACAATTAGATGGTGACCCTTATGCACCAAGTTATTTTGGTGGTAAAGGCTCTGGCACGGGAGGCGTAGGTTATGGTTTAAATGGTCGCGGTAGAGCATCATATAAAACGCTTAAACAAAATTGTAACGAATCAGGAATGGTTATTGTTAGAATTGTAGTTAATAAAAATGGTAATGTTGTCGAGGCAACTCCTGGTGTAAAAGGCACTACAAATACGGCACAATGCTTATTAGACCCTGCTAAAAAAATTGCTTTATCCCATAAATGGCCAGCCGATTCTAAAGCACCTGCAAAGCAAATAGGTTTTGTAAAAGTAAACTTTAAATTGGGTCAATAAAAATGACGTATCAAGATACATTAAATTGGATGTTTTTGCAATTGCCAATGTATCAAAAACAAGGTAAATCAGCTTATAAATCAGATTTAAGTAATACCTTTTTACTTATTAATCATTTAAATAATCCGCACGAAAATTTTAAATCTATTCATGTAGCTGGAACTAATGGTAAAGGCTCTACAAGCCACATGTTGGCTTCTGTTTTACAAGAAGCTGGTTATAAAGTAGGACTCTATACTTCTCCACATTTAAAAGATTTTAGAGAACGCATTAAAATAAACGGAAAAGAAGTAAGCAAGCAGTTTGTAATTGGTTTTATAAAGCGAAATAAATCATTTTTTGAATCAAATCAATTGTCGTTTTTTGAAATGACTGTAGGTATGGCATTCGATTGTTTTTCAAAACAAAAGGTAGATATCGCTGTTGTTGAGGTTGGTTTAGGCGGACGCCTAGATTCTACTAACATTATTACACCAGAAGTTTCGGTAATTACAAACATTGGTCTCGATCATACACAATTTTTAGGAAACACACTTGAAGCCATTGCTTTTGAAAAAGGAGGCATAATTAAACCAAATGTACCTGTCGTTATTGGCGAAACTCAAAAGGAAACGAAACCCATTTTTGAAGCCTTAGCAAAAAAGAATAGCTCAAATATTGTTTTTGCAGACAAAGAAATTACCGAAATTTATAAATCGGATTTAATAGGAGGTTATCAGGCTAAAAATATTAAGACAGCAATTCAAACGATAAAAGCGCTTCAGCAAAAAGGCTATAAAATTTCTCAAAATAATATAAAGGAAGGTTTATTAAAAGTAATTAAAAACACGCACTTGTTAGGGCGTTGGCAAGTTTTAAATAGTAATCCAAAAGTGGTTTGCGATACAGGACATAATAGAGAAGGTTTGCAATATGTGATGCATCAGCTTTTAAATGAAAAATTTGATGGGCTTCATATTGTTTTTGGCGTTGTTAATGATAAAGATATAAATACCATTGCAGATTTATTGCCAAAAAGTGCGGCCTATTATTTTTGCAAGCCAAATATTCCTAGAGGTATGGATGCTAAAAAACTCAAAGAAATATTAAATAAACATAATTTAATAGGCGCATCTTATGGTTCTGTAAAGGAAGCCTATAAATCGGCATTAAAACAAGCAGGTATAAACGATTTTATATTTGTTGGAGGTAGCACCTTTGTTGTTGCAGAAATAATTTAATACTATTCCATGTTTTGAGACTATATTTGAAAACCTAATAAAATAAAACATTATGAAAAACTTTTTTACGCTTTTATTACTCGTTGCAACGACATTCTCATTTGCTCAAGAATCAACCCTATTAAGATTAAATTATAATCAAGGAGATGTCTATTTAATGCAGATGAATATGAAGCAAAACATAGGAGAAGGTACAATGATTATGGATATGACCATGGATATGCCTATAAAGATATCTGGTGTTAATGATGGTATTTATAGTTCAGAAATGAGCTTTAAGCGTGTTAAAATGGATATGGAACAAGTAGGGGTTAAAATAAATTATGATTCAAATATGAAGGAGGAAGATTTAGATGAAACTTCTAAAATGATGAGTGCGCAAATGAAACCAATGCTAGAAACGGTTTTAGAAACTAAAACGAATGTTTACGGAGAACTTTTAGAAATGAAGATGATAAAAGGCTCGGGAAATGTAGATCAGTTTACTAGCCAAGCACAAAGTGTTGTTTACCCAAAAGAAGCAGTAACTGTTGGTTATTCTTGGTCCGAAGAGAGAGATACCAATGGGATGAAAATTAACAGTACATACACTGTAAAATCTATTGATGATAAAACCGTTGTATTAGCTGTTAAAGGTGGTATATCTGGTTCGTCTGCAGGGAGTTTAACCGGGCGTATGAATATAGATAAAGCTTCAGGTGTACCGATATTATCTATTATTAATATGGATTTTGAAATTATGGAGCAAAAAGTTGTTAGTGAAATCGTTATGAAAATGGAAAAAGCATAGTTATTATGCTAAAAATGGATAGTTAGTTTAAGAGTGAAAATTTATTTATTTTTTCACTAAAAAGTTTTTGCAGTATTAAAAACTAGATTATATTTGCATCCCGATAGATAACGAGACTATCTTAGAGGGCGACTAGCTCAGTTGGTTCAGAGCACTTGGTTTACACCCAAGGGGTCAGGGGTTCGAATCCCTTGTCGCCCACAAAAGCTCCCAGAGATGGGAGCTTTTTTTATTTATGAATAATTACGCTGCAGACCTGACAGGTTTTTAAAACCTGTCAGGTCTCCTAAATCGTATTCAAATACTATAATGACCGTGTTAAATTATTATGATTTAGCTATTTATAAAATTTCTAAAGTCTTTTCTAAAGCCATACCTCGTGAGCCTTTAATTAATAGTGTAGTATTCTTTATTTGAGAAAAGTCGAATTCATTTTTAAAATCTTCAAATGTTTTATATTGAACGACGCTTTCAGAACGGCTTTCAGATTGATAAAAATTTTCACCAATAAACACTACGCGGTCAATATTTAAAGAAACTACTAAATCTAAAATGTTTTGATGTTCTTGTTTAGCGTCGTTACCAAGCTCGAACATATCTCCAAGAATCGCTGTTTTTTGCCCTTTTTGTTTTTCGAAATTAAGTAAAGCCGCACTCATGCTCGTAGGGTTTGCATTATAGGCATCTAAAATAATTTTGTTAGTGCCTTTTTTTATGATTTGCGATCGGTTATTGGTTGGTGTATAATTTTCAATAGCATGTTTAATAGCTTCATCTTTTACTTTAAAATAATTTCCCATACTAATGGCAGCTGCTATATTGTTAAAGTTATAATCGCCTATAAGCTGACTTTTTAGGTTTAAGCTATGGTATTTACATGCAACAAAAGGTTTGGCATCAATAAAATCAATATGTATATCTGTAAACGTATTATTGCCAAAAATAAATCGTTTGGCATTATTAGTTTTGCTAAGTTGAATACTGTCATTTCCATTAACAAAAATGGTTTTATTATGAGCAATTAAATAATCATACATTTCACTTTTACCTTTAATAACACCTTTAACGCTGCCAAAACCTTCTAAATGTGCTTTTCCGAAATTAGTTATATAACCGTAATCTGGTTTGGCTATACGACACAAAAAAGCAATCTCTTTTAAATGATTTGCACCCATTTCTACAATACCAATTTCGGTATCGGTATGCATTGAAAGTAATGTTAGTGGTACGCCTATATGATTGTTTAAATTACCAACCGTTGCCGTTGTTTTATATTTTTGTGATAATACAGCGTTTATTAATTCTTTGGTCGTTGTTTTTCCGTTACTACCCGTTAAAGCTATAATAGGAATATTTAAAAACGCCCTGTGATAAGATGCTAACTTTTGAAGTGTTTCAAGCGTGTTATTTACGGTTATAGCTTGGGGCGAGGTTTTATATTGCGCTTCGTCAATGACTACGTATGTTGCGCCTTTTTTTAAAGCTTGTTCTGCATAAACATTGCCATTAAAGTTATCGCCTTTAAGTGCGAAAAAAATGTCGCCTTTTTCAATTTTTCTTGTATCGGTACAAACAGCGTTGCATTCTAAGAAAAGCTTATGTATATAATCTATTTTCAATATGTGTTTTAGTTTATTGGTTTAGATGTTTTCTCGATAGCTATCCATATTAATTAAAATTTAACGATGTGGATAATTTTTTATGAATTAAAAGTATAAAAAAAGTCCTAACTTGCATTAGGACTTTTAAATAATATTTATTTGAAGTTTTTTTAGCTCTTCGTTTTATTTTTAGTTTTGCTTTTAGACCCTACACGAGACATTGCGCATCTAAACCCTATATAGTCTGTAGCCATATCTTGTGGGAAGTAACGTCTTTGAGCTGGGTCTAACCAGTATTCTCTATCTTTCCAAGAGCCACCTTTGTAAACCCTAACGTTGTCGTTAATTAAAGACGATCTGTTATTGCTTTTATCGTATTCTCTAATAATATTCCCTAAAGAGTCTCTCGTAATTGTATGTTTAGGTGAGTTATACATTTGGCGCGTTTGAGAATCTGCATTAGCACCATCAGTTTCTTCATCATTAAAGCTTTCAAAATGACGAGAAGAGCGTTTGTCTCCATCTCTAAAGTTTATAGCATTACTCTTATCGAAATTAGTTCTTAAATACGTTTCATTTTCATCAACAGGAACCTGTAGTATTTCACCAGGTAAATTTCTAGCGATTACTTTTCCGTTAGATAGGGTGTCGTAAACAATATCGTCAGAGGTTACTACTTTTACCGACCCATCATCGTTAATGGCATTTTTGGTGTAAACGTTTCCACGGTAGTAGTTAAAGTCGTTAAACTCATCATCAATAATAGGTCTGTAAACATCTGCTACCCATTCGGCAACATTACCAGCCATATCGTATAACCCATAATCGTTTGGCTCGTATGATTTTACTTCGTTAGTAATATCTGCACCATCATCAGACCAACCTGCAATACCGCCATAATCTCCTTTTCCTTGTTTAAAATTTGCTTTTTGATCGCCTCTGTTTTTTCGTTTCCCTGAGCGAGTGTATTGTCCGTCCCATGGGTATTTTTTACGCCCTCTATACAAGTTGAAACTTCTTAATTCACTTAAACCTAAAGCGGCGTATTCCCATTCGGTTTCTGTTGGGAGTCTGTATTTAGGTGAGATAATACCAGTTTCGCGAGTTGCATAAATACCGGTTTCATTACCATCGGCATCGGTTCTTACATTTCTTCTTTTACCATCGCCATTAATAATTTCTTCATTTCCACCATAAGTTAATGTAGGCGCATTAATGTAAGTGTCAGTGCTAAAAGTGGCATCGGCATTAACATCTAAAGTTTTAGCGTCTCTTTTTAAATAACCCGCTTTTTCTAAGTAAAATTCATTTACACGATCTGATCTCCAATTGGCATATTCTACGGCTTGAATCCAGCTTACACCAACCACAGGGTATTCTGCATAACCTGGGTGACGTAAATAGTTTTCAGTCATAATTTCATTAAAACCTAAACGGTTTCTCCAAACTAAAGTATCTGGTAAAGCGCCATTATAAATGGCTCTAAAATTATCGTCTGTTGGCGGATAAACCCGCTTAATCCAATCTAAGTATTCTAAATACATGACATTGGTAACTTCGGTTTCGTCCATGTAAAAAGATTGAACATGTTGTTGTGTTGGCGTATTATTCCAATCATGCATAACATCGTCTTGTACTTTTCCTTTTGTAAATGTTCCGCCTTCAATAAAGACTAATCCTGGAGAGGTTTCCTGTTCTTTAAAATTGGTATTGTATTGAAAACCACCTTCTCTGTCGTTGATTTGCCATCCTGTTCCTCTAGAACTATTCTTTGAACTCGAAGATTTTTTACAACCAATAGCGGTTACCGATAGTGCTAAAACTATCATAACCTTTAATGCTACTACTTTTTTCATATCCATACGTTTAAGTAAGCTAATAATATTTTTGGTGCTGCAATATAAGAATTAAAGCCAATATTGCAAGTGAATTTACGTATTTTAAACAAAAAAATATGCATTTCACCCTATTTTTCAAACACTACAACGATGTTTTTGCTGTTTTCCATCATTGTTTCGTGATTAATAAACGTCCGTTTTACTAATTTATTATTGTATTTTTGATGTGGTTTTAAAATTTGTTGTTTTTTTAATAATAACATTCCGTAAAAGGCGTTATTTTATCGATGAAAGAGAAAATATTATTTTTATTTTTAATTATTTCTGCTGCCATGTTCTCGCAGCAAAAAAGGTTTACAATTAATTGGGATGGTTACCAAACCATTTCTGGTGGAAATTATAATATTAAGATTCCAGCTTTTAATCCTGATAATTTTAGTTACGATTTTGATGAAGGTTTGCTATTTGTTACGCAATGGAAAATCTCGGATGCTATTAACGAATCTTCAATAAAAATTAGTAATGTTAGTTATGCTTTAGTTTCAAAAGAAGCATTAAAAGATTTAAATGTTAATTCTATTGGTAACAAATTAAAATTCACTTTAAAAAATTCTAAAGGAAGAAATCAACAATATGCTTATTTTCAGTTAACACCTATTATAAAGGATGCTAATGGGAATTATAAAAAAGTGCAATCTTTTCAAATAAGTTATAATACGAATACCAATAAAGCATCTTTGTTTAATAAAAGCAATGGTGCTTCTAGAGTAATAACAAATTCGGCTTTAAGCTCTGGCGAATGGTTTAAATTTTATGTAGATACTACAGGTGTTTTTAAAATTTCTAAAAATTTTTTGCAACAATTAGGAGTTAATGTTAATAGTGTTGACCCGCGAAACATAAAACTATACGGTAATGGTGGACGCATGATTCCTTATTCTAATGCAGTGCCATATCCTATAGATATTACCGAAAATGCTATAAAATTTGTTGGAGAAGGAGATGGTGTTTTTAATAACGAAGATCATATTTTATTTTATGCCCAAGGACCAAAAGAATTTAACGTAGAAAGCAATACCAATATTAATTGTTATACCGATAAGACTTATTATTACATTAATGTGAGTGCTGGCTTAGGTAAACGATTACAGACAATGGCTCAACCTACAGGGACCATAGATATGGTAATTGATACTTTTGAGGATTATAAATTTCATGAAGTCGATACACATAATATTGCATTTTTAGGTAGGCGCTGGTTTGGAGATCGATTTGATATAGATAGCGACAAAACTTTTGAATTCGATTTCCCTAATTTGATAACTTCTAGCCCAATACATCTTAAAGTATTTGTAGCATCGGCATCTTCAACATCAAGTAGTATGCAAATTAATGTAAATGGCAATGCGATTTCTAATCTTTCGATAGCTGGAGCATCGAATCCAACTTTAGCAAATGCTGCATCTTTTGATGGTAATGCGAATGTGAATTCGGATAAAATAGAGGTTAATCTTAATTATGATAACCAAGGAAACCCAAGTGGTATAGGCTATTTAGATTATATTTCTATTGAAGCTACTAGGGCTTTAAGTTTTGCCGATAAACAATTTCAATTTAAAAATAGTGCAGTGACTACGGCTTCAGGAATAGGGCAATATAATATTGCAAATGCTTCGCAAATTTCTGAGGTTTGGGATATCACCGATTTATATAATGTTACTAGTTATACAAACGAAGATGCTAATAACACACTTTCTTTTACATCAACTTTAGGGTCGCTTAAAACTTACGTTGCTGTAACGCCATCGGATTATTTTAACCCGAAAATTGATACAGATAAAACCATTGCTAATCAGAATATAAAAGGCACTATTTTTCAGAATAGTAATGGGCAATTCCAAGATATAGATTATATTATTGTAGTACCAAACAATATGCTTAATCAAGCAGAACGTTTAGCACAAATAAACAAAAATCAGTATAATTTAAATGTTAAAGTAGTTGGGTTAAACGAAATATACAATGAGTTTAGTACCGGAAATCAGGATATTGGTGCCATTCGCAACTTAGTTAAATATGTTTACGATAATGCCAGTACGCCAGAAAATAGAATTAAATATGTGTGTTTATTTGGAGATGGCTCTTTCGATTATAAAGACAGAATTCCTAATAACACCAATATTATGCCTTCATGGTATTCTTATAACAGTTTTAATCTAACGAATTCGTTTGTTTCAGACGATTTTTATGGGATGATGGATGCTAACGAAGGCTCTATGACTACAAGCGATAAGTTGGATGTTGCAGTAGGCAGAATACTTGCAGATACTCCCCAACGTGCCAAAGAGATGGTCGATAAAATTGAAAGTTATTATGTAAAAGAAGCTTTTGGGAGTTGGAGAAATAATTTTATAGTTGTTTCAGACGATGTCGATAAAGATTGGGAAGGCATATTACAAGAAACCACAGATAATGTTGGAAATACGGTTAATCAAGAAAAAGCGTTCATAAACGTTATTAAAATCCATACCGATGCTTTTAAACAAGAAGCTTCTGCTGGCGGAGAAAGGTATCCGCAAGTAACAGAGTCTTTAATTAATGCTATAGATAATGGTGCATTAGTAGTTAATTATTTTGGACATGGTGGCGAAGAAGGTTTAGCCCAAGAACGTATTTTAACAAAACCCAATGTAGAAAGTTTTCGAAACTTTTGTAAACTTAATTGTTTTGTAACGGTAACTTGCGAGTTTACTAAATTCGATAACCCTTTTAAAGAAACCGCAGGCGAGTTTACCTATTGGAACAAAAAAGCAGGAGCCATTGGTTTAATTACTACCACAAGACAGGTTTTTGTAAACTTCGGAATTACTTTTAATAATGAATTAGGGCAATATTTATTTTCTTTTAGTGATGATGATAATTTTGAAGATTATGAGTACCCATCAATGGCAGAAGCTTTAAGGTTAACAAAAAACTCGCCCTCTATTTCTACTCAGAGTCAAAGACGATTAGTGTTTTTTATTGGCGATCCAGCCATGAAATTGGCATTTCCTAAACCAAGTGTAAGATTAACTACAATTAACGATGTCCCTATAACACAAGCTACAGATACTTTAAAGGCTTTAAGTTATATAAAACTTGCTGGAGAAGTTACAGATGTTTCGGGAGCAGTTTTAAGCAATTATAGTGGGACACTTTCTACCACCATTTACGATAAAAATATTGATAGACAAACCCTTGCAAATGATGGCACGCGTTTAAATGGACAGTTGGTGCAATTAGACTTTGAAACTCTAGGGGAAATTATTTTTAGAGGCCAAGCATCGGTTACAAATGGTCTGTTCGAATTCGATTTTGTAGTACCAAAAGATATTGGTATTCCTGTAGGTTTTGGTAAGGTAAGTTTTTATTCGAAAAACGAAGCATTATCTCAAGATCAATCTGGTGTGAGTCTTAATACTGTTAGAATTGGTGGGCTAAACGAAAATGCCGCCGAAGATAATACAGGTCCAGTAATCACACTTTTTATGAACGATGAGAATTTCGTGTCAGGAGGTATTACTAACGAATCCCCAACCTTATTAGCCAAATTAGAAGACGATAATGGTATAAACACAGCAAGCGGTATTGGGCACGATATTGTTGCTATTATAGATGGTGACGAAACCAATCCGTTTGTGTTAAACGATTATTATCAAACCGAAGTTGATAATTATAAAAAAGGGATTATATCATTTCCTTTTAGAGATTTAGAGCCTGGGCTTCATACATTAACCTTAAAAGCATGGGATGTATATAATAATTCTGAAATTGCTGAAATTCAGTTTATTGTCCATGATAAAGATCAAGTATTAGTCATTAATAATGTACTTAATTATCCAAATCCGTTTGTAAATTATACAGAATTTTGGTTCAATCACAATAGTTTAGACCCTTTAAACGTTTCTATACAAATATTCACCGTTTCAGGTAAGCTCGTTAAGACTATTAACGGGCAAACAAATGCGGGAACAAAAACCTCAAGTTCATTATCCAGAGATTTAGTTTGGGATGGAAGAGACGATTTTGGTGATAAAATAGGAAAAGGTGTTTATATCTATAAACTTACAGTACAGTCTAATTTACTAAATAAAAAAGTAGAAAAAATAGAGAAACTTGTAATACTCTAATAAAAATTTATATTTGTTAACTAAATCAAACCCATGAAGAACAGAATATTGCTATTAATAGCATTTGCTATTTTTTTTAAAGTTGAAGCACAAACAACAATAATACCAGATGATGATTCAAGAGTAATAACGACAGGATTACCTTTTGTTTTAATTGCACCAGATGCCCGAGCGGCTGCTATGGGAGATATGGGTGTAGCAACATCGGTTGATGCCTTTTCCCAACAGTGGAACTCATCAAAATACGTGTTTTCTGAAACCAAATCCGGAATAGCTGTAAGTTATACACCTTATTTGAGTAGATTAGTAAATGATATCTTTTTAGGAAATGTTACTTATTTTAATAGGATCGATGACAAAAGTGCGTTTGCAGCTAGTTTTAAATACTTTTCTTTAGGTGATATAGAGATTATTACTGAGGCACAAGCATTAGCTAATATTCAACCTCTAATAGAAAGACCTAATGAATTGACCTTAGATGTATCTTATGCTTTGCGTTTATCAGACCAGTTTGGAATGTCTGTCGCTATGCGTTATTTAAGATCAGATTTAAGAATACAATCTGCTGGAGATTTTGTGGATGCAGGTGCCGCAAGTACATTTGGAGTAGACATTTCTGGATATTATCAAAGTGAAGAAGAAGCGTATAACGATTTTAATGGGCGTTGGAGAATGGGATTTGCTATTCAAAATATAGGACCAAAGTTTAAATACGATGAAGGCGGATTTGATAATTTTCAGCCAACGATGTTGCGTTTAGGTACAGGATTCGATTTTATATTTGATGATTATAATAAAATTGCAGTAACCGTAGAAGTTGGTAAATTATTAGTACCAACACCTCCAATGCTAGGAGATGAGTATAATTATACTGATACAAACGGAAATGGAGTTTATGATGATGGGGTTGATACCAGAGGTTCGTTAGTTCAGTCAGATGTTATAATTGGCGGTAAAGACCCAGACGTAAGCTTTTTATCTGGTATATTCCAATCTTTTGGAGATGCACCAGGAGGATTTAGCGAAGAAATAAAAGAATTTACTTGGTCCTTAGGTGCCGAATATTTATACCAAGATTCATTTGCTTTTAGAGCAGGTTATTTTAATGAAAGTGAAGAAAAAGGCGCAAGAAAATTTTTAGCACTCGGTGCAGGGTTCAAATACAATGTAGTTAATATAGATTTATCATATCTATTCTCGGCATCTAAAGTGCAAAGTCCTTTAGAAAACACCTTGCGTTTTTCGTTAACCTTTAATCTAGGAACAGATACTTATAGAGAATATTAGTATTACACCAAATAAATGTATTAAAAACTATTGTCTCAAAGCAATAGTTTTTTTGTTTATATTGGTACCACAGTTTTATCCACATTGTGTCATTCATGAAGGAAGTAAAAATTGAATCAACACTTTATGTTTTTGAAGATTTAATCGAGTTGCCTAAAGATGTTATAAAATTAATGCATAAAGCCATAGACGCTAGAAAAAAAGCCTATGCGCCATATTCTAACTTTCATGTTGGAGCAGCAATACTTTTAGATAATAATGAAATAATTACAGGGGGTAATCAAGAAAATGCCTCGTATCCTTCGGGGTTGTGTGCAGAACGAACAGCTATTTATTACGCAGGGGCAAAATTCCCAAATGCTAAAATAGTACGCATGGCGATTACTGCGGGTTCTCAAAAAAATAAAACCACAAAACCAATCCCACCATGTGGTGCTTGCCGTCAAGCTATCGCAGAATACGAAGTAAAACAAGATGCGCCAATAGAAATTTATTTTATGGGAGAAACAGGTAAGGTTGCCAAGTCGAATTCATTAGCTAATCTTTTACCTTTAGTGTTTGATAAATCGGTATTATAGTGCTTTAATATTTCGGATATATAAATTATTATTTAGAAAATTAATAAATGGCAAATCTTATTAACTTAGATTGTTTTTTTTTATAATTTTTATACTTTCGTCAAATTGCGCTTTTTCAATACAACACAAAGTATTACTTTTGTATTCCGCTTATTAATAATATAATATTATTCGATGCAAAAAATCACAAAAGAAGTTTACCTAAAATGGTATGAAGATATGTTCTTCTGGAGAAAATTTGAAGACAAATTAGCTGCAGTATATATACAACAAAAAGTAAGAGGCTTTCTTCATTTGTACAACGGTCAGGAGGCCATATTAGCGGGTGCTTTACACGCTATGGATTTGACTAAAGACAAAATGATTACAGCGTATCGTAACCACGTACAACCAATAGGTATGGGTGTAGATCCTAGACATGTAATGGCAGAGCTTTACGGTAAAGTAACAGGAACATCTAAAGGTATGGGTGGTTCTATGCATATTTTTTCTAAAGAGTTTAGATTCTATGGTGGTCATGGTATTGTTGGAGGGCAAATTCCATTAGGAGCAGGCATTGCTTTTGGCGATAAATATCATGGTGTAGATGGCGTTACTTTATGTTGTTTTGGAGATGGTGCCGCAAGACAAGGCTCATTGCACGAAACCTTTAACTTAGCGATGCTTTGGAAACTTCCAGTAGTATTTGTTTGCGAAAATAATGGTTATGCTATGGGAACATCGGTAGAAAGAACAGCTAATCATACAGAAATATGGAAACTAGGTAAAGGTTACGAAATGCCTTGTGGACCTGTAGATGGTATGAATCCAATAAAGGTTGCAGAAGCATTCGACGAAGCGATAAAACGCGCACGTCGTGGCGACGGGCCAACATTTTTAGAATTGAAAACGTATCGATATAGAGGGCACTCCATGAGTGATGCACAACATTATAGAACTAAAGATGAGGTTGAAGAATACAAAAAAATTGACCCCATTACACAAGTGAAAGATATTATTCTTGAAAAGAAATATGCAACAGAAGCAGATATTAAAGTAATTGATAAACGTGTTAAAGACTTAGTATCAGAATGCGAGAAATTTGCTGAAGAATCTCCATTCCCCGAAAAGCAACAGCTTTATGATATGGTTTACGAACAAGAAGATTATCCATTTATAAAACACAAATTATAAGATATGGCAATAGTAGTAAACATGCCGCGTTTAAGCGATACGATGGAAGAAGGAACCGTTGCTGCTTGGTTAAAAAAAGTAGGAGATAAGATTGAGGAAGGTGATATTTTAGCTGAAATTGAAACCGATAAAGCCACAATGGAATTCGAATCTTTTAACGAAGGCACCTTGCTTCATATAGGCGTTCAAGAAGGTGAAACAACCAAAGTAGATGAACTTTTAGCTATTATAGGTGATGAAGGTGAAGATATTTCTGAATTATTAAATGGAGTAGCTAACACTTCCGCGGAAGCAAAAAAAGAAACATTAGAATCAAAAAAAGATGCTGATGTCACTTCGAACGCAGTCGAGAAGTCTCAAGTAGAAGCGTCAACCAATACAGAATTACCAGAAGGTGTTATCGTTGTAACCATGCCACGTTTAAGTGATACCATGGAAGAAGGCACCGTAGCAACATGGTTAAAAAAAGTAGGCGATACGGTTGAAGAAGGTGATATTTTAGCAGAAATAGAAACTGATAAGGCCACTATGGAATTTGAATCATTCCAGTCAGGAACTTTATTAGAAATTGGATTACAAGAAGGGGAATCTGCAAAAGTAGATGCACTTTTGGCTATTATTGGGCCAGCAGGAACAGATGTTTCTGGAGTAGCGGCTAATTTTGCAACAGCTCCATCTGAAAAGAAAGAAGAAGCGACAAAGGTTGAAATTAAAAAAGAAGCCTCAAAAACTGCTCCTGCTACATCGGCAACAAAAGCTAGTGCGCCAGCACCAACACCAGTTACAGCTAACGGACGTGTATATGTCTCTCCGTTAGCTAAAAAATTAGCTGATGATAAAGGGATAAACTTAACAAAAGTACAAGGAACTGGAGAAAATGGGCGTATTATAAAGCGTGATATAGAAAACTACGAACCAGCAGCAGGCGCAGCATCTGTTGGTAAATTTGTACCATCAGGACAAGAAGATTTTGATGATATAGATAACTCGCAAATGCGAAAAGCTATTGCAAAAGCATTAACAAATTCTAAATTTTCAGCGCCGCATTATTATTTAAGTGTGGAGTTTGATATGGAAAATGCTATGACATTCCGTGCACAATTCAACTCTATTCCAGACACTAAAATTTCTTATAACGATATTATTGTTAAAGCTTGTGCTTTAGCTTTAAAAGAGCATCCACAAGTAAATTCACAATGGTTTGCAGATAAAATGCGATTAAATAATCATGTACATATTGGTGTTGCTGTTGCTGTGTCAGACGGATTAGTTGTACCTGTTGTAAGGTTTGCTAATGAGCAAACTTTACCTCAAATAGGCGCAGCTGTAAAAGACTTAGCTGGAAAAGCAAGAAACAAGAAACTTACACCAGACGAAATGCAAGGGAGTACATTTACGGTTTCTAATTTAGGTATGTTTGGAATAGATACGTTTACATCTATTATTAATCAACCAAATTCGGCGATCCTTTCTGTTGGAAACATAGTTGAAAAACCAGTGGTAAAAAATGGACAAATAGTTGTGGGGCATACCATGAAATTATCTTTAGCTTGTGATCACAGAACAGTTGACGGTGCAACAGGAGCTCAATTCCTTCAAACATTAAAAGGGTATATGGAAAATCCGGTTACTATGTTAGTTTAATTGTCACTCTGAGCGCAGTCGAAGAGTCTCATTATAAATATTAAAAACCTGTTTCATTATTATTGAAGCAGATTTTTTTTATCTTTAATTTTTTAAAATATAAAAATGAATAGATATTTAAGCATTATAGTTGTATTGTTACTTTTAAGTTGTAGCTCATCGAAAACCATGATAATTCCTATTGCGGAGGATAGTGTAAAATCTAATTTAGAATACTTAGCTTCCGATGAATTAGAAGGTAGAAAGACAGGAAGCGAGGGCATAGAAAAAGCCGCCATTTTTATCGAAAAAAACTTCAAAAAAAATAATATAAAACCTTATTTCGAAACTTATCGAGATAGTTTTAATATAAAAAATATTGTTGGATATAATATTGTAGGCTATATAGAAGGAAACCATCCAGAATTAAAAAACGAGTTTGTTATTCTAGGAGCGCACTACGATCATATTGGCCATGGAAAAAAAGTAAATGGCGATATTATTGCCAACGGTGCTAACGATGATGCTTCTGGCACAGTGGCTGTTTTAGAATGGGCAAAATATTTTTCTAAAAGCAATAGCAATAAGAGAAGCATTCTTTTTACACTGTATTCAGCCGAAGAAATGGGGTTAAAAGGATCTAGTCATTTAGCTAAAAGGCTTAAGAAAGAAAATCTCGATTTATATACCATGATAAATTTTGAAATGATTGGTGTTCCAAGAGCAAAGGAAGAAACTATGGCTTATATATCGGGTTACGAAAAATCTAATATGGGTAAAAAATTAAATGAATATGGCGGAAAAGAAGTTATTGGATTTTTTCCGAAAGCTAAAGAGTTTAACTTGTTTATGAGGTCAGATAATTACCCCTTCTATAAAGCGTTTAATACTCCGGCACATGCTATTTCAACATTCGATTTTACAAACTTTGATTATTATCATCATGTAGATGACGAAGCAGATAAAATGGATTTTAAGCACATGACAGATTTTATGAATATAATGATTCCCGCACTAGAAGGCATGATAAATGCTCCAATTAAAGAGATAAAAATGAACGATGAGTAATATAATAATTACAGGAACAAGTAGAGGTATAGGTTTTGAGTTGGTAAATCTATTTGCAAAAGCAAAACATAAGGTATTAGCACTTTCGCGGAATGACAAACCTATAAAAGATTTGAATTTAGACAATGTGGTTTCGATGTCTTTTGACTTGTCTGATGTTGATGAATATGCTAAAGTTCAAGATTTTATTAAAAATAACTGGAAACGGGTTGATATTTTAATAAATAATGCTGGAACACTTATTAATAAACCATTTGCCGAAACATCATTATCAGATTTTGAGGAAGTTTACAAGACCAATGTTTTTGGAGTAGCAGAGCTAACACGTACTGTCTTACCTTTTATGAAAAACAAAAGTCATGTAGTAACAATAAGCTCTATGGGCGGTGTGCAAGGCAGTATGAAGTTCCCAGGGTTGTCTGCTTATAGCTCAAGTAAAGGCGCCGTTATTACTTTAACAGAATTATTAGCCGAAGAATATAAAGCACAAGGTATTTCGTTTAACGTACTGGCTTTAGGTGCTGTACAAACCGAAATGTTAGAAGAAGCGTTTCCAGGTTATAAAGCACCAACAACAGCCTTGGAAATGGCAGAGTATATTTTCAATTTTTCGTTTAACGGGAATAAGTATTACAACGGTAAAATGTTACAGGTTTCTAATTCTACGCCTTAAGAGATTGATTTAATCCTAGTTAATTATAATCTTAACGAAATAAAAAATGTAAAACAATTTTTTTTTATAGATTTATAATATACTAAGAAGATTAATAAATGTATAGCAGTTTTGATTTGAGTCTAAAGAAAGCAAGTATGTTAGTTACTTTCTTTCTTTTCTTTTTTAGTTTTCATGCTTCGGGTCAAACGGAACTTCATTCTGGTGTTTTAGTAAGTGATGTAGGGACTTCTAATAATATTGGTCGAGCAAATACAAGTAGAAATATTGCAGTAAATAAAGAAGGTCATATTTATATTGTCTTCACAGGTTCCTCTGGTATCAGAGTTGCAAAGAGTATAAATAGAGGAGCGCATTTTTTGCCAAGTATTTCAATATCTGGCGAAAACTCAGAACCGTCAATAGTTATAAATGAAGCGCAAGATATTTTTATATCCTGGTTGATTGGTGGCAGTGTAATGCTTTCAAAAAGTATAGATGGGGGAGCTACTTTTAGCTCAGCCCGAAATTTAGGTTCAGGTTTTGGCGATGCTGTACATATGGCCACTTTTGATAATAATATTTATTTAATTGATGAAGCGGGTGGTAATATTTTTTCAAACTCTAATAAAGGAGAAGGTGGTTTTGTTCAAATAACAAGAATGCTTTATGTATTCGCTGATATTAGAACAGATCAAAATGGAGTAGTTTATGTGCCATCAGACGATCCCAAGTTATATTTGTTTAAAAGTGAAAATTCGGGAATGAATTATTCTGAAATTATAATCAATGATAAAATAACATTTTTTTCTAGTTATGCTCTTAGTGATGGACCATGCGGGACATTTATCTTTGTTGGAGGAGGAGGAGATACAGATACACAAGGTTATAAAATAGATGTGTTAGACGGAAGTACTACAGCAATTACATTGGGAGAGAACACGGGTAATACCAACGGTAGAACACTTTTTGCAGATAATAGAGGCACCCTAGTTGATGGATATATTAATAATAGTAGTGAACTAATAATTAACGTAAGTTATGATCAAGGGCAAACTTTTAGTCTTCCAATACCCGTTGCTACTGGGTCTAGTCATAATGTAGATAGAAATTCATTTTATGAAGATATTGTAGTTGTATACGAACAAAATGGTAGTGTTTACTTGTCTGTATACAACGATTTACTTAAAAACATAAAAATTTCAAATTTAAATACTTCTGGATTATGCCTAGGAGATGTTTTTAATCTGCCCTTTGATTTATCTGGATCGTTCGACCTAAACACATCATTTTCTGTATTTTTAAGTAATACCACAGGTAGTTTTGAAAATAAAATATTAATAGGCTCTATTATAACAAATTCTGATGGATTTATAACTTGTACAATTCCTGATAACATTCCTTTTGGGGAATCATATAGATTGCAAATAGAGTCTCAAGAAAATTGTAGTCAGAGTAATAGTATTAATTTTAAAATTAGTGGAATTCAAATTAATAAACCAACTAATTTAATTGGATGTGATGACAATGATGATGGGATTTCAGAAAGTTTTGATACTTCAATGATTGAAAATGAAGTACTTAATGGGCAATCAGGATTAGTAGTTACTTATTTTGATGAAAATGGTAATTCGTTACCTAGCCCATTACCAAACCCTTATACTAATAAAAGTGTTGGAGGAGACAAGATAACTATAAGGGTTAGAAGTCCATTGACAGATTGCTTTTCTGAGACAACACTTAGTTTATATGTTTTTAATCTTCCAAAAGTCACAAAGCCGAATAATTTATATGCATGTGATGAGGGAAATGGCTTTGGTAGTTTTAACACAAAAGATTTAGAAAATAAAATACTTGGAAATCAAAGTAATTTAAAGATTTTGTATTTTGATGAAGATAATGTAGAATTGTCATCACCGCTTCCAGAAACTTTTATAAACCAAAAACCTTGGAAACAAATTTTACGCATAAGAGTTGAAAATGAACTTAACGTATTATGCTTTATGGAAACTAGTTTAGAACTTGTTGTAAACGAGCTACCACAGATTGAATTAGATGAAGAGTATCAATTGTGCTTTTTGGAGCCCTCATTATACTTAACAAGCAAGACTTCTCTTGATACTTGGACTTGGATGTTCCAAGACGGAACTGTAATATCAAATACTTATGATGCGAACTTAATTGAACCTGGTAATTATACGCTTACTGTAGGAAAGATAGACAATGGGATTTTGTGTGAAAACACATTCTCTTTTAAAATGGCTCGCTCGGAACAGCCAACAATACAAAGTGTGAATTTTAAAGAATTATCTGATGATAATTTTATAGAAATTCTCGCTACAGGTGATGGAGCGTTTGAATATTCAATAGATGGAGTCAACTATCAAGACAGTCCTTTTTTTAATAACATACAAGGAGGTGTTTATTCAGTAACCGTAAGAGATAAAATTGGTTGCGGAGAAGACATTGAAAAAATTATTATAATTGACTATCCAAAGTTTTTTACTCCAAACAACGACGGAGAAAATGATTATTGGCAAATTAAAGGTATAGCGAATTACCCCAATACGGTTATTAATATCTATGATAGATATGGCAAGCTTTTAAAGCAAGTGCATGCCAATAGTAGGGGTTGGGACGGGACTTTTGGGGGTAAAAAAATGCCTATTTCAGACTATTGGTTTACAGTAGCTTTGAATAACGAAAAAAGTTTTAAAGGTCATTTTGCTTTAAAAAGATAATTAATCCTACACCCTTAAGTTATGTCCAAATATAAATGCGTTATTTTTGATTGTGATGGCGTTTTAGTCGATAGCGAAACCATAGGGAATAAAGTGTTTGTTGATATGGCTAATGCGTTAGGTGCTAATATTGATTTGCAATATGCTATAAAACATTTTTGAGGTCATCATTTAACCGCATACTATTTTTTGATGAGTAATATTATCCGCTTTCACCATTCTTTGGATTAAATTATCGAATATAGTGTCTTTGCTTTGAGAACGGTTAATTCGATAGCAGAATTCATCGAAATATCTATTAATATTCTTTTCACTTACCCACGAATAG
>Ga0316189_10001494_pt1 | contig 23157 bp, 29 predicted proteins | sample LowCovwburrow_MG_FD_204930 | JGI IMG/M metagenome (GOLD analysis project Ga0316189, IMG submission 204930) | Coastal sediment microbial communities from Maine, United States - Lowes Cove worm burrow | ecosystem: Environmental > Aquatic > Marine > Coastal > Sediment | place: USA: Maine... | reverse complement strand
ATGTGCTTCTAAATCATGAGCAGTAGCGATACCATACCAAATTCTTCGCGTTGCTGGATCTTGTGCAAGGGCTTGGCTAAACTTTGGAAATTTAGTTGCCATAATTGTTAGATGCCTTTTTATATAAATTTTAGTTATGAATAAAAATTGATGTTTTAAGATTTTTTTTTCAAAAAGAAATAGAATTTATTTAACTAATTGAAACAGCACGTGCTAAGAAGAATGCCCATGTAGTTCCAATACCACCTAATAAATAGTGAGCTAAACCAACAGCACGACCTTGAGTAATACTTAAAGCACGTGGTTGAATTGCTGGAGCAAAATTTAATTTATTGTGCGCCCAAACAATAGATTCGATTAATTCTTGCCAATATCCACGGCCACTAAATAAGAACATTAAACTAAATGCCCAAATAAAATGAGCGCCTAAGAAAATTAAACCATATGCTGATGATGCTGATCCATACGATTGAATTACTTGTGAAGCTTGTGACCATAAGAAATCTCTTAACCAGCCATTAATTGTAATAGCACTTTTTGCAAAGTTTCCACCAGTAATATGTGAAATAGTGCCATCTGGTGTAATCGTTCCCCAAACATCTGATTGCATTTTCCAACTGAAATGGAAAATTACTACTGAAATTGAGTTATACATCCAGAACAATCCTAAAAATACATGATCCCAGCTTGAACTTTGACATGTACCACCACGACCTGGACCATCACATGGGAATCGGAAACCTAAGTTTGCCTTATCTGGAATTAATTTTGAACTACGTGCATATAATACACCTTTTAATAAAATTAATACTGTCACGTGAATTGTAAAAGCATGAATATGGTGAACCATGAAATCTGCAGTTCCTAATTGAATAGGCATCATTGCAATCTTTCCACCAACTTCTACAACTTCTCCACCAAATGCATAACTTGTTGTTGCTAAAGCATTTGGAGCAGTTGTCCCTGGTGCTAATAAATGAATATTTTGAATCCATTGTGCAAAAATTGGTTGTAACTGGATAGCTTTATCCGAAAACATATCTTGTGGACGACCTAAAGCTCGCATTGTATCATTATGAATATAAAAACCAAATGCATGACAACCTAAGAAAATACAAACCCAATTTAAATGTGATATAATTGAATCTCGATGACGTAATACTCGATCTAATAAATTATTATAATTATTAGCTGGTGTATAATCACGAACCATAAAAATTGCACCATGTGCAGCACCACCAGTTACACAGAATCCTCCAATCCACATATGATGAGTAAATAAAGAAAGTTGTGTAGCATAATCAGTTGCTATATAAGGATATGGTGGCATCGCATACATATGATGAGCAACAATAATACTTAATGAACCCATCATAGCTAAGTTAATTGCTAATTGAGCATGCCATGATGTTGTTAAAATTTCATATAAGCCTTTGTGACCTTCACCGGTAAATGGACCTTTATGAGCTTCTAAGATTTCTTTCATGCTATGACCAATACCCCAATTTGTACGGTACATATGCCCAGCAAAAATAAATAAAACGGCTAAAGCTAAATGATGATGAGCAATATCACTTAACCATAAACCACCTGTAACTGGATTTAAACCACCTTTGAAAGTTAAGAAATCTGAGTATTCACCCCAATGACCACTAAAGAATGGTGCTAATCCTTTTGAAAAACTTGGGTATAATTGACTCATTAACTCACGATTCACAAGAAATTCATGAGGTAATGGAATTTCTTGCGGTGATACACCTGCATCTAATAATTTGTTAATAGGTAATGCGATATGAATTTGATGACCAGCCCAAGATAAACAACCTAATCCTAATAGACCGGCTAAATGATGATTCATCATTGATTCAGCATTTTGGAACCATTCTAATTTTGGTGCTGCTTTGTGATAATGGAACCAACCAGCGAATAACATAATAGCTGACATTGCTAAACCACCAATAGCAATCCAGTATAATTCAACTTCACTCGTTACCCCTTCTGCACGCCACATTTGGAACCAACCAGAAGTTGTCTGAACCCCTGAAAAGTTACCACCAACATCACCATTTAAAATTTCTTGACCAACAATCGGCCAAACAACTTGAGAACTTTGTTTAATGTTAACAGGATCTGTTAACCAAGCTGAGTAATTAGAAAAATATGCTCCGTGGAAGTGCATACCACTAATCCATAAGAAGATTACTGCTAATTGTCCGAAATGTGCACTAAAAATTTTTCGAGAAACTTCTTCTAAAGAACTAGTCTGACTATCAAAGTCATGAGCATCTGCGTGTAAATTCCAAATCCAAGTAGTTGTTTTTGGACCTTTCGCTAAAGTTCTAGAAAAATGACCCGGTTGTGCCCATTTTGCGAAACTAGTTTCGACTGCGTCTTTTTCAACAAAAATTTGCACATTTTTTGCACGACGGTCGGTTGAGCTTATTGCCATTAATTTTCTCCTTGTTGGGAGACGAAAATTTCTGAAACTCTCATAAAAAAAAAATAAATAATAGACAAAAGTTAACTTTCTGTTAATTATGAGTTTTCAAATTAATATTATACATTTTTCTAATAAAAATTAACAAAATATAAAAAATAATCTTTAAGATTAGAAAGGATTTATTTAGAATTTCAATAAATCCTTTCTAATATCTTAGAAATATAATCCTAATTGATCTGGGAAAAAACGATTAATTTCAATAATAAAACCAGCAGTAAAACTTAACCATAATGTTAATAAAACTGGAGCTGTTGATAAATACTTTTGAAGATTTTCCATAAAGATTTGGTTTGATTAGTTAATAAAGAAAGAATTAAAAAACTTAAATTTTTACCCTTAACGTGGTGAAACTGTTATGTCATCCTTTGGAGCAACTAAATCACCACTTATTAATTCTTGCCAAGCCGAAATTGGCCAAATATACCCTGTTGTCATTATTTTTAAAGCTAATGGAACATTAATAATAATTTCACTTTCAGCAGGATTTTTAGTTGTACTTACGGCACGAAGATATTTTCTTCCAACCCAACCAATCCAACCAGTTATATATATAAAACCAATTCCAGGCATAATAAATTCAGCAGCATGACTCCAACGTCCATCTGCAACTAGATGAGGTAGTCCATCAGTTCCACAAAGTAAATCTGAACGACTATATTTCTCGAATCTTGCTTTTGTTCGCTCAATTTGTTGTTGTAAAGCTAAAGCTGGTGGTGAATCAGCTTCATATGTGCTCATTCTTTGTTCAAGTTTTTTTACACTCGTATTTAGTCGTTTTGTAAACCCAGGTGATTCACTACATTTTGTTAAACCACCAATATCAGCAAATGCTTGGTTCGGTGTAAAAGCTAAGAATACTAAGAAAAGTAAAGTTATTAAATTAAAACGTTTCATTATGAAGTAAAATTTAAAATGAATAATTTGGTAAAAAATTTCAAAAAAGTAAAATTACTACTACATATATAATAGTATAGTTTTTAAGAAAAAATTTATTTATTTGAGTTTGAATTAAAAATTGAATTTAGCAAACAAGTTTAGAAATTCTATCTGTAAAAATATTTTTTCGTAGAAGGGTTTAAATTTAAATAGAAAAAATTCAGTTCGATAGCTTTTAGAAATTATAAATTCTCTAAAAACTATCAAATTTAAAAATTATTCGAAATCTTTACGATTTGGATTTCGTGATGGATCACTTGAAAGAAGACCAAAAATAAATAAAGAAACAAAAAAGATAATCGTTGTATAAACTAAAATTTTTAAAGTTAACATTTAATTTTTCTTAAAAATTATTTTTAATAATATTAATTATACTAAAATAAAATAATTCTGAATTATTTTATTCGAGAAAAATTATATTTAACGATCCGAAATTCCAATCATTGAATGATCATAACTTAAAAGAAAAGGATAAATTTTTAAAACTGTTATCTCAATTTTTTTCAGTTTTTGACGAGTCACATTAAGTGTTGGTTTCTCACTAAGTGATAAATATCCTTCAATTAAAATATAATCATTAATTTTATAATATGTTGCAACATCAAGAGCTAAATTTCCCCAAAACGTTAAATTAACAATGCAATTTTTCCGAACCTGTGGAAATTGAACTCTTAAGCGAGTAACTAAAATATTATTATTAATACTTTTTTGTTTTGGAATTTCCAAAATTTTTACTAAACCTCCGATAGAATTCGTATCACTCATGATTAGAATTATTAAATAATTAGGTTTTTCTGTTTTTGGACATCTTCAAAATTAATATCTCGAAGTCGTTTTAAAAGACGAATAAAATATTCTAGGAAATAATCGTCTAATTGAATTAATTCTGAAGGATCAATTTTAAACATCTTATAAATCTCAAACGTTGAATTAGAAAAATTGTTTTCAGTATTTAAAATCTCTGCAAAAGCTAATCTATCACTAATGTTTTGACCCCATTCAAAAAATCCAAAGAAACGACTAACTAAGTTTAAAATAAATAATGGAACCCTTTGAACTTTTGCTTGTTGACCAGCTAATTGTTCACATAAATTAATAATTTCTGATGAAGCCCAACCTTTTGAACCACTTAAAAAGAATGTTTGATTTTTAGTTTGAGGAATTTGAAGGGATCGTAAACAAAATTTTGCAATATCTTGAGTGTCCATATATGAAATATATATATTTTCATTTGTAACCCATATTGGTAAATTTTCCAAAATGGGAATCGCATATTGCTCAATTAAACCCTGATAAAATCCAGTTAATCGAAAAATTGTATATGGAATACCAGATTCTTTTAATTTAATTTCAATTCCATTTTTAATTTTCATCAATGGAATATTTTCAAATTGTTCTACATTTTGAGCTGAAAAAAAAATGAATCGTTGAATATTAGCGACTTTAGCAGCTTCAATTAAACACAATTTTCCTTCCCAATCGACTTTTTTTAAAGATTCTAATTCACTTGCTCGACTAGTTGAAGCATCAATAATCGCTGTAATTCCTTTTAAACAAGGTGGTATAGTTTCTGGTTTTGTTAAATCCCCATAAACTAATTCAACTCCCCATTCTTTTAAAAAACTAGCTTTGCGAAAATTCCGAACTAAACAACGTACTTGGTAACCTTTTGTTAGAGCTTGTAAGACAACTTGTCGCCCTAATGTTCCAGTTCCTCCAATAATTAGTAGACTCATATAGTAATTTCTTAAAGAATTTTTTAATCGTTAAATACTGTACTTTGCAAAATATCATCCGCTTCAATATTCACTAATTCTTTCTTTGTTAGTACTTGTCCACGACTATCAAAAATTCTATTCGCTTGACGCATTCTTGCTCGATCTAAAGCATTTTTTACACTTCGAGCATTCGCAAATAAAGGTTTTTCTTTTCGTTTTTGAATATATCTTGTTAGAGCATTTTCAGCATCTGGTGTTAGTTGATATTGTTGATCTTGTAACATTAATTTTGCAATTTGTACAAGTTCATCTACTGTATAATCAGGAAAATCAATATGATTTGCGATACGTGAAGATAAACCTGGATTTGACTCATAGAATTTATCCATTGGTTCTTTATATCCAGCTAGAATAACAACTAAATCATCGCGTTGATTTTCCATGACTTGCAATAGAATTTCAATTGCTTCTGATCCATAATCTCGATCATTATCAGGCTTATATAAATAATATGCTTCATCAATAAATAAAACACCACCCATTGCTTTTTTAAGAACTTCTTTTGTTTTTGGAGCTGTATGACCAATATATTGTCCTACTAAATCATCTCGAGTCACAGTTAAAAGATGACCTTTTTTAATATATCCTAATTTATAAAGAATATCAGACATTTTTAATCCAACTGTTGTTTTTCCTGTTCCTGGACTACCTGTAAATGACATATGTAAACCTGGATTTGCTGACGAAATACCTAAATTTCTTCGTAATTTATCAATTAATAATAAGGCTGCAATTTCGCGAATTCTGGATTTTACTGGAGCTAATCCAACTAATTCTTCGTCTAATAAGTTTAAAATTTTTGCAATTTCTGTTTTTGCATATTCTTCTTGCAAATTTACTGGAGATGAGTTCATATTGTTAATCTATTTATATTATTGAATTAATTAATTAATACTAAGTATTATATCTATTAAATCAGTTAATTTTAACTGATTTAATAAATTTAGTATACTACATCTTTAACTTGTTGGAAAGGTTGGAATACTTGATAAACAAATAAAGGCAAATCCAGCACTCCCACATGCTCCAACAAAAAATCCACCTTTAAATTGATCCCATGCTTTTTTAGTTTGCAAATCATTTTCAGTTGATGATTGAGTTTTTTCTTGTCCAAAGGCCGCTACTCCGTAAATTGTTAATCCTAAAGTTAAGATAACAATTAAACCAATTGTAGAAAGGAAACCAGATAATAGAGCAACCTCTGAATTCCGTAAAGGTCCTAACATAACAAATGGACCCATTAGAAAATAACCATGTGCTAAACCAATTTCTAGACCACGTAATAAAGGAGTTAAACCAAGTCGATATGCTGGTAAGTTTTGTAAGATTGCTCTTGTTACTGCAGATGAAGTTATTGGCGTTGCTAAATGACCTACAAAAGGATCATCATTGTACGGTTTAATAAAGTTAGCCATAAAATTAATTTGAATTAGTTAAATTATTACTAAAATTTTTTGATGAAACAAATATAAGGTTATTAAAATTTGTGGAAAATTTTAATCAACCAAAATTTTTATATAGATTACTATATAATATATATTAATATACAGAAAAATTTTTATAAACTTCATTTTGATAAAATAAGAAAGATTTTATGACAGTTGCTATCGATTACTTTTTATTATTAGGATTCTGCTTTGCACTTGCATCTGGTTTATTCATTGGATTAAAATCAATTAAATTAATTTAGTTTTCTAAATCAAATGCAAAACGAAATTCGACAAGATAAAATTGTTGGATCACGCCGGTTTAGTAATTATTTTTGGTCAGTTTTTTTATTTGTAGGAGGCCTAGGATTTTTATTAGCTGGGATTTCAAGTTATTTTAAAATTAATTTGTTACCATTTACAAATACTACTGAACTAGTTTTTATACCACAAGGATTAGTAATGATGTTTTACGGAACATTAAGTTTAGGAATTAGTATTTATATAATCATTACAGTAATTTTAGATATTGGGAGTGGTTACAATGAATACAATAAACTTGAAAATCTTGTAAAAATAGTTCGGAAAGGATTTCCAGGAAAAAATCGTGAAATTCTTTTAACATATCCTTTATCGAATATTCGAGCGATTGGAATAAAAATCAAAGAAGGATTAAATCCAACTCGAAGCATCTATTTATGTTTAAAGGATGAAAGAAATATTCCTCTAACACCGGTTCAAGAACCAACTGCTATTTCAAATCTAGAAGAGGAAGCAGCTGATTTAGCAAAATTTCTAGATTTAAAATTAGAAAATTTATAAGATTTTATTGCTTTTAAACCTGCATAACTCTATACTAGAGTTGTGCGGGCATAGTTTAGTGGTAAAGCCTTAGCCTTCCAAGCTAATGATGGGGGTTCGATTCCCCCTGCCCGCTTTCTAAATATCTCAAACAATAGACTGAGCAACAATCTTTTTTTTATAGGAGAATATATAAATATGTCTGGTGGATCTACGGGTGAACGTCCGTTTTCGGATATTATTACTAGTGTACGTTATTGGATCATTCATAGTATTACAATCCCATCACTTTTTGTATCAGGATGGTTATTTGTTAGTACTGGTTTAGCATATGATGTATTTGGAACTCCACGTCCAAATGAATATTTTACACAAGACCGGCAGCAAATTCCATTGGTAAACGATCGATTTAGTGCAAAACAAGAATTAGAAGATTTAACTAAAGGTTTATAATTGAGGTAAAAAAATGGCAAAAAATATTAATCAACCTGTAGCTTATCCAATTTTCACATTTCGTTGGTTAGCAATTCATGGGTTAGCAGTACCAACAGTGTTCTTTTTGGGCGGTATTACTGCAATGCAATTCATTCAACGATAAATTTATATATTAATATAGACACGAGGTAATTTTTATGACAGGTCCAAATCCAAATAAACAAGCAGTAGAACTAAATCGAACTTCTCTTTTTTGGGGACTTCTATTAATTTTTGTTTTAGCAGTTCTATTCTCAAGTTATTTCTTCAACTAATAATTAATAATAATAGGAGCTTTTTTTATGGCAAATACTGGTAGAATCCCTTTATGGCTTGTAGGTTTAGTAGGTGGCTTAGCTGTAATCACTATGCTTTCTTTATTTATCTATGGTTCATATTCAGGTTTAGGTTCATCATTATAGTCCAATAATGTAGATTTAATATCCATTAGAACTTTTTTTTTCTAATGGATATTAAATAAAAATATTGATATAGTACTTTTTTAGGTCAAATTTAAGACTTAGTGATTCAGTTATTTCATAGAAATTAATGGATACTAAAAATATTCCTTCTTTAATAGAAATAGACAATTTTCTAGTACTGTTGATAGAATTTTTTTTCTTTATTTTTTTAAACTCAAATAAATTTTGCTTTTGAATACTTTGTTTTAATCTACAAGTTTTAATACTAAATTTGATCAAATTATATGACAGAATATTTTTATTCATAATAAGAAAAGATTGAAAGACTTCAGAATGAAATAAATTCTCTCCAAGAAAGAGTCATTCATTTAGAAAATCAAACAATGAACTTTAATGATGCTTCTAAATATTCTCTCAGACGCCAAAATATAGCCCCTGAAGCCATAAAAGGTATTCAGCAGGGTGTTATTATAACCTGGAAGTCAAGAAACATGATTCTAGGCTCGGAAATAAGAGGAAAGATACTAAGGTTACAAGCGATATTTCGGTCGAGGAGCTGAATGAGAATATTAAACGAGGCTTTCAGCTCAATCAAGAAAAGAAGTTAGCCTTGAAAAACTATTATGAGGGAAAAGGAAAAGATACCCTTTTTGAATCGAAAGGATATACTATGAGATATGAGAGTATACGACGTACAAAATTATATCAACAATTGAAAGCTTGACAATTTGATTGACTAGAATCTCACGAATAATTAATCTTAAGTTTACTAAAATACTTTTAGAAAGATTTAATTAAGCTAATCAATTTAGAAAATAATTTCTTTAGTTAAACTTTAGGATTTGCTCCGCAAGAGTGAAATCTAAATATGCTCTCAGAGGTCACTAAAAGGCCCGTGAAGGAGGTTTATTATCCTGAGTTGGTTAGATACCTTAAACCAAAATCAAGTTGAGAATGAGGCTAAAAAGGTGCTTATTTTTAGTTTGGGGTAGTATGTAGTATGAGGTTTTTGTATGAAAAGTTCTATCAAAATTTCAAAGAATAAAAAATTGATAGTTTTGGATGAGGAAAAACTAGATTTCTTTATCCAAAATTATTAAAAAATATCCTACTCTTCATTCAAAACTTTTTAGAGTTTATAGGAAAAAAGAAAACAAATTATTATCAAATTAGAAAACTCGTAGATTTTTTAGAATCTTTACAAAGTTTACCTCCAATTAGACAATATTTTTCAGATGGGGGTTTTCGAAGTGCTCTTGTTTTTCCTTATTTGGAAGTAAAAAGAAAAAAAGTTGGTATGTAAAATGGGGCATTTCGGAAACACTTTATTGGTATCAGTATCCGTTTAGTTTTCCAAAAAATTTTTTAATTTGTGATCAAAAGTATCAGTTAAGAGTTAATTTTTTCTTTTTTAGATCGTTTTTGATAAGTGATTTAAAGAAAAAATTTGAAGTAGAGAAATTTTTTCAGACATTTTATCTCTCAAATTCGAAAACTAAGAATTTACAAAATTATATGATTGAACTTTTTGCTATCTTGGAGTATTCTAAACAAATTGAACCTATATTTGAGATACTAATGAAAACAAATAAAATCAAACAAGTTGACAAATTAACTTTAAAATTGATCAGTGGAGCAAAATCTATTTTTTGCACTGAAATGATTAGGATCAATAAATAAAAAACTTTTAAACTTACAAAACTGATCCGGTTTTGTAAGTTTAAAAAAACGTTATAAACGTTTCTACACCAGTCTTTTAATCGAATTTGAAAGATTTTTTCTAGAAAAAAATGTTATAGAAGTATGGTTTTTCTCTTCCTATGAATAGGTAATTTCAAGTAATTATGGGTCAACTGGTACGCCTTTGCGTTGAAGTCTTCGAATAATTATACGAGCTAGCCGTTTCGAAATTTTTCCTTTTTGAAGAGCCTCGATCAAACTTTGCATCATAGCAAAAAATCCAGAAGTATTAATATTTGAAAGCTGAACTAGGATATAAACGATAGCAAGTATGGAACGAATACGCCTACCTGTTGTTGTTAAATCGAAATATTTTTTTAATATAATAGTTGTACGTTTTATCTTTTGTTCAGTTGGTATATTGTTATCATATAGTATTTTGAACAAATAGGTGAAATCGTTGTCATCTAGGCTGTTTTCTGGAAGATCCATTAAAACGAATCTCTTTTTTTCGTCGTCTGAGTGGGAATAGGGTAATGCCTTATACAAGTAGCTACTAAGAGCGGTTGAAGGTATTTTTTTCACTCCTACAAAGCCTAAACTTGAAATAAAACCTGCGATAGCACCTTTTTTGCCCACAAAAGTGATTATTGATCCAATATTGACCAAAATTTTAGCGCCAGTAAATTCAATAAATGCACCACCACGGGGTAAAAAACGGCGCAATTGAGAACGTGGTGGTCTCTTTGTTTCTATTCCTGTTCCTGTTTCTAATTCTGGATGATTATTAATATACTTTGTACAAATAATTTGTAATACGGAACCAACAACTGTGCCAACAATTATAATTTTTAAGTCTTGTCTTGATAAGAATATAATTTTATCTTTCATAAAAAGGTTTGTAAATGAAAATAAATTTACAAATTTTTGTCTAGTATTTATTTCGCGTAATATCGGGCTGAAACTAGACTATCAGCGTTAAAAATTTAGCTAATTTTTTAGATTTTTTTAAAATTTGAGATGCTAAGTTTAACAGACTTGAAAACTATGTTATACTTTACTAAAGGGAAATTAGGTGACACTGTGGAGAAAATTCTTGGAGATCCAATCAGTGAAGTTTTTCCAGATGTTAAAATACGTGGTGTTCAAGGTCGAGGTTATTATACCCCGAACTATGGGGAACATAGAGCATTTATTGGTATGGTATTATGGTATAACTACTGAAGGTGAATTAGCTGGTCAAATTACAAAAGCTCAGCCCGTTAGTGATAAACAATTAAAAACATTGCAAAAGTTGAATAAAATCGATTAATTTATTAACCTAAAAACTATGAACGAGCAACAAAATTTTTTCAAACTGTTACAATACTCAAACGAGTTAAAAAAAAACAAAAAATCTTTACGTAAAAAAGATCCTGAAGCATTTAACGTGCTTTTAGACTTTTCGGTGACAATTGAAAACAATCTTCATTACTCGGAAAAACAAGAATATATCGAATTAGCAAAGGATTTTCTGGCTGATCAAATTACTGCAGATGAATTTTCGTATTCTTTTATGGCTATCTATGAAGGAATAAATAAAAAACTGGGTCAAATGAAAAAAGATGAATCGTTAGAATTGGCAAATTTTTTAAAACCTAGTCGACCTGAACTAGGTGACTTACTTGCACGCATTTATGGTTCTTGCGACAGTTTTAGTCCAGATCCTGATGTTGATATTGCTATGTCTGACGAAAAAGAATTAAAAGATTGTGCCCAAATCTTTCTATTAAAACTGCAAGAAGAATAAAAGTATTTATCTTATTTAATTAATAGATCTACCGATTACTTAATAGTTTAGAAATCGGTAGATCTATTTATATTATATATTAATTTGTGTTAGCTAGATGTAGACATTGATAGATGTACCTAATTAGAGAAGTAAACAAGTCAATTTTGAATCATCTAGAATTTTTGTTTCTTGGAAATAAGTCAATAAGTTTTCTTGTTAATTATTTTAGTTGTTAATAAAGTTTTATGCGTCGGATACTGTCATATTTGATGGAATATCCTTTCGATTGAAATAAACTATTTAAATCTGTACTCTGATACTATTTCTTCAAGGATATCTTTCCTTCAGCTTGAAGTTGAAATCCTTTTTTAAGAATCTCTATTCTCTCCTCCTCAGAAATCTGACTTAGAGTAACGAAATTAGACTCATTTTCAGCCTTATTTTGCTTTAAGGTAGAATCACCCTGCTGAATACTTTTCATCGTATCAGGCGCCTCTAGAGTGCCGCTGAGAGGATATTTTAGATTCTCTAGCTTAGTTTCTAGATCACTGATTCTATGTTGTAGAGAATTTACTTGATTCTGAAGTATTTCAATTTGCTCTTCTAAGTGAAGAATCGAACCTACTGTTTGATCTTTATTAACCTCTGCTGCTAAATCATAATATAATTAATAATAAAATAATCTTAACCTTCTAATTCATTAATTAATTGATTAATGGAATCTTTGTAATGAAGAATTTCTTCTAAACTTTACTCTTTGTATAGTTGATTTCAATGGAAAGGATACAATATTAAATATGAAAGCATACGACGCACAAAACTTTATCAAAAATTGAAACCATAAAACATTAAAAATTAGTGACTCTAAATCTATTTCTATTTTAGAGCCACTTTGGCTTCCCCAAACGGTGCTTGTCTTTCGACTATTCATCTAGTCAGAAATTGAATCAGTTTTTTTCATACTCTTTTCTGCCATTTCAAGATACTCGTTTCGAAATTCACTAGGCAAGATTCTTTCATCTAAGTATTGTTGAATCAATTGCAAGTATTCAGTTTTTCCTTCATACAATATTTGAGCTTCCACTTTTGTCTTACAATCTAATAATTCCAAAACGTCTGGATCTTCAAAGTAGGCTTTACCAGTTTTCTTTGAAGATTCAGCCTTATTTAATAGCTCTTTATAACTATGTTAAATTTCATTCATTCAAGATAAAAGTCTGCTAAAATTTCTTGAAAACTACTTGAATCCCTAACTTCCCTAACTTTCTTCAACTTATTAATTCTAACCGGATACGTCTCACTAAATTGTAAATCATGAAATCTTGTATTTCTTATCTTTAAATCAGATAAGATTGATCCTATCAAAAGAATTCCTTCAAATTTTGTTTCTGATAATTCGACCTTGGAAAATAAACTGCCGCTCAAGTCAACTTGCTGAAACTCACAACTTGTAAAACTACTATTACTAAATTCGACTCTCGTTAAATCAGACCCTAATATTTGGCAGTTTTGAAATCTGCACAGAGAGAACTCAGACTTACGAAATACCACATTATCGAATATTATATTTTCAAATTCACATTTATAAAATCTACTGTTAGAAAGAATTTTATCAGAAATAGTTTCATTTGAAAAAGATTCACCCAAAAGCGTTATAGGACCATCAACTTCTTCAAGTCTTTGAAAATTTATCATATTAAATTAATGATTTGAATTTACTATATATTTTACTCGTTTTGAACGATAATATGCTCAGCTAGTACAGGATCAGCTTCTCGTGCTCCTTGAAGGAAATTTGCTTTATACGCTTCTTTTTGATGTGGCTGGATGTCTTTTAAATCTAGAACATGCAAACATCTCTTAGAACCTATTTTTTGAGCTATACTTTTAGCACCCGATTCTCTTGCTAAATAATCTAGCAAATCTTGTGGAATAGGTTTTTTTGGACCCTTCCTACTATCATAAAAACTTGTAGGCGTTTTTATATCAGCTTCATCGTAACGAGAGCCCGACAGTATAAAGTCAATATCCCATTCTATTTTCTCAGTTGTATTTGCTCTTCGTACACCCTCAAATAATCCAGTTTCTTTTTGAAGTTGCAAAATAGATTCAGCTTCATCGAATGATTGTTTGTCGATCTTATCACTTCTAGCACTTCTAGGATCGATCGATAATTCCAAAAGTTCAGGGTTTTTTAGTAATTTCTGTTGAGCATCTAAAGGCAAACCAGATTCGGCAATCAATTTCTTTTTCTTACTTTGAGGATATTTAGAATAATCTGATGATTGTCCTTGTCGTGGAGGCTGTTTAGATTTTGGAAATTCCCTACTTGGGGTACTACTTGGGTTAATCTGAAGAAGTTCGTCTATATCAGAATTTTCTTCTAATTTTTCATTTGGGGACAAACAAATATCCGTTGCTTTTAAACTACCAGAAGATTTGTAAGCAAAAATTTCGGCGTATTTTACTTTTGTTGCAATACCAAAATCTAATAAACAATTTGACTTTTGGTTTACTATTGCGAATAAGTCCGTTAACTGATTGTAATAAATCGTGACATAATCACTAGTGTCCAAATATTTGCATTTCTCCGATTTAATAATACATGGGTTTCGAAATAAGTTTTCTCTTAGATACTCTTGTGATGCTGATTTGTATTTTTTCCATAAATTATCTTTCGCTTTTATTACCTCTTTCTTAGATGCATTTTTCGAAAGGTCTTCTTCAAGGTATAAATTGTAACCAAAGACTTCGTAGTTTTCGTTGAAAATTTTACGAAAATTTTTCTTAAATTTAACGGTTTTATCTTGTTTTGTAATTTTCCTAGGTAATTTATTTTGCTCGCTATTACAAGTCAAATGGGCTTGAAACAGTAACCTGGGTCTCACTATTCGTTGCTCAACTGAATCATAATAGTTTAATCGTGGACGAGCTGGAAACGTTCTAATCTGCGACCAGCCTTCTACGAAAATTGAATCTGTGCCCAATCGAGTCTTTATATTTGTTTTTGCTTTTTTTTTCAGCTCGAAATTCTCATCTTTATTAGATGAAATCTCTTTTACTTCTTCTATAGCTTTTATATCAGCGTTAATTATTTTTGGTAGAATAATTTCGTTACTTTTTTCTAATAATTCTAATTCATCTGGGACAGAAAGTACAAAATCTTTTAAATTACTACATTTTTTATGGACTAATTCAGTTTCTTGTGAATAAATTCGATGGCGGCTTACCATTTCGTCATATGAGACTGGTTTTACGAGACAAAAAATACTAAATAAAAGTATAGTAAAGAGATCATTTTGTTTTTTCGACATTAACCAATATTTATAAAGTTTATTTACATTCCTTGAGTTATCTTAAATAATTTAATTGTGATTAGATATTTTACGTGAATTCAATCATATTTTAGGTTACCGGAATTTAATGCTGGTAACCTAAAATATGATTGAATTAATATAATTCGTCTTCTTGGTGTACTAAAATTGTACAATCTGATTTAGGATATGCAATACAAGTTAAAACAAATCCAGCTTCTACTTGATCATCATCTAAGAAAGTCTGTTCTGATTGATCAATATTACCTTCTGTTACTTTACCTGCACAAGTTGAACAAGCACCTGCACGACATGAATAAGGCAATTCGATACCTTGCTCTTCAGCAGCATCTAAAACAAATACGTCATCATTACAATCAATTGTCGAATTGATATCATGCTCTTCGCTTAATAATGTCACTTTATAAGTAACCATATAACTCCTTATTGTTAATAATTATAAAGTAAGATTAATCTTACTTCACTAATTTATATTATACAAAAATTTTTCCTTTTCAACAGAATTTTTCATAATAGATCTAAAAGTTTAGAAATAGAATCTCCAAACTAAATCGAAATCCCGGCAAATATTTTTAAAGGCATGGTACCAATTTTCCATTAAAATTTTTTATTCTTTTTTGAATGTTTGTTTTAAACGACTTGCTTTCCCTTTTAAATTTCTCAAATAATAAAGCTTTGCTCGTCTTACTTTGGAAGAACGCAATACAGCAATTGAATCAATTTTGGGAGAATGAACTAAAAAAATTCTTTCAGTTCCAATTCCTTGTAATATTTTTCGAACCGTTATTGTTAGATTAATAGAACTATTTTTTTTCGCAAGTATTGTTCCTTCGTAAAATTGAACGCGCTCTTTCTCACCCTCAATAATTTTCACTCCAATTTTTACGTTGTCACCAATTAGAAGAACTGGCAAATCTTTTTTAAGAAAATCATTTTCTACCTTACTAATTATTGCTTGTGTATTTAAATTGCCCATAAATTCTAAATCATAGTGTAATTATTTTTATATCATTAAGTCTTGTCTTACTTAAAATAGTCAGTAATTTAACCGCGGTTAATTAAGTATTTTCATTTCTTTCCTTTGTTTTTTAATATTTTAATCTAACTTAGCTGTTTTAAGTTTCTTTTATGCTACGTTAAAAACAGAAAAAGCTGAAAGAGTATTAATACCTAACGGTATATATATTTAACACGAGCGTAAAGAATTGTTTCAATGCTAAGTTTTAAAGCCATTCTTGAGACATCTAGCATTATTTGTAATTCACTTCTTTTTAAATGACTTAATTGAATCAAAGATAAGAATTTACGCGATATTACAATCAGCTTAAAATTTCAGACTTAGACATAAGACCAAAAGCCATATAGTTAAGCTTACAACTAGATTTTGAAAAAAACAAGATAAAAATTGTTATTCTGCATTCGACTGGGTTCGAACCAGTGATGTTCCAGAGGAAAACGGATTATGAGTCCGGTGCCTTCAACCACTCGGCCACGAATGCAAATTTGGAGCTGATGGGAATTGAACCCATGTCCATCTAAAATTTTTTAATGTACTCGTTCACAGGTATAGTTTCAAAGAACAAATGTTTCATAAAATTATTCTAAACTACAATACGTAAAACCATTTAGTTGTAGTGAACAAATTGACAGAATAAAATTGGAGTAATTATTAAACGGCAAATTGTAATGAATTTAAATAATTCTTATTCAAATTTAAATTTACTGTTTTAGAAATAAACGCGATTATATTATTAGCATATAATTTGAATTTTGTAGATTTTTACGAAGAGTACAAGCTTCGACCTGAATCATAAATTAATTAATCTTAAATGTCGAAACCAAAACAGCCCCAAAGATTTTTATAGTTTTAGATAATCCGATATAAGCATGAAGGGAATCGAACCCTTGACTTTCAGAATCGGAATCTGATGCTCTATCCACTGAGCTACATGCTTTTATTAGAATAGAGTTTTTGAATTTCGTTTTTCTTTTATTTTAAAAGATCTTTTTAACGTGTTTAAAGTAATATTTAATTTTTTGTATTCTTTTCGAGCCATTTTGTAATTTTTCTCTTTCTTTTTATTTTTGTTTTATCAGTAGATAAACTTTTCCATTGGCTAAGAATTCATACATTATATTGTACTTAACACATTTATTTATTAATCTTAAATACCTCTTAGCGTTGACACAAAGTTCTTTTCAGACTTAATTAATAGGTCTTTTATCTTTCTTACTTTTCTTAATCGAGAAGTTCAAATGAATACTAAAATTCTTAGGAAAACTGTAAAGTACAAATACAACTAGATATAGTAAGAATAAGTCTAGAATTTTAATGAATAATCAAGATCTAGTTTACTCGTTTAACTTTAAACGCAATAGAATAATCAAAATGTTTTTTTCATAATTGCTAAAACTTTTCTATATCTATTATTCTTGATAACCTATAGAATCATACTCAGAATTCTTAAGTACATAAATTATTTTTTCTTTGTACTCTTCAAACACATATACTCTTGAAAACAATTTAAAGTAACTTTCTGCCTCATTTCCTTTTCTAATATTAATTACTTGTTCTATATCAATAGAAACTTCTGGAAGATAATAACGTCTTTACTTAAAGGAAGGAGAAAGAACATTTTATAAATTAGGATAGAATATTTTAGTTTCATCATCATTCCTAATGAAGTGTTAATAACTTATATGATTCTATTCAAATTCTAAACCTTTTTTAATTTTATAAGTTATTAATTCATCTTAGAAGGGTATAATTCCTTTTGTAAGTAAATCTTCAAGTACAATTTTTTCCTCGACTAAGAATCTTAAATCTTATTGTCTTATTTTGTTCTATATTTATTTTATTCATGCTAGTCTTATATTCTGAGAGGTCTGTGAGTTAAAGATTAATTTTCTACATACCTTAGAATAAGGCGAAGATTTTAGTAGAATATGTATTTTTTTTTCTAATTTAAATTCTAAATTTCTATTCAAATATAATATGAAATTATATTTGAATAGAAATTTAGAATTTAAAGTAAATTAATAGTAAATTTTACCACCACCCCATTTTTCAGTAAGAATTTTTGGAGATAATAAAATATGTCCAGCCATTGCAGTTAAATCTTCATCCGTTACCGAACGCATACGTGGGTAAATATCAGCACTTTTAATACTTGGATGAACTTCAGCAATTGATTCTAATCCATCATATGTTGTCGGATTTTTTAAATAATCAACTAATGCAGCAATATTATCACGACGTGGTGTAGCTAAACTTAAAGCTTCTGGATCTAGACCAACATTTGGATTTGTCTTTGAAATTCCACCTACGTGACAAGCACCACAAGTTGCATTAAATAAACGTTTCCCACGTTTAACTTGTTCAGGAGTTAATACAATAGTTTTACCAGATGCATCTGCAACAACTGTTCGTGTTGCTTCATCTAAATCAATAGCTGAAGCTGTTGTTACAAAAATACTAAAAATACCTAAGAATATGAAAGAAAAAAGTTGTGAATACTTTTTAAGCATAATTAAAAATAATTATTTACAAATTTGGAACCAAGATGGTGATGAGAAAAATAAAAAAACTTATCTTTTTTTATTTTTTTTTAATTTTGCCATATTGGCTATTAAACCTCTTAACCTAATATTTTCCCAGCCTGTAACTACGACTGTTAGAATAATAAGTACTTGACTAAATAAAAGAATTGGATCTAGTCGCCATCCATGAACCATTAAAATACAACTATAAAGTAAACCAATCGTTGCAAAAAAAATATCTTCATCTCTTGCAACTTCAGGTTTAATATTTCGAAGAAAATATAATATTAAAACTCCAAAACTTACTATAATTCCTAAGAAAATGTTAGGGCCAAAGCTAAAATTTATCATAGAATACTTGATTTTAATTTAATATATTTTATATCAGATTAACTAGAAATACTATACATGATAATTGAATTATTAGTCTATCACTTAGAATTTAAACTTTTGAATTTAGTTTTAAAAGAAATTAGAAGACTATTTTTCAAGTTTCTCAATAAATGGATAAATCATTAATGATAAGTTTCCTAAGTGAATATTAAAATTTCTTTACTAAAATTTAAAGTCTAATAGAGTATTAAGAATTTCTTGTAACTCGATCATTTTGACTTATAAAAACTAAAGCTCCACCAATAGCAAGTGCAACAAAAGCCCCTGCAACTAAACTAGCGATAAAATTTCCTAATGAAGGTGTCATTTTTTATTTCCCGTTATTTAAAATAATAAAGTTAAAAATAGTAAGATTGACTACACTAAATATTGTATCAACTTTTCCAAAAAAATTATAATTAATATTCTTTTTTCACCAATTTTAAATTATTTTTTGAAATCAAATGTCAACTAACAAATTCGATTTAATTCCTTTTATATATTTTAGAGTTGTATAAAATATATAAAAAGAATTAGCAATTTAATATTTTATTAAATTACTAATTCTTATAGAATTTTCCTTCTGAAAAGTTCAAATAGATCAAATTAAAATTATAAAATATAGGTTTCAAGAAAAATTATTCTTTTTGTAACTTAGTATTGATATGAGAGTTTTTCAAAATTTGGAAACAATTCTAAGGTTATGGTAAATAGGAAATATTATACTAATTCTAATTATAAGTAATAGTTAATATTAAAATTAAAGTATAGCTAATGAAATGGATATAGATTTAATACTAACTAAAACGAATTATTTTATGCTGCTATCTTACGATCCTGACATATTAAGTATTCTGGGTAGGTATATTAAATACTATATCCAATAGTAATTGTATAGAATTTTTTTTAAACTGTCAACCTATAATTTTTATATTACTCTAAAAAAAAATTATTGCAATTTTATGCAAATTCAATTATAATACTAGTTAAGCCCGGATAGCTCAGTTGGTAGAGCAGTGGATTGAAGATCCTCGTGTCACCAGTTCGAATCTGGTTCTGGGCAATTAAGTTTCTAGCTCTTGATTAAAGAATTTTGTTTGTTCTTCATCAAATTTTAGTTTTATTGTTCCTGTAGGGCCATTGCGTTGTTTTGCAAGAATTAATTCAATTAACTGATCGGTTTGAGATTGGGTCTGAGATTTGTTTTTATAAAGCATTAATACAAGATCAGCATCTTGTTCAATTGAACCACTTTCTCTTAAATCCGATAAAATTGGTTTTTTATCTACTCGATTTTCAACATTTCTACTTAGTTGGGATAGACCAATTATAGGAATATCAAATTCTCGAGCAATTGTTTTTAATGATCTTGTAATTTGTGATAATTCTTGAACCCGATTTTCGGTTTTTAAGGTTACGTTTTGCATTAATTGAATGTAATCAATAATAACTAAGCCTATTTCATTTTGTTGAAAAAGAATTGTCTTAATTTTTGATCTAATATCTTGGATTGATAAATCAAATGTATCGTCGATAAAAAGTGGGAATTTTGATATGATTTTTATCATTTTATTTAATTTAATCCAATCATTTTGATATAGTTTTCCACTTTTTAATCTCATTTGATTAATATTTGTTTCCATAGATAATAATCTGTACATTATTTGTTCTTTGGACATTTCAAGACTAAAAAATAGAACTGGAAGTTTCGAGTTTTTTATTAGATTTGAAGCTATATTTAAACTTAATGCGGTTTTTCCCATAGATGGTCGACCAGCAATAATAATTAAATCTGATTTTTGAAAACCTTGAGTTAATGAATCCAAATCATAAAATCCAGAAGTTACACCTGATAATTTGGGATTCGGATCTAAGGATTTTGCTTTTAATTCAAAAAAAATATTATTAACCAATTCAGCACTGTTGGATAATTTTTGTATTTTAAGTTCGTTCGTTAAATTAAATAATTTAGTTTCTAATTCATTTAACATAGTTTCTAAAGAAATACTAGTTATATAACTTGAATTAATTGTTTCATACCCTAATTTAATTAATAATCGTCGAATATATTTATCTTTTACTAAACGTAAATAATCTTCAAGATAAACTAAATTTGGAATTTGGCTTAAAAGTTCTATTAATACTTTTACACCGCCAATTTTTTGGAGAAGTCCATTATCTTGTAAAAATGTAATAAGTGTAAGAATATCAATTGGAACATTATTCTTATACATAAAAATAATAGCCTTATAAATTTCTTGATGATTTTTAAAATAAAATACCTCAATTGAAACAGTTTTTAATGTGATTTCAATTGCTTCTGAATTTATTAGTAAGCAACTTAATATCATCTTTTCGGCTAAAAAATTATGAGGTAAATATTTGTTAATTAATATTTGTTTCCTATTAAAGTTGGAATCTTGCATCATAGAAGATAAGAATTAATTTCAATTTAAAACTTGTAATTTCAATTTATTAAGTTTATAGTGATTCTACGCGTCCTTAGTTCAGTTGGTAGAACGCTAGTCTCCAAAATTAGATGTCGAGGGTTCAAGTCCTTCAGGGCGCGTTTCTCTCAAATTAAGAGGTTATTATATTAATTCATAGGATTCAGTTTGATAGAAAATTTGTAATCAATTTCATTTTTAAAGTTAGTATAAACTTTTTGTTTTATTTTGAATGAAAAAAAATCTTATTTTCCTAAAAGTTACAAACAAGTATTATTTTAGTAATTAAAATCTATAGTTATACATTTATCTTATTCAATTTTCATGGCTAAAAAAATTACTGCATTGATAAAGTTAGCTATGCCTGCCGGTAAAGCTACACCCGCACCACCTGTTGGACCAGCACTCGGTCAACATGGTGTTAATATTGCAGCATTTTGTAAAGAATATAATGCTCGAACGAATGATAAAGCAGGCTTAATTATTCCTGTGGAAATTTCCGTTTATGAAGATCGAAGTTATACATTTATTCTTAAGACTCCACCTGCATCTGTGTTATTAGTTAACGCAGCAAAAATAAAAAAAGGTTCATCAACTCCAAATAGAGTTAGTGTTGGATCTATAACAAAATCTCAATTAGAAGAAATTGCGAATGTTAAATTACCAGATTTGAATACTACAAAATTAACCAGTGCAATGAAAATTGTTGAAGGAACTGCACGAAATATGGGTATCTCCATTGTAGATTAAGTTCAAATTAAATACGTTTTTAATGGAGAAAAGTTATGCGAAAAGTATCGCGTCGTCACAAAGAAAATTTAGAGAAGACTCAAAATATTGTTTATTCTGATTTAGAAACAGCTATTACTGCTTTAAAAGAAACGGCAACAGCAAAATTTATTGAGTCTGTAGAATTTCATGCGAATTTGAATATCGACCCGAAGTATGCAGATCAGCAATTACGTACTACAGTAACTTTACCAAATGGAACTGGAAAGCAAGTTTGTATAGCGGTTTTAACAAATGAAGAAAATTTTGAAGAAGCAAAATTAGCTAATGCTGATCTTGTTGGAAATGATGATTTAATTGAAAAAATTAATCAAGGTGATCTTAACTTTGATTTATTAATTACAACTCCAAATATGATGCCAAAATTAGCGAAGCTAGGACGTGTATTAGGTCCAAGAGGGTTAATGCCATCTCCAAAATCGGGCACAGTTACTAGTAACTTAACAGAAACTTTAAAAGAGTTTAAGAAAGGTAAATTTGAATATAAAGCTGATAAAACTGGAATTGTTCATGTTAATTTTGGAAAATCAGATTTTACCAATCAACAGTTAGTAGAGAATTTAAAATCATTATATCAATCAATCGAACAAAATAGACCATCCGGAGTTAAAGGCAAATATTTTAAAAATTTATTTATTTCTACAACTATGGGTTCATCCATAAAACTTGATGTAGATATATTTGCTTAAATTACTTTATTTTTATCAAAAATAATATTTACAACAGAAACAAAAATTATTATGTCAGAAAAAATTAATCAAATTGTCGAGGATTTAAAGACATTAACATTATTAGAGGCTTCAGAATTAGTAACAAAAATTGAAGAAACATTTGGAGTAGATGCTTCCGCAGCAAGTAGTGGTATGGTAATGACGGCTGCCACTA
>Ga0316189_10001493_pt1 | contig 23169 bp, 16 predicted proteins | sample LowCovwburrow_MG_FD_204930 | JGI IMG/M metagenome (GOLD analysis project Ga0316189, IMG submission 204930) | Coastal sediment microbial communities from Maine, United States - Lowes Cove worm burrow | ecosystem: Environmental > Aquatic > Marine > Coastal > Sediment | place: USA: Maine... | reverse complement strand
TTCTCCTCCACCGCGCAGGTTGGCCACGGCGTATACCCCTCCGTTCTCGAACCAGGGAAACAGCGTGGCGGAGAAGCGAGGCGTCATGGCAGCGTTGAAACCGCCATAGCCGTAGAGGATGGTGGGGTTTTTTCCGTCAAGTCTCAGTCCTTTGCGATGGATGATGAACATGGACACGGGCGTCCCATCGCGCGACTCGTACCAAACCTGCTTTACCTCGATAGTGTCGGGGTCAACTGGCACCGCGGGTCTGGCCCACAGCTTGCTGCTGCCGGTTTTCAGGTCAACATGGTAAATGCTGCGCGGCATGTTATAGCTGGAGAACGCGAGGAACGCCTCGTTGCGGTCCTCGGCTGTTCGCAGTGAGGCGCTACCAATCCCGGGCAATTCCAGGTCGCCCCTGGTCTTGCCGTCGAAATCGAACAGGCGAATACCGGTTTGGGCGTCAGCCAGGTAATTGACTGCCACGATATCCTGCGCGAATGAGGTGCGGCGAATAACGAGCTCATCTTCTTCCGGGATCAGGTCACGCCACCCGGTATAGTCAGGGCTGGTCAGGTCTATGGCAGACACGCGGCCGTTGGGCGCATCAAAGGAATGCTGCAGGTAGAGCGTATCGCCCTTGAACAGGCTGCTGCCCAGGCGGCCCTGCCGGCCCGTCACAGCCGTCTGGAGTTTGAGTTCGCCGGTGCGTTGCCACTGATCCAGGTTGGCTATCCACAGGTCCACGCTGGCGGTCCCGGTCCAGTAGTACACGGCCATCCATTTACCATCGCGCGAGACGATGGCACCGGGTCCCCAGGTGGTTTTCAGGTGCGCCAGTTCTTCATCCGACTTGCCTGACTCGCCGTAGAAAAGTGCCAGGTCGCGCTGGCGCAGCAACACTTTGTCCTGGCGGTGATGGGTGCCCAGCCTGTGCAACTTGACTGTGAAGGAATAGGGGTCATCCAGGTCTTCCAGGCGCCGATAATAGAGGCCGCTGCCGTCGGGCAGCCATCGAATCGGCGATACCTTCCCCGGTATTTGATCCTCGAGCCAGTCCCCGGTGTTGACATTCAGCACGTGCAATACCGTGTTCTCGTCGCCCGAGCGGTACGTGCCGAAAGCCATCAGAGCACCATCATTACTGGGAGCGGTCCAGGACACGGTAGTCAGCCCCGTCCGGTCGATGCGCTGGGGATCCAGCAGGACCCGCTCTTCGCCGTTCAGCGTGTCGCGTACGTAGTGCACGGCCTGGGGCTGGCCGCCCTCGCGGCGGCTATAGAAGTAACGTGAGCCGAACATACCGGGGGCGGATATGCTGGGAACTTCCATCAATACCCGCAGGCGATCCTCCAGCGCCTTGCGACCGGGCAGGCTGTCCAGCACCTGGCGGGTGTACGCGTTCTGCAGATCAGTCCAGGCAGTAACCTCGGCGGTCGGCTCGCCGTTTTCATCCCCTTCCAGCCAGCGGTAGGGGTCTGTGAATATACTGCCGTGCAGGGTTTCTTTCACCGGCTGTTGTCGGGTTGGGGGCACCTCGGCCATGGCTGTTGCGCACAGCATGGCAAGCAATGCGGTAATCGTGCACCTGGTGATAAATCGTCGGAAAAATAGATAGCGGTACATAGTCTGCAGACCTGCCAATGACAATTTCGGGTTGGCCTCAGGGCCGGCGTCCTCGCATGCAAGTAGCCACCCGGTGTAGCGGCACTCGATTATCTGATCAAGATCCGCTGCGCGCAACTTGTCGGGGCTGCTGCGCAATATTTTCCGCTACGGCATCGACAATCCTGTTGGTAATAGGGATGATCGCCGGCTGGAAAACCCGATTATCGAGGAGTGCTGAATTATGCGCAGTTTGTTGTTGAAAGGCATGCTCATCGCTGTGGCGTTATCAGTGCCCGGCCTTGCCCGTGCGGACGCGGACAGCGACCTGACGCAATTGGTCGACAGCTACTGGGCGACCCGGCTGAAGGAGTCTCCCGTGCTGGCAAGTTCACTGGGTATCGATACCTATGCCGGTGAGCTGGCTGACTATTCGCTGGCAGGCAGGGATCGCCGGGCCGCGACGGCGGCGTCATTCCTGGAGCAACTGCAATCAATACCTGCTGACCAGCTCAGTCCTGATGCGAGACTGGAATTTGGCATTCTGCAGCGCAAGCTGAGGGAGACGATCGAGGCCAACCGGATGGGGCAGCGCGCCATCAACTTTACTAACCGTTCGGGGTGGCACCTGGCAATCGCGGCAGTGGCCGGTCAGGTACCGCTTCGCAATAAGGCAGATTTCGAGAGCTACAACAGGCGCTTGCAGCAATATGCCCGGGTAAATGACGAATCGATTGCCGTAGCGAATGTGGCGATCGAAGGGGGCTATACCCTGCCGTGTGACGCGATAGAGGGGTATGAGGAAAGTATTAACGGGTTGATCGTGGAAGATGTAGAGAACTCGCGTTTTTATGCGCCTTACACCCGGAAGCGACCCGACACGATCAGTGAGAGCGACTTCGATGCCCTGTCCGAACAGGCTGCGGCTACCATCGATTCTGTTATTCATCCGGCGCTGAGAAAACATGCGCACTGGTATCTGGAAACTTACAAGCCCGCCTGCCGGGTGGAGCCGGGTGTTGCGGCGCAGCAGGGCGGTGACCAGTACTACGCGTTCCGCATATGGCAACAAACGACCACCTCATTGAGCGCCGATGAGATACACGCGACCGGTCTGTCAGAGGTTGCCCGTATTCGCGCAGAAATGATCGAGGTCGCTAAAGCTGCGGGATATGAAAGCCGCGAGGCTTTTGTCGAGCATTTGCGCACAGATCCGCGCTATTACGCGAAGACGCCGGAGCAGCTGATGCAAAAGGTTGCCCGTGAGACGAAGCTGATCGACGGCAAAATGCCCGGCCTGTTCGGCAAGCTGCCGCGTCTGCCCTATGGCATAAAGGAAATACCGGAGGAGCAGGCCGAGCGCACGACGACTGCCTACTATCGCAGAGGGGCACCCGACATTGGCATTGCCGGTTTTTACTTTGTGAATACATCGAAGCTGGATCAGCGCCCCTTCTGGGAGATTCCCGCCCTGTCCCTGCACGAGGCTGTGCCGGGACATCATCACCAGATTGCCTTGCAGCAGGAGCTGTCAGTGTCCGACTTTCGAAAGCACGGCGCGCAATTCAACGCGTTCAGCGAGGGCTGGGCGCTGTATGCCGAGCGCCTGGGCATTGATATGGAGATCTACGATACACCGGCCAAGGACATGGGTCGGCTCTCCTATGAGATGTGGCGGGCCTGTCGTCTTGTGGTCGATACCGGGATTCACGCGAAGGGCTGGAGTAAAGCCCGGGCCGTTGCTTTCATGACAGACAACACGGCCCTGTCCCATGCCAATATCGAGGCGGAAGTAAACCGCTATATGAGCTGGCCAGGACAGGCGCTGGCCTACAAGCTCGGCGAGTTGAAAATCCGCGAATTGCGTGCCTATGCAGCCGCTGAGCTGGGCGGAAACTTCAGCCTCGCGGCCTTTCACGATGTGGTGCTGGACCGGGGTCCATTGCCACTGGATTTGCTGGACGCCCGGGTCCGGCAATGGGTCGCTCGCCAGAAGTCCTGAGTCCTGACGCCTGCCAGCCCCTCAGGGCTGATACCAGATGGGCGATGACCAGGCGCGCTCCTGTACGCTGCTGGGAACGTTGTCCAGCAGCGGCAATCCGGCTCTTACGGCGTCATACGTAGTCCAGCGCGGGGTAGGTATTTCCAGTACCCGGGTGTAGTACAGGGCCCGCTGGTCCGGATCGAACTCCGGGTCCTCCCACACGGCGGCGAGTTGATCACTGCCAATGGTGTTGCGGTAGGTGGCGGTTGTGAGATCCACTGTACTGCCGACCGGAGGCAGTTTGCCGTCGCTGCCCGGCTTGCGCTGGCCTGACCAGGCCACGTCAAATACCTTGTCATGGGTGATACCGTCCGCGTCTACCCAGCCCTTTACCACCTGGATACGGTCCAGGTTGGCGCCCAGTGCGTCCCTGTTGGCCAGGATCAGGAACCTCGGGGCCCCGCTGTTGCCGGTTCTCTTCAATTCGCCGCCCATTGGAACGCCGCCGTCGTAGGCTTTCTTGATGACGTCGGCACGTTCGAGCATGGCGGGCTCGAAGTCCCAACCACCAAAGAACCGAACGGCCATCCGGGGGCCGCTGGTCGCATAGACCTCGCGATCGTGGATGGCGTCCCAGATCGCCTCGCGGGTATTACTGGATGCCCAGACGCCGGTGATTGACCCCGCCGACTGTTCCCGCGCGGCGATCCAGCCACCCACTTCAGCGGTCTGGCGGCGCCCGGGTGTGGCGTCTTCCCCGCCATGACCGCCTACGAAGTTGTCTTCATCGACATCGGACATCAGTCCGTTGTGACTGTCTGTGCCACCCACAAAGCCAAGTTTGAAGGGATTGGCACCGACCGCTTGTTCCACCGCCATACCCTGTACCACGCCGTAACGGACATAGTTTTCCTTCATGGGCACGCGGCCGCTGAATTTGGCTATGGAGGGCGCATTCTCAAAGTCCGAAAACTCGTCCGCCGCCCAGAACTGCTTGCTCACCTCCGAGTTGCCCTTGACCTGCATCATCTCTATGGCGCGCTCGAAGTGACCTCGTAATTTTGCGTACTCCGCATCGAGCGGGTCGCCGCTGTGGTCTTTCGCGGGAAACATACTGCCCTTGCTGGCGTTGGAGTTGTGGGGCAGGGCGATGGAGCGCGCACCCTGTTTTTCCTGCGCCATCAGCCAATCCCAGAGACCCTCTTCATACATGATGTCGGAAGCGCCCATGGGTATGTCGGGTACCGTGGCACCCCGGAATATGATGTTGCGGTGCAGGTTGCCGCCACCGGGTGCGCTGCTCCACTCAAAGGCGTTGAAGGTGGTGAATACCCCCGGTTCGTTGTGTTCGGCCGCCGCGCTGGTGATCACTTTCCAGCCACTCTTGACGGATTCAGGCCCTGGATAGAAGGCGGTGTGCTGTGGCTTGTCGCCGCGGTTGTTTTTTACCACGTACTCGATAAACCATTTGCGCCGCTCATCAAAATCAGTCAGACCGATCAACTCCTGAATCTGCGGAATGTCGTGACCCGGGGCGCCCGGGTTGAGGGCCGCATGCATTTCGCCCAGGTATTCCGCGTGGTCGGTAACCGCGGCAAAGTCCAGGGGCCGGCGCATTTTGTGGGGCTGGCCGTTTACCACCACGGTTTCGCCCCTGGCAAAACGGTAAGCGTCACCCGGGGTTTGTCGGGTACCACCCAGGAATGCGTCCAGGGAGTAGGCGGTGTGCATGTGGGTCTCGCCAAAGTACAGATTCTTCTCGGGGTTCTGCTCGATCTTCGGATTGGCCGCAGCGACACTGCCGCATGCCAACAGCGCAGTTGCAGCCACGGCAACTCGCATGACTGTCATTCGTGATGTGCGCATTTATGTGCTCTCCTGTTTAAAGCGGGTTGTACCAGATCGGTGAGGTGTACGCCCTTTCCTGCGTTTTCAGCGGGATATCTGCCGGCAGGTCACGCTTGAATTTAACCTGGTCATAGGCCGTCCAGCGCGGAGTGGGAATCTCTATCACCCTGGCGTAGTAGAAGGCGCGCAAATCCGGATCGAAGTCCGGATCGGTCCAGACCGCCCCAAGTTCGGGGGCGCCTATGGTATTGGTCCAGCTCGGGATGGACAGGTCTACAGTATCGCCAACCGCGGGGAGTTTTCCGTTGGTGCCGGGCTTGCGATCACCCGACCAGGCGATGTCATACACTTTTTCCTGTGGCTTGCCATCGGCATCCAGCCAACCCTTGATAAGCTGCACCCGGTCCAGGTTGGCACCCATCGGGTCGCGCTGGGCATAGACCAGGAACTGGGGTGCCCCCGTGCCGGGAGCTTTCAGGTCCGACCCCATGGGCACGCCCTTGCCGTAGCCAATGCGGGCCAGGTCCCGGTGCAATAAATCGCTCTCCTCGAAGCCCCAGCCACCGAAAAACCGCACCCGCATGCGCGGCCCGGTAGTAGCGTAAGCCTCGCGCCGCTCCATGGCATCGAACAACGCCTCGCGGTTGTTGGCAGTGGCCCATACGGCTGTCATGCCGGCGGAGGAGTAGCGCCAGCCCTTGTAACCCAGGCCAAGTTGTTCATTGCCCCTGGCCTCGTGTTCCGCGCGCCCGGGGTTGGGCTCATAGATGGGGAATTTGCCAAAGAAATTGTTATCGTCAACCGTGCTGAGGCCGACATGGTTGTCGGTAGCACCTATCATGCCGAACTTGAACGGGTTGGTCCCCAGTTTAGCCTCCAGCTGCAGGCCGCGCTGTAGTCCCGAGCGCGCATACTCCGCCGGCAACATGTCCGGCGTCTTGGCCTCGGTCAGGTCGAGATTTCCCCAGTCCCAGTTGTCGTAGTCGGCAAATTCATCCTCATTGGATAACAGGGGGTGGGTTTCCCCGTCCCCCTTTAGCTGGGTGACTTCATACAGGCGTTCCCACTTCTGACGGTTCCTGGCGTAGGCGGCATCCAGGGGCGCGCCGTTGTCAAAGTCATCCTGCAGCGCGAACATCATGCCATTGGACAGGTTGCCGTTGTGTGGGATGGCAGTGACATTGCCACCGGTCTTGTCTTCATAGTCCTGCATCCAGGCCCAGAGATCTTGCGGATCGGGACTGCCGGTCGGTCGCGTGGTGGTATAGGGCACCACCTGGCCTGCCCGGTCGGGACCGTCGCGGAAAATCACATTGCGGTGCAGGTTGTTTCCCTTCATCAGGGAGGTCCACTCGTAGGCAATGAAGGTGGTGAACTGACCGGGCTTGTTAAACTCCTGGGCGGCCTGGATCAGGTCGCGCCACACCCGTTCATAGGCGGGGTTACCCGGCTGGTAGTTCAGCACCGGCGACAGTGTGCCCTGGGCGAACTGGCTTATCAGCTCCTGGGTGGCCGCCATGGCGACCTTGCCACCCTGCTTGAAGGCCTCATGCATTTTTCGGCCGTCCGGGTCAGCCATGATATTCGGCGCCCCGCCGATCAGGTCTGTGATCATGCCCATGCCGTCCGAGTGGTCGGTGATCATATAAAAATCATAAGGCCGCTCAAGTTTTACCGGCAGTCCGGTGTTCGATGTCACTTGCTCGCCCCGCGCAAATCGATAGGCGTCATCGGGCATCAGGGTGGTACCGGCGCCGCCCGCGTCACCGGACAAGGCAGTGTGGACATGGGTGTCGCCAAAATACACGTCGCTTGGGTAATCGATATCGGCATAGGGAGAATAGGGTGGGCTGGCGGCGGTGTCAGCGGCTTCTTCCGTCTCGCCTGCAGCAAACACTGCGACAGGTAGGGTAAGACAAAAAAGGAACAACTTTTGCTTCATTAAGTTCATTTCGGACCTCGGCGTGAGCCAGTCAGTTCGGCTCGGTATTTGGTGCCGGGCAGTGACATGTCCTGTGCACGGCGTCAGACGTTACTGCCTTGACTATAGTCTTGATAACCCGCTTTTGTTTTGGATTGCGCGACAATCTCCCGGATTTTTGCCTGCTCCGGCCAGCGAATTTACAGCGCATGGTTCGATGCCGAACAGGCAGGTGGCCGCCTGGCCGCCTCGGGTGGTCCGTGCAGGCGCGCTGGCAGTTGTCAAAACTGCTCTGTCTGGCCACTATACTCAGGAGGCCATACCCATAACATTAAACCGCCCGATCGGAGTCAAGCATGCGCGGATTTTTCGCCGAACTGAAACGCCGCCACGTCTATCGGGTCGCCGTCATCTATGCCGCAGTCGCCTGGCTGGCGGTGCAGATAGCCGATATTGTGCTGGAAAACTTCAATCTCCCCGAGCGCGTCATGCAGATTGTCATCCTGTGCGCTGCGCTGGGCTTTCCGGTAGCGCTGGTTCTGGCGTGGCTCTATGATCTCAGTGCTCGCGGTATTCAGCGTACGGCCGTGCCGGGTGTCGTCGATCAGGTCGTGCCTCAACGAGCGGAGGCTGGCACCAATACTTCCGCCACCGGTACCGAGCGCCCCGGGATCGTCGTGCTGCCTTTCGAGAGTTTTTCCGGAGAGCCGTTTGACGAAGTCATCGCCAACGGGTTTACCGAAGACCTGACCACGTTGCTTGCCCATGTACCCGGTATTTTTGTGATCTCCCGCAATACGGCTGCCCTATATAAAGACAGGAAAATGGACCTTCGAGATATTGGCAGGGAGCTGGGTGTGCGCTATTTGCTGGAGGGCAGCCTGCGGCGCAAGGAGGAGCAATTGCGCGTTACCGCACAGCTGATCGAAGCTGAGAGTGGGGGGCATCTGTGGGCGCATCACTACGATACTCCCGCTGAACAGCTTGAGCAGGTCCAGGATGAGCTGACCCAGGGCATTGCACTGCAGCTGGGTTCAGAGCTTGCCCGGGCCGAATTCAAACTGGCGCGGCGTCGCCCGCCCGCCGATATGGATGCCTGGTCGTTGTATCAGAACGCGAAGGGTACCCTGATGTTCAAAGGGTGGAGCCAGAACTCCCTGAAAGAGGCCGTTGAGCTGTTACGCAGGGCGATCGAGTTGGACCCGGACTACGCCGCGCCACAGGCCTTTCTCTCGTTATTGCTCGCGCTGGGTCACTGGATCAGGCTGGTGGATGACCGGCCCGCCGCGCACGATGAATCCATCCTCGCTGCAAATCGCGCCCTGGAACTCGAACCTGATTCTTCCGAGGTGCTCGGTTACGCCGGCTGCGCCTATTCTGACCTGGGTTACCGGCAGCGCGGGGTGCCGCTGCTGGAAAAGGCAATAGAACTGGATGCCTCCAATGCCCAGGCAAGGGCAGCCCTGGGCGCCGCGTTGATCGTAACTGGCGAACTGGAGTCCGGTATCGCGGCGCTCAGTGAGGCCGTAAGAATCAGTCCCAAGGATCCCGGTATTGCCATGTGGGCCACTATCCTGAGTCTGGGAGCGGGTTACAGTGGGGATGTCGATGGCGCTGAGCAATGGGTGAACCTGGCCTATAAGTCGGACCCCCGCTTTTTCCCCGGTCTCATAGCCCGGGCCTGGGTGCAGCAAGCGCGTGGACAACTGCATGATGCCCAGACGTCGCTTGACGAGGCGAGCAGGCTCTACCCCAAGCTGGATGAAGAGTATGTCGGTGGCTTCCTGGGTGAAGCCGTCGTCGCACGGATGCAGGCATCCGGCCTGCGATTCAGTCACGGCTGAAAACCCGCTGCAGGACGCCACCGGCGATCCCGCGGGAGGCGGGAAATCTTGCCACGCACGTGGTAGCCTTTGCCCTAACCCCGGACCGGGGAGTCCGTTGCCTGATGCCCCTGGAGACTGTCATGAAACAGCTTGTTGCGGTTGCTGCGTTGCTTGCGCTGACGTCAGCCTGCACCACTACCGATGAAATCATCATCGACAAAAAGGGTGTGGATATGGCGCGCTACGAACAGGACCTCGCCGAGTGCCGCACTTACTCCACCGAAGTGCAGACCGGAAAGAAAGTCGCCACGGGTGCGGCGTCCGGCGCAGTGGTGGGTGGGCTCATCGGGGCGATCACCGGCGATGCCGGCAAAGCGGCCGGGGTAGGCGCGGTTGGCGGGGGTGCCAGGGGCGCCAATGAAGGCTCCCGTGACGAGGTCCAGGTGGTGAAACAGTGCCTGCGGGGCCGGGGTTACAGGATCCTGAACTGAGACGCGCGCCTAGTTGAACAATTTGTCCAGCAACTTGCCGGCCTCTTTCTGAATTTTTCGAGTGGCTTCGTTTTTGCCCAGGTCCTCAATAATTTCCGCGGTATCGACCTTGCACCAGCTCGCCGGGTCGCCATTGGCATTGCCCTTGCAGTTGACGGGCCAGTCAATGGCGGTGAGTCTTTTGCTGACCCGGCAGGCCCGGTCCACGGTTTCCAGTTCGGGCGAGAGCCTCGCCTTGAAGGTGGTCTTGAAGTCCTTGCTCAGCAGATCGAGATTGCCTTTGCCGGTCAGTGCAATGTGAGCCAGGTTGGCTCGCAGGGGCTTCAGTCGCGCCTTGCCCTCGGCCAGTTGTATGTCGGCACCCAGGGTCTGGAAAGCGGTGCTGGTCGGGAAGGTGGCGGTGAGCGGCTCCTGGTTTGTCAACGCGACCGCCTGACACAACAGATGCTCCACAGAAATGTCTTTCAATACTACCTGCGTCGTCGCGAGCTTCATCGGCCCTGTCAGCGCCGCAACGAGCTCATTGCGGGTGCGTCCCTTGCTGGTCAGTTGCCAGTCCAGGCTTGCCTTGCCGCTCAGTGCGGGTTGTGCCTCACTCGCCGCCAGTGCATTGGCGATGTCCAGCTGGCTTAGCTGACCGCTCGCTTTGAGCTTCGCGGTATTGTGCTTGCCGTTGAATGTGGCTTGCATATCCAGGCTGCCGTCGTGCAGGGTCCCGGTAAGCGAGCGCAGCTTTACAACGCCGTCGACGACGCGCAGAGCGGCTTGCATGTCAGTGACGGTGTGGGCCCCGAAGACCGCCTTTTCCACGGCCAGTGCCGCTCGCGTGTCGATTGCACGTATGGCGTCCAGGGGCAGCGGCGTATCGCCCTCGGGCGCGGCCCCCTCGCTGTCTGCGCCGGCGGCCGCCTCGGGGCCGGCCAGTGCCAGCAGCGCCGGGTTGAGCATATTGAATCTCATATCGCTATCGACCTGTGGGCTTTCGAACCGGGCGTAGCGAAGGCTGCCTTCCCCCCGCGATTCTCCCGTGACCAGGTTCAGCGTAAGGTCCGCTACCTGGCGGGATATGTCCACTTCACCGCGCAATTGAACGGTAACGGGCTGGGGCGTGGCGCCGCGAATCTCCGCGTTCATAGTGTCCACGGCAACCGTCTGGCTCACCTGGTAAATTCGTATAGTCCCGGCCAGCGATATTGCCACCGGTGGCGTGCCTGGCAGTCTCAGTTCGATGTCCAGGTGGATGGGCTCCCCGTCGAGATTCAGGTCATTCGCGTTCAGCCCGATCAGTTCGATCACGGTGCTGATTTGGGTATCGAGGTCGATCTGTTCGATGCGCGCATCGGTGATAGAAAGGTGTTGTACGTTGAGCGCCAGTGGCAGAGCCAGAGCGGCCTCAGCGCCCGCCGCCTTGACGGCCTCTGTCGTCGCCTCTCGGCGCTTTGCGTAAAACGCATCCAGCTCGGCGTCGCTCAGCTCGCTGGTGTTGATTGCCCCTTTGCCGGAGGAGACAATCGAGACGGTCAGGCCGTCCATTGCCAGGGAATCAATTTCCGCCCGGCCTGATATCAGGGGCATCAGTGCAACCCCGAGATCCAGTGAACGCACCTGCAACCTGGGCTGCCCCTCGCCGGGCATGGCCAGGCTGGTGTCACCCAGGGTGACGCCCAGCCTTGGAAAGAAGGAGAGTTCCGACTCTCCGGCAACCGTCAGCTTCGCACCCGTCTGCTCCTCAATTGTGCTGGTGGCAAGTTTCAGCAGGGTCTCCTTGTCCAACAGCAGGGGTAGCAGCAGTAGCGCCCCGATACCGATGGCAAACGGCACAACGATGAATAGTGCTTTGGAGCGGGTCATACGATGTCCTCAGTTAATCCGGTAGGCTCGTGAGACTTCTTCCCCGATAATGGCTATCCCACGCCTGACGGTGTCCGCGTCGCTGGCGTAGGAGACGCGGATGCACTGCTGCATATGTGGCCAGTCATCATCCAGGCCCACGAAAAAGTTGTGGCCCGGAACAACCAGGACACCGCGTTGCTTCAAGCGTTCATACAGCGTCTGGCTGGTGATGGGCAGCCCCTCAAACCACAGCCACAGAAAGATGGCGCCCTCGGGCTTGTGGATGTGATAGGGCAGGTCACCCAGGGCCTCGCGGAACCAGCTTACCGCGTGTGCCGAGCGCTCGCGGTAGTACGGTTGCACATGGTCGCGACTGAGACTGAGGATTTCGCCGCTGTCGAACAGGGCGCTGGCAAGTGCCGGACCGAGGTTGCCGCAGGCCAGGCTGACAATAGTATTGGCGTTGGTAAAGGCGCGGATAATGTCCTCACGGGCCACCAGTATTCCCGTGCGCGCACCGGGCAGGCCCAGTTTGGACAGGCTCAGGCTCAGTATGGTGTTTTCATTCCAGCCGGGTGTTGCGTCAGTGAACACAATATTGGGGAAGGGCAGGCCGTAAGCACCGTCGACGATGAGCGGGATCTCCCGCGCCTGGGCGATGGTATCCAGGTGGGCCATCTCCTCGTCGGTCAGCACATTGCCGGTGGGATTGGTAGGGCGGGAGACGCACAGGGCCGCCACGTTGCGTGCCTCTGACAGGTGAGAGAAATCCACGTGGTACTTGAACAACTTGTCACCCAGCAGTTCGATGCTCGGGCGTGTGGCGGTAAAAAAGTTGCTGGACAGGCCGATGTCACCGTAGCCGATGTACTCCGGCGCCAGCGGTAGATGGATGGAGCGATGGCTGCCGTCGGGCATCACCCCGGCAAACATGTTGTACAACACGAAGAACGCAGACTGGCTGCCGTTGCTGATGCTGACATTGTCGGCGCACAAACCCCAGTCGAACTGTCGATTCAGGAAACCCGCGAGCTGTTCGCGGAAGGCCCGATCCCCCTGGGGCGACTGGTAGACGCCGAACAGGCTGTGGCGCTGTGCCGGGTCCGCCAGGATGGTTTCAAGTCGCTGGCGAAAGGTCTCCTCGACTGCCGGAAGACGGCCGGGATTGCCGCCGCCCATGAAAATCATGTCCGGATTGTCGTCGAGCGCGCTACTGAGGTCGTCCATCAGTTCGACGATGCCGGATTGGCCGGCGAATTTGGTGCCGAAAGCTGATAGTTGCACTGGATGTAGTCCCTTAGATGCAGGGGTCAATCTTAGCTGATGCGGGCCCGAAACGCATCGCACTGTTTTGGCGCGCCTCGCTCTGTAGCGCCACATTTGCCCTGGCTGCCCGGGCGCCCGCGGGCGGGCCTGTATCCAGGCGTCTTTGGTAAAGCCCCGGCCTGCAGCAGTAACAAAAATGCTGCTGTCCATAGTCGGGGTCCGGCCTTATACTTTTGGCTTGATTTCATCCTGTGGAAGACGAGTCCAATGGAACTGCAGTACCTGAACCCCGCGGTGCTGGATTCTATCGATCCAGCGGCGTTTAGCGCGCGAGAACCCTTCCCATGGGTTAATCCGCAATATTTTATCCGTAATGAGCGCTACCCGGAGCTACTCGCCAGCATGCCGGATATTAGCCAGTTTCGCGCTTTTTTCGGCAAACAGCGTAAACACGGCCAGGCCAGTCACGACCGCTATGTGCTGGATTTTGAGGAGGGTATGGAACTATCCCAGCCCTGGGCCACCTTGATAGCCGAGCTGCGCGGAGACAGCTACCGCAAATTCGTATGCAAAATGCTGGGCGTCAGTCATGTCCGTTTTCGCTTTCACTGGCACTACACCCCCAACGGGGGTGAGGTTTCACCCCACTGTGACTCGAAAGGCAAAATCGGCTCCCAGATCTTTTATCTCAATACGGCCGATGACTGGCAGTGGGATTGGGGTGGGGAAACCGTCATCCTGGACGACGGCGGTCGTATCGCCGCCGACAACGCCCCCGGCTTCGACGACTTTATTGCGGAATACCCTGCCGAAACGCGGGATAACCGCAGCATCATATTCGGACGCAGGGGGAACTCATGGCACGGTGTGCGGCGTATCAATTGCCCGGAAAACTATTTTCGCAAGGTGTTCATTGTTGTATTCGAAGAATATCGACCCGCGCGTATGGCAGTGAAGAAGCTGCGCCGCCTTGTCACCGGTGCCGAACTGGTGACGGAAAAAGAACGCCTGATGTACTGAACAGGGCCGATGCAGCCATCCAGTAAACCACCGCTGTTGATTCTGGGGGCACCTCCCAGGGGAGGTAACCACCTGCTGCGCGGTCTGCTAGATCATCACCCGCAGCTGTTGTTGCCACCGGATGAGGACTATTTTGTCCGGCATCTGTCTCGCCACCCACTGTTGCGCCTGCGCGGCATGCTCAGCTCCCGAAGCGGTGCGCCCGGTTTTTTTCGCAAGTTACAGAAAGACGGCCACCTGGAACGTATCAACGCCGGGCATGGCACCGAAGTCTTCGGCAGCGAGGACTCGCTGGACCTGGATGCCTACTACCAGTACATCAGTGAACACCATGAACGCGGCAGCGTCGACAGCCTGGTACGCAACCATGTCGAGGCGCTCGCGGTCGCGCTGGGGCACGTGGAAGGAGATGGGCGATTACGGGTTATTTTTTGTGCGCTGCAGCCCAGTAACAGCGACCTCAGTCGGGTCGCTCAACTGTTGGCGCGAAGTTACAATGTACGCGGGATATTCCTGGTGCGAGACCCTCGCGCCCACCTGAGTTCCAAGCTGGTGCGCAACCCCACCCTCAGCCTGGGCCGCTTTTGCCAGAGGCAGAATCGTTACTGGCGAGAGATCGACGAGTTTGCACTCAATTCCGGGCCTGCCCTGCGCCTGCGCTTTGAGGAACTGGTAACAGACACAGAGCACAGCATGCGCGAGGTCTGCAAGTTTGCGGATATTAATTTTTCGCCTGCGGTGCTGGAATACACCCAGGGTGGAGAGGCCAGCCGAAGTAATTCCTCTTTTGCCGCCAGCGCGGGTATCGATCACGGGGTATTGACCCGCTACCGGGATACCCTGCCCGCAGAGACCGTCAGCTATCTTGAAAAGCACTGTCTGCCGGAACTGTTCTGGTCCGGCCCGGCCGGGTCGGGTCCCGAAAGACCGGGGCGTGACCCCGGCGGGACCCCGGTCCGGGTCTAGAGTTTGTGCGCTTTTGGCCAGCGCCGTTTCAGGCAGATCCACTGGCCGGGGTATTCGCGAATCCAGTCCTCGAAGTAGTTGTTGATTTTCGCCGTCAGCGCCAGAACCTGCTCTTTTTGTGGGGCGTCAGGGATATCGCTGGTCAGGGGTTCGTAGACGGTAATGCGATAGCGTCCCTTCGGCAGGCGTTCCGCCCGCGCCACCACAAGTCCCGCCCCGGTGCGCAGGGCGAGGCCGGGCGCGGCCGTGCTGGTGAGTGCGTCCCGCCCGAAAAAGGGCACCAGTTTGCCACTGTCAAGGCGGGTGTCCATTGCCATGTTGATACTGTTGCCCGCCGCCAGTTCCTTGAGCAGAGGCCGCAGGCCGGCCTCGGTTGATATCAGCTTTTCGCCCAGAAAGTGACGCAGACCGTGCATCAGCTCGGCGACCACGCTATTGGACTCCGGGGCAAAAATGGTACCTATGGTGATGTCGTAGTGCTTGGTGACCAGTGGCGCAACCTGCCACGGACCTATATGCGCCGTGACAAAAATGGTGGGTTTCTTGGCCTTCATCAGCTCGTGCGCCGAGGGGTGCACGACGAACTCGATGCGTTGTTCGCGCTCAGCCCAGATGGTCTCGAGTTTGATCAGCTCGGCCGCTGATTCTCCCAGGCTGCGAAATATCTCGCGTGTGGTCTGGTCACGCCACTCCTGCGTGGACTCGGGGAATGCGATCGCAAGGTTGGTCTTGGCCTTTTGCGCCTTGTCACCGAAAGGGCCTACCAGACCAAAGGCGAACGCCGACAGGCGACGGGCGTTCTCCACCGAGAGCCAGCGCATCATCCAGAAAATCAGGCGAAACCCGGCGGCCTCCAACGTCTGGGCCATGGAGACGAGAATGGGGGCCTTGCGGGCGAGCCGCTTGGGTATGAAGTAAAACTGGGGCACTGCGGTCGATCAATTCGCTTGGGGTTTTGTGCCGAATACCTTGTCCCACATGGGGGAACTGACACCGTAGCGACCACCTTCGCCGGAATAATGGTGTTTCAGGTGGTAGTGCTTCAGGTACTTCGCCACCGGATTGCGCATGGGAAAGTGGTGGGTTGAGTAATGGATATAGTCGTAGATCAGGTAGCCGATAATGAAGAACGCACAAAACGGCTGTATCCAGGGCTGCGGGATAAAGAGCCCGAACAACAGGTACAGTACCAGCATGATGGGGATAGCGCCCGCGGGTGGCATGACCAACCGGGTTTTGTCCTTGGGATCTTCGTGGTGGTTACCGTGAAACAGGAACACCAGCCACTTGCCCAGCTTGCTCTTGGCCGGGAAGTGGAACAGGAAGCGGTGCAGGCAGTACTCGGTCAGGGACCAGGTGAAAATGCCCGCCACACCGATGGCCAGTACGGGCAGCACTGGCAGGTCATACAGCGCGAAACTGCGCCATATCAGGTAGCCCGCAATCGGACCCCACATCAGCAAGGGCGTGATCGGGTGCACATGGGACAGGCGCTCGAGCAGTTCATTCTCGAACAGGCGGATAGACTCGTGTTGTTTCTCAGGCTGCATAGGCATCGATTTCGGCGTCACGGCCGCTTACCTCTGTTTGATTAGGTGCTGTGTCTCTGGGCCACAGACGCTTCGAGCAAAACCAGTCTGCCGGGTTCTGCCGGATCCAGTCCTCAAAAAGCTCGTGGACCTGCTGGATCATGTCCGTGGCCTGCGCGTTTTCGTCGGCTCCCGGGTTGCGGGGGCGCACGGGGGAATGAAAAATAACATGGTAGCGAGCATCCTCGCGACGCAGGATTTGTACGGGTACCATCTCACAGCCTTGCTTGAGGGCGAGCTTGGCCGGCAGCAGGGTGGAGCTCTTGTCATAGCCGAAAAACCTGATCGGCTTGCCGTCATCGACCCGCCTGTCGATCACCATGCCGGCTGAGCGCCCTTCCTTGAGTGCCCGCATCAGCAGCCGGGCACTGTTGTCCCGTGGCAGCAGCTGGCAGTTCAGCGCCTGGCGGGATTCCAGCAGCAGGCGATCCAGCAGGGGGTTGGTGGGTGGCGAGTAAAGGCTGGCGTTGGGTATGCCCATTTTAGCCATGGCCGAGCATGCGACTTCCCAGTTGCTCTGGTGAGCGCTTACGACCACAAACGGCTTGCTTGGGTCCGTATAGGTGGCGACGGGTTCGCGTACTTCGATAACAAGCCGGTCATCTTCGGTGATCAGGGTTTCAAGGTGAGGATATTCCGCCAGTACCCGGCCCGCCCGGCCCCAGGCGCGAGTCACCAGCTCATTCAGTTCTGATTCGTTCAGGTCGGGAAACGCCAGCGCCAGGTTGTGCCGATAAATCGCTGTCTTGCGCTTCATTCGGGGGCCTACCCAGGCGCCGACCTTTTCCCCGAAACGGGAGGCTGTATCGATCGGAAGCAGTTGCGCCAGCCATATCACCAGCCATATCAAGGCGTAGTCGATACGCCATAGCAGGCGCTGCAGGAACCGGTGCTCCCGCGCCAACTTGCGTAATGAATTGCCAACGATAAACTCAGCCACGTACCCTAAATACCCTTCCGGTAAGCCAGTGTGTTCAGACCCGCCATTATAGCGCAGGCAGGCCTTTACACTGGACCGGAATTAGGTGTCATAGTTCCGCTTTGTGCAGCTGTTCCAGCCCCTGCCGCAAGCCGATCCGGGGCTTCCAGCCGGTGGTGCCGGTGACCAGTTGGTTGTCCACGACCCAGTCCCTGTGACGCAGTTCCCTGAGTTTTGGGGGGGTGAGCATGGGACTGCGCCCGGTCAGCCTGGCGGCGCGGAGGTTGGTCCAGGCAAGGCTGTCCAGCAGCCAGTGCGGCACAGGCCAGAGGCGAACTGTGCGCCCCCAGACCTGGGCTACCGCATCCGCCATTTCGCGCCAGTTATAGCCCCCGGGCTGGCCATCGCAAAGGCTTAGCGTATGGTGCCGCGTTGCACCCTGGGCAAGGCAGTCGATTAACCCGGTCACCAGGTCTGTCACATGGATCAGGGACAAGCGGGCATCAGCGTCCCCTGGCACCGGGGCAACACCCCTGGCCATAGCCTGGAATACGGGCAGCATCTCCTTGTCGCCGGGGCCGTACACTGCCGGCGGGCGCAGGATGACCCAGTCCAGTTCCCGCTGTTGCTCCAGCAGCGCCTCGGCTTTGCGCTTGCTGGCGGCGTACCAGGACAGCTCAGGCTCCCGAGCAGCCAGGGAAGAGACCAGTAAGAGACGGGCTTTGCTCGACTGGGCGGCGACAGCAGCCAGTACATTGGCGGTTCCGGTGACATTGACGCGGTCGAAATCCTGCTGAGAACCGCCGCGCACGGCACCGGCGGCATGGATAACCGCGGCGCTGCCGGAGACCAGTTGTTGCAGGGCTGTTGTGTTGTTCAGGTCACCCCTGACCAGGGTGACCCCGGAGTTGGACAGGTGGAGGGCCTGTCCGGTATCTCTTGCCAGCGCCTTTACCCGGTAGCCGCGTTGCAGCAGCTCGGCGCACAATGCGTTGCCGATAAACCCGGTAGCGCCGGTGACGGCGATCAGGCCGTCAGTTGGTATCAGGCTGATGCGACCCTCAGGCGAAATTCTTCCGTCACCGCATTGAGATTGTCGGATTCGTGAGTGCTGATGAAGTCCAGGCGCGCTTTGGCGCGGGACAACTTGCCCGAGGAGGTCTTGGGCAATGAGTGGGGTGGCAGCAGCTCTACGTAGCAGTCGAGGCTCATTTCCAGGCGCAGCATGGCACTGAGGCGGCGAACCAGGTTGTGACGCTTTTTACTGTCGGTTTCACGGCACTGCACCAGCAGCACACACATTTCCTCGCCCTCGTGATCGGGCACCGAAAATGCCACTGAGTCGCCGGAGCGCACTTCGGGCTCGGCTTCGGCGATATGCTCAAGATCCTGCGGCCAGATATTGCGGCCGTGGATAATGATCAGGTCTTTCTTGCGGCCGGTTATGGTGAGTACGCCGTTGACGAGGTAGCCGATGTCACCGGTATTCAGCCAGCCATCATCGTCCAGGGCATGGCTGGATTCCTCCGGCAGATTGAAGTAGCCGGACATGACGCTGGGGCCGCGCAGGTAGATGACACCGCTGTGCCAGTCCTCCAGCACCGTCTCGTCATCGTCACGGATCTGAACTTCGAAGTTCGGAAGAGGTACGCCGCAGTTGACGAAATGGCGGCCACGGCCTTGGCGGTCGCTTTCTTCCAGCAGTACAGCGCGGTGATGGTCGGACAGGTGGTCGCTGTCGATGTGGTGGGTGGTAAAGCCAGTCCACAAAGGCGAAAAGCTCACGCCCAGCGTACATTCCGCCATGCCGTAGCAGGCGAGGAATGCGCGGCGATCGAAGCCGCAGGGTTGCAGCAATTCGGCAAAGTACTCCAGGGTGTCCGGGCGAATCATTTCAGCCCCGATGCCTGCTACCCGCCAGTTGCTCAGGTCGTAGTTAGCCAGGTCGCCGGGCCGGACCCGGCGTGCACAGAGGTCGTATCCGAAAGAGGGCGCAAAGGAAATAGTGGCGCGGGACCTGGTCATCAGCTCCAGCCACTGGCGCGGGCGCATCGCGAATTCACGGGTGTCGAGGTAGTCAATGGAAACCTGGGCGGCCATTGGCACCAGCATGAAGCCGACCAGGCCCATGTCGTGGTAAAACGGCAGCCAGGACATCATCCGGTCATCACCGTTCATCATCAGGCCGTGGGAAATAATACCCTGCAGGTTGGCCAGTGCGGTCTCGTGCTTGATGACGACGCCGCGCGGGAAGCGCGTGCTGCCTGAAGTGTACTGAATATAGGAAATGTCGGTGGAACTGATCTTCGGCAATGGTTGCTCGTTTGCGGGCAGCGCCTCAAACGCTTCGGGCTTGTCCACCATGCGCATGCCAAGACCTTCGCTGGCTTCCAGCAGGAACGGCAAATAACCTTCTGATGCCACGGCGATGGCGGCGTCGCTGGCTTCCAGCAAGCGCTGCAGCTGGGCAACGTAGGCGTGGTGCGCGCCGACCTTGACCGATGCGGGCAGAGCAACGGGAATCAGGCCGGCATATTGGCAGGCGTAGAAAAAGCTGAGGAAATCGGGGTTTGTCTCGGCAACGAGTGCGACGCGGCTGCCCGGCTCAAGGCCCAGGCTTTGCAGTTTGTGGGCCATCGCAATGGCTTTTTCGCGCAGTTCGCCGTAGGACACAGCGCTGTAGATCGCGCCGCGGCCGGTGTAGAAGTTGGCACCGGTATCACCCTTGGCTGCGTAATCGAGCGCCTCGGTCAGCGTGGCGAAATCTGCCCCGCGAAAGGGCAGTGTGTGGTTCGTCGGCGTTGGCATAATTTCAGAAGATGACAAGGGATGTTCCTCAATTCGTGGCAGTCTGTCAGACGCTGCCTGTCCATAACAGTTCATATCCGTCATCCTCCGAATGGCCGAGGAATGAAGACCGGATCAATAATAACCAGTGGGTGTGTTGGGCTGGCGTTGTGTTCTGTGTGCCACCTTGCGCCCTCACTTGTCGGCAAACCAGACTGGTTACCAGACACGGCGCAACTTTAGCATTTTCACGCGTCCGGCTCATGGGTAATAATACCAATCAAGCATGCGTATTAGTGCCTGTTCAGGGCATTTTCAGCTCAAGTCATTGCCGTGTAACTGTATGTTATTTAAGTCTTTTTCTCATTTCATTTCTTTGTAAACTATTTCGGCTGTATACTCTGGCGCTTTGCCTCCAAAGGGTGCCAAGCAGGGGACCTCATGAGCAGTTCCGGACCACTACCCATCACTTTAGAGGTGGTGACAGAGCGCGCCCAGTGGCGCCAGTTCATCACCCTGCCGCATCGCCTTTACGCCGATGACCCGGCCTGGGTCGCCCCGCTGAATTTCGAGCAGCGCCAGCGCTTTTCGCCTGCCAATCACTTCTTCGAACACGCTCGCTGGCGCGCCTGGCTGGCGTTTCGAGGTACTGTCGTGGTAGGGCGTATTACCGCGCAGATCGACGAGATGCACCTGCGCCAGCACGCCGACGGGACCGGCTATTTCGGTATGCTCGAATGCGAGGATGACCCCGCGGTGTTCTCAGCCCTGCTGGAGGCGGCGGCGAACTGGCTGCGCGAGGAGGGAATGACCCGGGTGCGGGGCCCGCTGAACCTGCACATCAACGAGGAGGTCGGGCTGCTGGTTGATGGCTTTTCAACCCCGCCCTTTGTGCTGATGGGACACGCGCGACCCTATTATGGCGCGGGTATAGAAACCCAGGGCTACCGGGGCGCGCGCGACCTGCTGGCCTACCATATTCGGCCTGACTTCGAGCCGCCGCGGGTGATGACCAAGCTGGCTGAGCGGGTATCCGGCCGGGTCACGGTTCGCCCCATGCGCCGCAAGCAATTGGGCGAGGATGCGGCGATCATGCTCGATATCTTCAACGATGCCTGGCAAAACAACTGGGGGTTTGTGCCGCTGGTGGCGACGGAATGGGAGGATACCGTCCGCACCCTCGCGAAATTGATGCCGGATGACTATATCCAGATCGCCGAGTACGATGGCGAGCCCGTGGCGTTTATTGTGGCCCTTCCCAATCTCAATGAGGCCACCCGGGACCTGGGGGGTAAGCTGCTCCCGTTTGGGTGGGCAAAACTGCTATGGCGCCTCAAGGTGCGCCACCCGCAGACCGCCCGCATACCCCTGATGGGGGTGCGCCAGAGCTTCCAGCACTCGCGCCTGGGACCTACGCTCGCATTTATGGTGATCGACGCGGTGCGCAAGGCGATGCACGCCCGTGGTGTGAGGGATGTCGAGATGGGTTGGATCCTGGAAGACAACGATGGGATGCGCAATATCATTGAAACTATCGGCGGGCAGGCGTATAAGCGCTACCGCGTCTATGAAAAAGAACTGTAGCTTATGCATTTGAACCCCCAGGAACATCAGTTGACCGCGATCGTGCTGGCCGGTGACAGAACAAAAGCCGATTCGCTGATCAACCACTCCAATGCCGGCAGCAAGGCGATGATAGATATCGATGGCCTGCCAATGGTGCGCAGGGTGCTGAATGCCTTGCGGCTGTCGCGGGTGGTCAGCAAGATTACACTGTCGGGGCCCGAGGGCAGCGAAGTGGCCAAGGACGAGCAATTGGCACAGTGGGTCGCTGATGGGGAGGTCATCTGGAGTGAGCCGGGCGTCAGCCCCAGCACCAGTGCCTACCAGGCCATGAACGGGCTGGACCCGGAGGAGGCGGTGTTGCTGACCACCGCAGATCACCCCTTGCTGACCGCCGAGATTGTCGATGCTTTCGGCCGTCAGAGCCTGGCAGATGATGTCGATGTTGTGGTGGGGCTGGCCCCCCATGCCCTGGTGCTGGAAGCTTATCCGGGTATCAAGAAGACGGTGCTGCACTTCAGTGACGGTGAGTTCTGTGGCTGTAACCTGTTTGCCTTCATCACCCCCGAGGGCCGTCGCGCCGCAAGATTCTGGCGCCGTATCGAACAGCAGCGCAAAAAGCCGCTGGTGGTGATTGGGCTGCTGGGCTGGATGACCGTCATCCGTTACCGACTGGGCCTGTTATCGCTGGAGGAGGCCCTGGCCAAGTTGAGCAAGCGCCTGGGTCTGCGCATACGTGCGGTGATATTGCCCTACGCCAATGCGGCCATCGACGTGGACTCGGTAGCTGACCTGATGTTGGTCAAGGGTTCCCTGGCGAAGGCCGCGGCTGAAAACGCCTGAGTCCGGCTCGCTCAAGCAATAGAAGCTGCCGCCCGGCTCAGTGCCAGTTGTTTTGTTTCCCCAGCGTTGAAATGCCCGCTGGCCGGGTCGTAATCACGCGATTCGATGGTTAACTCCCACCCGTTTGCGGTGCGCTCCACCCCGTAACAGTTGTAGCTGGCGGCTCTGCCATGATGCAGCCCCAGCGCTGAGGCCGAGGGTATGGCAATGACCGGCACAGTGCCATCGCTGCTGGCCAGCTCTTCGAAATGGCTGCGATGGCCGTGCCCATTGAGCACCAGCTCCGCGCCATGCTGATTGATGATAGCTTCTACTTCTGCTGCGTCGGTCAGCCGTTTACGCCATTTTTCCCTGCCTGGCAGCGGTGAGTGGTGGAGATAGACCACCCTGAACTGACCCCTGGCCCGGGCGCTATCGAGTAGCGCGGGCAGCCTGGCCAGTTGCGCCTCGCCCGCCGTGCCGGTGGCCATCAGCGGCGGCTTGGGGCAGCCTGTATTCAGGCCGATAAAGGCAATGTCGCCGCGTAGCCGCAGGCTGGGGTATACAGCGGACAGGCTGTCGACGCCCCCGCTCACCGTGTCCGAGACCATATAGTCAAGCCACAGCGCGAACGTGTCCTGCCACGGGCTGGCCACGGAGGTGTCGTGGTTGCCCGGGATCACCGCCACGTCGTGGGGATCTCCCAGACCCTGTAGCCAGGTCAGCGCCTGACGAAACTCCTGTGGC
>Ga0316189_10001492_pt1 | contig 23185 bp, 23 predicted proteins | sample LowCovwburrow_MG_FD_204930 | JGI IMG/M metagenome (GOLD analysis project Ga0316189, IMG submission 204930) | Coastal sediment microbial communities from Maine, United States - Lowes Cove worm burrow | ecosystem: Environmental > Aquatic > Marine > Coastal > Sediment | place: USA: Maine... | reverse complement strand
CCACATCAATTCACGTTTGGCCACCCACACCTGTAAGGGGAAAATGTGCTGCAGCGCAATGGTTTCCCAGGTCGACTGGTGTTTAGCGAAGACAATGCCGGCATCCGGGGTGATATGTTCACTGCCCTGAACTTCGTGAGTGAGTTTGCAGGTAAGCTTCAGCCACCAGAGAATAAAGTGCACCCATAGCTGCAACAGTCGCCAGCGCGTTTTGAGCGAGAAAAACACGGTAAACAGCAGCAGCGTGGCAAAGATTACCAGTGAGACAGGAAACACGATCCAGAATGCAAGGGAGCGTAACCAGAGTACCGGGTAGGGGGTGTTGTCAGTGGGCATGGAGGTCTTCAGGTTGCTTGCGGCACTTGCGTGCCCAGTAAATGGTTAACGGCACTGTAGAGGTCATCAAATATGGCGACCTTTGGGTCCAGTTGCGGTTTTCTCACGGTGCCACACCCTTTACCGGTTTTGACCAGGATCGGTGTGGCACCTGCCGCTTCGGCCGCCTGGATATCACGCAGTGAATCGCCAATGGCAGGCACGCCCTGCAAATCGACTCGCAGTCGTTCAGCAATATCGTGAAACATGCCCGGCTTTGGTTTGCGACAGTTACAACCATCATCCGGACCATGCGGACAAAAGAATACCGCATCGATCAATCCACCACTTTCGATGACACTGCGGTGCATGGTTTCATGAATTCGGGCCAGCGTATCCAGGCTAAATAACTGGCGTGCAATACCTGACTGATTGGTTGCTACCACCACATGCCAGCCCGCCCGGTGTAATTGTGCAATGGCCTCCAGGCTGCCGCGCAGCGGTTGCCACTCCGATGGAGATTTGATGAATTCATCGGAGTCTTCATTGATGACGCCATCGCGGTCCAGTATGATCAGTTGCATCACATGTCCCTGAATTCCGATACCCGGATGCGACCGTTGATCATGCGTGACTCGCGCTGCGCAAGTTTTTTCATCTTGGCCCAGAAGGCATCATCCAGGTTGAAGTCAGCCGCGATGGCTGTACCGATCAACAGTATCAGCAGGTCTGCGCATTCCTCGGCAAGATTGTCCCGATCCTTGCCCTTGGTAACACAGGCTGAGATTTCACCAAGTTCCTCGGTCATCAGTGCTATGCGATAGGCCAGTTCTTCGCCACCGGTGTTCTTGAAGTCATGCTTGTCATGGAAGGCTTGTACAGCTGTGAGCATGTCCCTGTAAGAGTCTTTGTTTGTCATGTTTTACTAAAATAAAAATGCGTTATTTGGCTTGCTCACCCCTGGAGCAGGGAAATGTCCGCTACCTGTAGAAACAGAGCAGACAGCGTTTGCAGCAGGGCGAGGCGATTGTCGCGCAAGGCCTCATCCTCCGCCATGACCATCACGTTATCAAAAAAGGCATCCACCGGTGTATGCAAGGCAGCCAGTTGGCACAGTGCGTTGGTGTAGTCCCGTTGTTTGAACAAGGGCCGAGTCTGCGTATCCAGTTCCTCCAGGGCGGCTGCGAGTGCCTGCTCCGCAGGCTCCTGTAACAGGGACTTGTCGTACGTCACTGGAATGGCCGTCTCGGCTTTGCGCAGGATATTACGGATACGTTTATTGGCGGCTGACAGGCTGTTGGCTTCAGGCAGTTCACGAAATGCCCTGACGGCGTGCATGCGCTGATCAAAGTCCAGCGGCCGTGCCGGTTGACGGGCAAGCACGGCTGCAAATACATGCACTTCATAACCGGCATCCAGATACCAGGCACGCAGGCGCTCCATCATGAAGCTGAATAAAGCATCACCCGCGGTGTGCGCCTTTAGAGCGGCGGGGAAATTAGTTGCCGCGGTGTCGATGAGTGTGCGCAGATCCAGATCAAGTTGTTTCTCTATCAGGATACGTAGTAGTCCGAGTGCTGAACGCCGCAGTCCGAACGGGTCCTTGTCACCCGTTGGCGTCTTTCCAAGGGCAAAGATTCCGACCAGCGTATCCAGTCGTTCGGCGATAGCCAAGGCCTGCCCGGTCTCCGAAGCCGGCAGATCATCACCGGCAAAGCGTGGTTGATATTGCTCATACAGTGCCGTGGCAACGCGGTCATCCTCGCCATCGTGAAGTGCGTAGTAACGTCCCATAATGCCCTGCAGATCCGGGAACTCGAACACCATGCTGGTCACCAGGTCACACTTGCACAGGGCCGCCGCGCGTTGTACCCGCTCGATGTTAAAACCCAGTTGTTCCGCGAGGGTGGTGGCAATCGCGGCAATACGGATTTGCTTGTCTCCCAGCGAGCCGAGCTTTTTCTGGAAGGTCATGCTATCCAGTTGTGTCGCGCGACTGTGCAGCGATTGTTTGCGGTCCTGATTCCAGAAGAAGGCAGCATCCTCCAGACGTGGCCGGATGACGCGCTCGTTACCGGCCTTTATCTGCTGTGGCTCCTTGCTGACAATATTGGCGACCGTGATGAAGTAAGGCAGCAGTTTGCCCTGCTTATCTATTACAGGAAAATACTTCTGGTGATCCTGCATACTGGAGATCAGGGCTTCTGCCGGGATCTCGAGAAAGCGCTGGTCGTAACTGCCGGTGATGGCCACTGGCCATTCCACCAGGGCCGTGACTTCGTCCAGTAATGCCGGATCGATCAAGGCTTGACCACCGAGAGCAGTACCGGCCTCGGTGACCTGGATGCGGATGGATTCACGCCGCCGGTCCATGTCCACTTCGACCATGCCGTCCTGTTTCAGCGTGACGGCATAGGCGCCCGGTGCAGCGATCGCGATGTCTTCGTTGTGATGAAATCGGTGACCGCGCGAATAGCGGTCGCTGGCGACGCCAAGGATGTTGGCAGCGACTGGTTCCTCACCAAACAGTAACACGACCCAGTGTAGCGGGCGTACAAACTCGATTTCTGAATTGCCCCAGCGCATTCGCTTTGGCATCGGTAACGCTTTCAGCGCCTTTTCAAGCAGCGCGGGAATAATGTCTGTGGCCGCTTGGCCGATCCGGGTGCTGTTGTATACCAGCCAGCTGCCCTTGGCGGTTTCCAGCTTGTCCAGGTCGGTAACCGCTACGCCACAGGAGCGCGCAAAGCCTTCGGCTGGCCTGGTGGGTTTGCCGTCGGCATCAAAGGCGGCTTTTACTGCCGGGCCGCGTTTCGTTATTTTACGGTCAGCCTGTGCGATAGGTACATCCTGGATGACAACTGCCAGCCGCCGCGGTGTGGCATAGGCCTGGCTGTCACCGTGCGCCAGGCCATTTTCATCCAGCAGTGTATCCAGAGAAGATTGCAGGGCATCGCGCATGCGGCGCAAGGCCCTGGGTGGTAATTCCTCGGTGCCAATCTCGACCAGCAGATCCCGGGTCGTCGTCATGTGGCACCCCCGTCGTCAGTAAGCATGGGGAAGCCGAGTGTTTCGCGGGCTGCAAAATAGGCCTCTGCCACCTGGCGGGACAGAGTGCGTACCCGCAGGATATAGCGCTGCCGTTCCGTAACTGAAATGGCATTGCGTGCATCCAGCAGGTTAAAGGTATGCGAGGCCTTGAGCACCATTTCATAGGCAGGCAGGGGCAGGTTGGCCTCGATCAGGCGATTGCTTTCACGTTCACAGGTGTCGAACCAGTCGAACAGCGAGGTAACGTCGGCGAATTCAAAATTGTAGGTCGACATTTCCACCTCGTTCTGGTGATACACGTCACGGTAGGTCACGGGACCGTCCGGACCCTCCGCCCACACCAGGTCAAAGACGTTTTCGGCTTCCTGCAGGTACATGGCAATGCGTTCCAGACCATAGGTCAGTTCGCCGGTGACGGGTCGGCATTCCAGGCCGCCGACTTGCTGAAAATAGGTGAATTGAGAAATTTCCATGCCATTTAGCCAGATTTCCCAGCCCAGGCCCCAGGCACCCAGTGTGGGTGATTCCCAGTCGTCCTCGACAAAACGGATGTCGTGCACCAGTGGATCGATACCCAGTTCACGCAGCGAACCCAGGTACAGTTCCTGTATGTCCAGGGGTGACGGTTTCAGCACCACCTGGAACTGGTAGTAGTGTTGCAGTCGGTTGGGGTTTTCACCGTAGCGACCATCGGTAGGGCGGCGCGAGGGCTGTACATAGGCCGCACGCCAGGGCTCCGGACCGATGGCGCGCAGAAAGGTGGCCGGGTGAAAGGTGCCGGCACCAACCTCCATATCGTAGGGTTGTAGCAAGGCACAACCCTGCCGGCTCCAGTAATCTTGCAGCGCAAGAATCAGGCCCTGAAATGTTTTCGGTGTTTGTGGCACGGTTTTTTTCACTTGTTCGGGAAGCAGTATGCAAGCCCGACAGTATAACGTGCGGTGCCTCAAATTGCCCCAAGGCCGCAAACAGGGGCATATTTCTATAGCACTTTCGTGACAAGCTGCGTGTCCATATGGTAAATGTGGTAATCGTCGGGTGTCGCGGGCTGTTCAAGCTGCGGTAATGGACGGTCGACACACTAGTGGTGTAACGGTGGAGGAACAGCATGTCCCGGCTAATTCTTGAACCCACCCCGCAGGCCCAGTGGCAGGCATTGGTGCATGAAGCACAAACGGCCTGTGACCGGCACCTGGATGAATCGCTGGAAAGCTACCTGGTATTTTTGCTGATGCGTTTCGCTGCCAGGCCAGACTGTACAGCGCGCATCATGGCCACTGACTTTCTCAAGTCACAAGCCCTGCAGGGTGAACAGCGCGTCGGGCAGCTGCGTGAAGTCGGTGATCATTGCCTGTTGTTCTCCGGCTTGTTTCCGCAGCTTGCCGAACACCGCCTGGTGCACGTCAGCTATTTCGTCAATATCGGGCGTGCCTCCTACCAGCAGCTGTCCGCGGTTCTGGATCGTGGCTGGTCTTCTGTTTATAACCACCTCTCCGAGGCCTTTGTGGTGCTGGTGGATATTCTGCATGCCATGCGCGGGCTGGGTGGCGAAACCGTGCTGACGCCAATCCAGGCCATGGACCTGTGGCAGGAGACGGGCAGCCGTCGCTGCTATCAACAGATGTGCGCTGAAGGACAACTGAGCCCGGTTCCCGCGGGCGCTGAAAAACACTGAATCTCACGGGTTTTCTGCCGCAGCTGTTTCGCATGCGGTAGAATCCGTTCGTTAAAATATTCTCGCGTCAATCACGCCAGTTGAGTCACCATGCCCAAACAAGCAAAAGCTGTTGCACTGATTTCCGGTGGTCTCGATTCACTGCTTGCAGCGCGTGTGGTGATGGAGCAGGGCGTGCATGTCGAGGGCATCAATTTCTTTACCGGTTTTTGTGTCGAAGGCCACACCCATGCCATCCGTAAAAAGGATCGCAAACGGCCAAAACGCAACAACGCCTTATGGTCAGCTGAACAGCTCGGTATCAAGCTGCATATCGTGGATATTATCGAGGAGTACAAGGATGTCGTAATCAACCCGAAACACGGTTATGGCAGCAATCTGAATCCATGCCTGGACTGCAAGATCTTCATGGTCAACAAGGCGCGTGAATGGATAGAGGCAAACGGTTTTGACTTTATCATTACCGGCGAAGTGGTTGGCCAGCGACCCATGTCACAGCGCAAGGATACAATGCCGGTCATTGCGCTTGACTCGGGTGCCGGTGAGCGACTGGTGCGTCCCCTGTGCGCAAGGAATTTGCCGCCAACTCTGCCGGAGATCGAGGGCTGGCTGGAGCGTGACCGACTGTATGCCTTCAATGGCCGCTCGCGCAAGCCGCAAATGGCGCTGGCAAAACAGTTCGGTTTCGAGGATTACGCACAACCGGCAGGCGGCTGCTGTTTCCTCACGGATAAACAGTATGCAGTGAAGCTGACTGACTTGTGGAGTACCAGGGGCAAGCGCCAATATGACCTTGACGATATCATGTTGCTGAAGGTGGGTAGACATTTGCGGCCGCGGCCGAATTTTAAAATCATTGTGGGTCGTGAAGAAGGCGAAAATCGCTTTCTGGAAGGTTATAGAAAGCGATTTGTGCACATGATCCCCACCAGCCATACTGGTCCACTGGTACTGCTGGATGGCGAAATTTCAGCGGATGATATCGAACTGGCTGCACGCCTGACGGCACGTTTCAGCCAGGGCCGGGATGCCGATCGGGTGACCATTGAAGTGAACCGGAAGGGCAGCGATACACACAGCCTTGAGGTGGTGCCGCTGCCAACAGATGAAATTCCTGCAGGCTGGTATCTATGAAAGTCACAGTCGTCGATGCGCGTCACCTGCTGTGCCCGCTACCCGTCATCAGGACACAGGACAGCATCGCGAAGTTGCAGCCGGGTGATGCGCTCCAGGTACGGTGTACCGACCCGGGTGTTGTCCATGATATTCCGGCCTGGTGCAGGGTTCATAAACATGAAGTGCGTGCAATCACTGAGTGTGAACATGAAATTATTATTGATATATGTGTCGGTGATGGCGGTTAACTGAGCGATGGTGCATACACATTTACCGGATCCGCTGGACGTGCGCTACAGGGATGTGCGCAAGGTGACGCTGGTCGGTGCGGTCGTCGACCTGTTGCTGGGTGTGGCCAAGGTTGTTGTTGGTGTCACCGCTGGTTCACAGGCCCTGGTTGCCGATGGCATACACTCGTTCTCCGATCTGGTGACCGATTTCCTGGTGCTGTTCGCGGCGAAGCATGCACACCGCGCGGCCGATACCGAGCATCCCTATGGCCATGGCCGTATCGAGACGGTTGCTACGGTGGTGCTGGGTGTGGCACTGGTGCTGGTTGCCATTGGCATTAGCTACGACGCCGCACGGCGATTGCTGGATCAGGACTTGCTGCTGCACCCGGGCTGGCTGGCGCTGATCGTGGCAGCGATCTCGGTTTTATCAAAAGAGGTGATTTACCAATATACGGCACGGGCAGGGCGCCGCTTGCATTCAAAGATGTTGCTCGCCAATGCCTGGCACAGCCGTAGTGATGCCATTTCATCGATCATCGTCGTTATCGGCGTGTTGGGTACCATGGCAGGTTATCCCTACCTGGATGCGGTTGCGGCCATTGCGGTTGGCCTGATGATTGCAAAGATCGGTTGGGATCTGCTGTGGAAGAGCCTGCAGGAGTTGATCGACAGCGCGCTGGACCCGAAGCAGGTCGAGGCGATACGCAAGACCATCTTGATGGTTGACGGTGTACGTGCCTGTCATTTGCTGCGTACACGGCATAGTGGCAGTGACGCACTGGTGGATGTGCATATCCTGGTTGATCCGGAATTGAGTGTCTCGGAGGGCCACCAGATCGGTGAGGCGGTCCGATGGCGTTTAATTAAAACCGTGGAAGAGGTCTCGGACGTCACCGTGCATATCGATCCAGAGGATGATGAGCGTGCCTCGTCCTGTGCTGGTTTGCCGTTGCGCGATGAGATCCTGCGGCAACTCGAACAGCAATGGCAGCACCTGGGTATCAGAGAGCGACTCGACAAGGTGGTGCTGCACTACCTGGATGGCAAGGTCCATATCGATGTATTCCTGAAGGACGATGGCCAGGCGTCACAGCAGCTTGTCGGGTTGTCCACAGCGATCCGCGAAGCGGCACTCAGGGAACAGGATATCGGTGCTGTAAATGTCTATGTTCAATTCTGATGCGCCCTATAATAGAGCGCACAATCTCCTTTATGCACCATTGTGGTGCGCCCTGGTGGGGTATTAGCCAGCTAACAGCGTGAATTATAGGGAGTTGCTCGCCACATCTACCGTGGCATAATTCGTGCTTCGTCAAATTACTCTATCAATGTAATAATCGCGGGTTCGCAGTTATCACATACATAGAGTACTGGAACAAGATCGAACGATTTTAGTGTCCGCCGTTGTGTCCTGATAACGGCGTCTTATTTTTTTGCGCAAGTTGATTTGGAGGAGTTGTAATGTCTGCAACAAAAGTAATGAAGATGATGAAGGACAACGAGGTTGTATACGTTGACCTGCGTTTTACCGATACCATTGGCAAGGAACAACATGTCACGATGCCCGTCAGCCAGGCGGGTAGCGGCCTGTTCAAGGATGGCAAGATGTTTGACGGCTCAAGTATTTCCGGCTGGAAGGGCATTAACGAATCAGACATGGTGCTGATGCCGGATACCACCACGGCTGTTATGGACCTGTTCAGTGATGAGCCGACCCTGATTATCCGTTGCGATATTCTTGAGCCGACGACTATGCAGGGTTACGAGCGTGATCCGCGCTCCATCGCCAAGCGTGCCGAGGCCTACCTGAAATCTACAAAGGTTGCTGACACCGCTTTCTTTGGTCCCGAACCGGAATTCTTTGTCCTGGACGATGTACGCTGGGGTGCCGACATGAGCGGCTCTTTCTGCAAGGTGGACTCAGAGGAAGCCTCCTGGAACTCCGAGCGTGTCTTTGAAGACGGCAACATCGGTCACCGTCCGACCGTGAAGGGTGGGTATTTCCCTGTGCCGCCGGTTGATTCACTGCATGACCTGCGTGGTGCCATGTGTCTTGCAATGGAGGAAATGGGTGTCGCAGTGGAAGTCCATCACCATGAAGTGGCGACGGCCGGACAGTGCGAAATCGGTACCCGATTCGATACCCTGGTAAAGCGTGCTGATCAGAACCAGATTCTCAAGTACGTCGTGCACAATGTGGCGCACGGCTACGGCAAGACGGCCACGTTCATGCCTAAACCGATTGTTGGTGATAACGGAAGTGGTATGCATGTGCACCAGTCGCTGGCCAAGGCCGGCAAGAACATATTCACCGGTAACAAGTACGGCGGCCTGTCACAACAGGCACTGTATTACATCGGCGGTATCTTCAAGCATGCACGTGCCCTGAATGCCTTTACCAATGCCAGCACCAATAGCTACAAGCGCCTGGTGCCCGGGTTCGAAGCACCGGTTATGCTGGCCTACTCGGCCCGCAACCGTTCGGCTTCGGTACGTATTCCGTTTGAATCCAATCCGAAAGGTCGCCGCGTAGAAATACGCTTCCCGGATTCCGCGGGCAATCCCTACCTGTGCTTTGCTGCCATGATGATGGCCGGGCTGGATGGCATCAAAAACAAGATCGATCCGGGCGAAGCCATGGACAAGGACCTGTACGACCTGCCGCCGGAAGAAGGGAAAAAGATCCCGACCGTGTGCAGTTCACTGGACGAAGCACTGGAAGCACTCGATGCTGACCGCGGGTTCCTGACCGCCGGTGGTGTGTTCACTGACGATATGATAGACGGCTATATCGATCTGAAGATGGAAGAGGTCACGCGCCTGCGTATGACCACGCATCCGGTTGAGTTTGATATGTACTACAGTCTCTAGAAAGTCAGCTGTGTTGTACTATAAAGCCCCGCTCTGGTAGCGGGGCTTTTTTAATTCTGCAACCGCAATAAGGGTACTTGTATGCGAGTGATATGGATTCTACTGTTGATTGCCACGGCTGCGGCCCGCGCGGATGTTTACAAGTCCACCAATGCAGACGGTGAAGTGGTCTATTCCGACACACCTACCCGGGGGGCAGAGCGCCTGAAGATGCCGACCCTGCCGTCATATACACCACCGCCAGTCAGGACAATCAGCCGGCCAGCGCACACGATCGTCCAGCAGATACCGTATGAACGCTTTACCCTGAGCCGTCCGGCCAATGAAGCCACCATCAGAAACAACCTCGGTACCGTCGTAATGGAAACAGTTCTGACACCGGCGCTAATGTCATCGTTGGGTCACCGTATCCAGTATTATCTGGATGGCGTGGCACAGGGGGCATCAATTGATGCCGCCACGCTGACCCTGAGCAATGTAGACCGCGGTGAACACCAACTCTCGGCCAGTGTGCTGGATGCAACAGGCAAGGTCCTGATAGCAACTGTGGAGACGACGGTATTTGTTAAACGTGCTTCAAAATTGCATGGTGACAGGCAGGGATCGGTGACGGAAAATCCGGGCTACATAACGGACAATCCGAACATTATCGGTGACGAAACCTTTCAACCCTATCTGCGCAAGGACATCGCGGACTACAGTGGTCAGGCTGCAGACAACGATGACCCGGAAGTGGCAGAGCAGCCGGCCAATCCAGGTTTTCGCAACCGCAATCCGAATATTCTCAGTCCAAACCCGAATATTCTCTCGCCTAACCCGAACTTGATAAATCCGCCCCTGCTCAGTGAGGATTAAACGAGCGCACCAATATGGTGCATTGTGGTGGCGACGGCTATACTGCAGTGGTTCTCCCGGAGTGTCTAACGGTTGTTTCATGCGAAATACCTTATTTTAATTATGTGGTTATATTGTATTTGCAGGTAGGTCCCGCTGCTTGTTGATGTTGGTTTGGTTCTTGCAACGAGTCCCTCTATGAGAGGAAATACCGTGCCATCCGAAATGAATGCCGATCGAATACTCGAGAACATGGGGACAGCGGTATTGGTGTTCGATGCCCGTTCACGGCTGACCACGATCAACCAGGCGGGCGAGATCATGCTTGCTCATAGCGCACGTCATGTGTGCGGTCGCCCGGTTCATGAACTGATTCTAAATGCAGAGGTGATGAACGAGCAAATTGCCAGCACCCTGGCCTCCGGGCAGGTCGTGATGCAACGCGGTTGCCTGCTGGAGTTGCCGGATGCAGCGGACTTGCGGGTTAATTGCACGTTCACGCCGATCACGGACAGTGCTGGCCATCCCCACGTACTGGTTGAGCTGCGCCAGATTGACCACCACCTGCGCATTGAGCAGGAGGAGCGTCTCATTATGCAACAACAAGCCACGCATGAACTGCTACGTGGATTTGCGCATGAAATCAAGAATCCACTGGGCGGATTACGCGGTGCTGCACAATTACTGGAGCGTGAAATCAGTGATGATTCGTTGAAGGAATTCACCCACATTATTATCAGTGAGGCAGATCGCCTGCAGTCACTGCTGGATCGCATGCTAGGCCCAAACAACCTGCCCAACATCGAGGCAGTCAATCTACACGATGTGCTTGAGCATGTGCGTGAGCTGGTGCAGATCGAGGCCGGTGATCGTTTGCGGATGCGTCCGGACTATGATCCCAGCCTGCCGGACCTGCAGGGCGACCGGGACCTGCTGCTGCAAGCAATCCTTAATATCGTGCGCAATGCGGCACAGGCACTGGATAACGACGGCGAGATCACCTTGCGTACCCGCATACGGCGTAATTTTAATATCGGCAGTCGCAAGCATCGCCTCGTTGCACGCATCGATGTGATTGATAACGGCCCGGGCATCAATGAAGAACTGCGCAAGCAGATTTTTTACCCGATGATTACCGGTCGCAGTGAGGGCACCGGCCTGGGGCTCTCCATCGCGCAGGCACTGATCAGTCGTCACCGGGGCCTGATTGAATGTACCAACCAACCGGGGGAAACCGTGTTTACTATATTGCTGCCACTGGACAGAAAGCATGACTCTTAACGAAACAATCTGTGTCATAGATGATGACAGTTCAATACGCTGGGTGCTGGACAAGGCGCTTGGCAATGCCGGACTGCAGGTCGAGGGGTTTGATTCTGCAGACAGTGCACTGCAGGCCATCAGTAAGCAGGAGCCGGCTGTCATTATCACCGATATTCGTATGCCGGGTATGGACGGTCTGGAATTGCTGGAGCGTATTCAAACACAGCATCCCGATATACCGGTCATTATCATGACGGCCCATTCCGATCTCGATAGTGCCATATCAGCCTATAAGGGCGGTGCTTTCGAGTATCTGCCGAAGCCGTTTGATGTGGATGAAGCCGTGTCACTGGTCAGTCGGGCACTGGAGCTGCGTGCCCAGCAAGTTGCCGCAATCGTACCGCAGGCAGTAGAGGAGGCACCGGAAATAATCGGCAAGGCCCCCGCAATGCAGGCGGTGTTTCGCGCCATCGGTCGCCTGGCGCACTCCAATGCCACGGTGCTGCTCAACGGTGAATCGGGGACCGGAAAAGAGCGGGTGGCACAGGCACTGCATCAGCACAGTGCACGTGCACAGCAGCCGTTTGTGGCACTAAACATGGCAGCAATTCCCCGTGACCTGCTGGAATCCGAGTTGTTCGGGCATGAGCGTGGTGCCTTTACCGGTGCGCAAAATCGCCGCAGCGGACGTTTTGAACAGGCCAATGGCGGTACGCTGATGCTCGATGAGATCGGTGATATGCCGGCCGAGCTGCAGACCCGCCTGTTACGTGTACTGGCTGATGGTGAGTTTTATCCCGTGGGTGCTCATACACCCAAAAAGGTCAATGTACGCATTATTGCAGCGACCCACCAGAACCTGGAACAGCGTGTGCACGAGGGGCGATTTCGTGAGGACCTGTTCCATCGCCTGAATGTAATTCGCATCCATATACCACCGCTGCGCGAGCGCCGCGAGGATATACCGCTATTAATGCAGCACTTCCTGCAACAGGCTGCCATTGAACTTAATGTCGAGACCAAGACGCTGACCACAGCCGCAACAGCCAGGCTGGCGACTCTCGACTGGCCCGGTAATGTGCGGCAGCTGGAGAATTTATGTCGCCTGTTAACGGTGATGGCGCCTGGGAAGGAAATCCATATCGAGGACCTGCCGGCTGAATTGCTTGAGGCAGAGGCCAGCGGGACTCAGACGACAGCAGACTGGCAAGGTTTATTGCGTCAGTGGGCGCAACAGCAACTGGCTGGAGGGGCAGAGCGCTTGCTGGATGAGGCCTTGCCGGGGTTTGAGCGGGTACTTATTGAGGTTGCGCTGCAACATACCGGTGGGCGTCGCCAGGATGCGGCACGCTTGCTGGGATGGGGGCGAAACACCCTCACGCGCAAGCTGAAGGAGCTTGAAAACGCTAACTCATAGGCTGACTCAATCACCGGCAAGTGGACTGTTGGCGGCTTCATGCAGCGTCAGGCTGCCAGTGAGGTCGCTGACAGAGGCCTGTGCGTGTCGTTCAAGGTAAGCAACGATCCCCCGGTTTATCTTGTGGCACACCAGTGGGTCATAGAACAGGGCGGTGCCGACACCGACGGTGGTTGCACCCGCGATAAGAAACTCGATGGCATCAGCAGCGGTAGTGATCCCGCCCTGGCCAATGATCGGGATATTGTGTGGCTTGCAGACCTGATGCACCTGATGCACTTTCAGCAAGGCAACCGGCTTGATGGCCGGTCCGGACAGGCCACCCTGGTTGTTACCAATCACCGGCATGCGTTTCTCGATATCGATGACCATGCCCATCAGGGTATTGATGACCGCAAAGCCATCGGTACCGGCATCGATACAGCGGCGTGCGTTGTCCGCGATATCGGTCTGGTTGGGTGATAATTTGGTGATTAACGGTTTACTGGTAACCCCGCGACAGGCAGCCACTACACGGGCTGACATATCCGGGTCGTTGCCGAAGGTGACACCTCCCTCCTTCACATTTGGACAGGAAATATTGATTTCTATAGCGTCGATGGGGGAGTTGTCAAAGCGGCGGGTCACTTCTTCATATTCTTCGATCGTGGAACCTGAAACATTGGCAATAAAACGCGTCTCGGTAAAATCCAGTGACGGCAGGATTTCAGTGATCACATAATCCGTGCCGGGGTTTTGCAGGCCAATGGCATTCAGCATGCCGGCGGGTGTTTCCGCGACCCGGTGCGGTTTGTTGCCCAGTCGGGGTTCCAGTGTTGTGCCCTTCAGGCAGACGGCACCGGCATCCCGGTTGGAAAAGCCGGCAACCCGGGTATATTCTTCGCCGAAGCCGACGCAGCCGGATAACAGCACCAGTGGTGATGTCAGCGAGAGTCCGCAAAAGTCCACTGCCAGTTTTTGCCGTTCAGTTGTTGTCATAAAAGATATTACAGATTCCAGGGGGTCACTGATGTTTCATATCGTGCTTTACCAGCCGGAGATACCGCCCAACACGGGCAACATCATACGCCTTTGCGCCAATACCGGCAGTGCCCTGCACCTGATTCATCCGCTCGGATTTGAACTGGATGACCGCAAGTTGCGCCGCGCGGGTCTCGATTACCGTGAGTGGGCGAGCGTGCGGGAGCATGCATCACTGGATGCCTTTATGGACGACGTCAAGCCGCTACGGCTCTGGGCGGTGTCGACCCGGGGCGCATGTACCTATACAGAGCCCGGTTACGAGGCGGGTGACGCCTTCCTGTTTGGACCGGAAACACGTGGTCTGCCCGAAAACGTGTTGCAGGCGGCAGGTCGCGCAGCCGTATTGCGTGTACCAATGATAGCCAACAGCCGCAGCCTGAATCTCTCGAATACCGTGTCAGTCGTGGTGTACGAGGCCTGGCGACAACTGGCCTTCAGCGGGTCAACCCGCTGACTCCGATTTGATATCGCGTGACAGCAGATTCTTCACGGCCGCAGCGGGCGATAAGCCATCATGCAGCACCCGGTAGACCTGTTCACAAATCGGCAATTCAACCTTGTAGTGTTTAGCCAGTTGCACCACTTCCCTGGCCGTATTAAAACCCTCAACGACCTGACCTATCTCCTGTAACGCAACATCGATAGCCGTGCCGCTGCCAAGGGCCAGTCCCAGTCGCCGGTTACGGGACTGGTCATCAGTACAGGTCAGGATCAGGTCACCGACACCGGCCAGCCCCATCAGCGTTTCGCGGCGTGCACCCATGGCATCGCCCAGACGGATGATTTCCGCAAGCCCGCGCGTAATCAATGCCGCACGGCCGTTGGCGCCCAGTTGCATGCCATCGGTAATACCCGAGGCTATTGCAAGAACATTCTTCACCGTTCCACCAAGCTGTACGCCCACCATGTCGTCACTGGTGTAGGCACGCATGGTGTCGCCATGCAGACGGCTCGCCATGTCGTTGGCAAAGACCGGGTTGTTGGAGGCGACGGTCAGCGCGGTCGGTAGACCGGCGGCGACTTCTGTGGCGAAGGTGGGGCCGGATACCACGGCCGCTGGATGTTTCGATCCCAGTACATCCTCAAATACATCACTCATGAATTTTCCGCTGCCGTATTCCAGACCTTTGGTGGCCCAGGCAAGGCGCGATGTTTCGTTTAGAAATGGCACCAGGCTGGTCAGTACTTCACGAAAGGCGTGACTGGGTACGACCATTAAAAGATCACGGTTAGTCTGAACAGCGCTGGCCAGACTGGTCTCTATGGTCAGGTTTTCAGGAAAACGGAAGCCGGGGAGATACTGCGGGTTCTGGCGCTCCCGGGAGAGCGTTGCCATGAATTTTGCTTCGTGGCCCCACAGACAGGTAGTGTTGTGATTGGTTGCCAGCCGGATGGCGAGTGCGGTGCCCCATGAGCCGGCACCGAGGACGGTTATTCCATGATCGCGCATGTTTCACAGTACCTGCAGATTTTTGTTAAGCCCTGTGCGAAAGGTTAGTCTGCTGCTGCAGTTGCCCCTGCTGCCTGAGCTTCCTCGAGCCGCCTTTGATACATAAGGTCAAAGTTGACCGGTGATAACAGTAACTGCGGGAAACCACCCCGGGTTACCAGATCGGATATTGCGGCACAGGCATAGGGATACAGGAATCTGTGGCAAAAGGTCATGTGTATGCGTTGATAGTCGTCGGGATTGTGGCCGGTAATAGAAAAAATTCCTGCCTGGTGAACTTCAGCGAGAAATGCTGTGTCGGCGTCTACCTTTACGGTAGCAGTCAGTACGAGTACAACCTCGTGAAGACCATTACTGGTGGTTGCTCCATTGTAGCCGATTTCTACTTCAAGATGAGGTTTCCACTCTTTCAGGAAAATGTCAGGCGAGTTTGGTGTCTCAAACGATACATCTTTAATGTAGATTTTTTGCGGCTGAATGGATTTCTGTTCTCCCTCGTTTTGAGGGGCTGCCTGTTGTTTGTCCGCCATGATTAGATCCCTTGTTGTTTATTCTGGTTTACTGTTTTTTGGTCAGTGGCAGTTCCGCTTTTTGCCAGGCCAGCACACCACCTTGCAGGTTATATACCGACTCAAATCCCTGTTTGCCGAGTCTGTTGCATACCGCCGTTGATTGCTGTCCACGCTGGCAATAAACAATTACCGGGCGTTCACGATGCTTGTTCAGGGCGGCAGGGATTTCACCCTTGCAGTCCGGCAGGTTAACGGCATTCACAATATGCCCGTCACGATAGTCCTTGTCACTGCGCATATCAATCATGATGGCGTTCTCATGGTTGAGCAGGCGGGTTGCCTCACTTGGACTGACTGTTTTAACACGACTCAGGCGCTGTTGTATCTCGGTCCCGATCAGCATTATGAGGATGGCAATCAGTGCCAGCACCAGCAGGGTATGGTTACCGGCGAATTCGATCAGCTGTTGTGTGTCCATCGGTCTTGAATGATATGTCGTTAAGAAAGAAAAAACAGGGTGTGGTACAGAGAAGGGTAGTTCAGGGTCGGTGGCAAAACACTTCGCGCATCATGCCGATCAATAGCAGTGTGCGTGAGTCACCGACGCGGTAATAAACCCGATTGGCATCCTTGCGCGAAGCGAGAATGCCCTTGTCGCGCAGAATAGCCAGGTGCTGGGAAATATTGCTTTGCGAAGTGCCGACACGCTCGACAATATCCTGTACGCTTAGCTCCTGGTCACCAAGGGTGCAGAGGATCTTTAGCCGTAGCGGGTGCGACATGGCCTTGAGAGAGCGTGAAGCACGATCAATGTCTTCATCGCGCGTCATGAGTGTTTCAGTGCTGACAATCATTCTTCCCCCTCAAATGCCTGATTTATTTATAGCTTACTGCATTCATTACTAAAACATTATACAATAATAAGCCGTTTCGGCTATAGCAACGACGCTGAAACATTTACATCATCATCCTGGTTCAGACAGTTTTAACCGACTGGCTGTCAGTAACACTGGAAATCAGGCCGTGTCCTGGTTTAGACTCTTTCCAAAAACATGAGTGGACAACAAAAAAAATCATCCAAAAAAAGTGCTGCAAGGCCAATGATACTGCTTATCCTCGATGGTTGGGGTTACAGTGAAACACCACAGCACAATGCCATTGCCGCCGCGAACAAACCTGTCTGGGACAGGCTTTGGAGCAACTATCCACATACCTTGATACGTACCTCGGGCGCAGCAGTTGGCTTGCCCACCGAGCAGATGGGCAATTCCGAAGTTGGCCACCTGAACCTCGGCGCCGGTCGTGTGGTGTACCAGGAATTTACCCGCGTCAGCCGCGCCATAAAAACCGGTTCATTTTTCAGGAACCACACTTTAACCGATGCGATTGATATCGCAATCGAAAATGACAAGGCAGTACATCTGCTTGGCCTGCTGTCAGCCGGTGGCGTTCACAGCCACGAAGATCATATTCATGCCATGGTAGAACTGGCGGTACAGCGTGGCGCGAAAAAGCTCTACTTGCATGCCTTTCTGGATGGACGTGATACCTCTCCGCGCAGCGCTGCTGCATCCATCGAGTCCATGCAACAGCTGTTCGACAAACTCGGGGGTGGCCGGTTTGCCTCAATCATCGGTCGTTACTATGCCATGGATCGTGACCACCGCTGGCCACGTATTCAGGCAGCCTACGACCTGATTACCCAGGGAAAAGCTGAATTCCAGGCAGACGATGCCATGAGTGCCCTGCAAATGGCCTATGCGCGTAATGAGGGTGATGAATTCGTCCAGGCAACAGCGATTGTTCCTGCGGGGACCCGGCCGGTCAGTATCGAGGATGGTGATGTCATGGTTTTTATGAACTTCCGTTCAGACCGGGCGCGCCAGATAACCCGCCCGTTTATTGAGCCTGATTTTGACGGCTTTGTCCGGGAACGTGAACCCAGGCTGGCTAGCTTCGTGAGTTTGACCGAGTATAAGTCCGACTTTGATGTGCCGGTTGCCTATCCTGCAGAGCGCCTGAAGAATGTTTTTGGTGAATACGTAGCAAAAAACGGTCTGCGGCAGTTGCGACTGGCTGAGACCGAGAAATACGCGCACGTGACGTTTTTCTTCAATGGTGGACTGGAAAAGCCGTTTGATGGTGAAGACCGGATACTGGTGAAGTCGCCCATGGTTGCTACCTATGACCTGCAACCGGAGATGAATGCCCCCGAACTGACGGACAATCTGGTTGCTGCAATCGAGTGCGGCACCTATGACGTTATAATATGCAATTACGCCAATCCTGATATGGTGGGCCATACCGGTAAATTTGACGCCGCAGTGAAAGCCATCGAGGCAATTGACAGCTGCCTGGGCCGTATTATGGATGCCCTTGATAGCGTCGGTGGTGAAATGCTGGTGACCGCCGATCATGGCAATGCTGAACTGATGCTGGATAAAAACAGTGGCCAGGCTCATACCGCACATACCACAAACCTTGTGCCGCTGCTTTACATCGGGCGGCCGGCACAGATGCTGGAGAACGGTGCCTTGTCTGATGTCGCGCCGACCATGTTGTATCTGATGAACATGACTATACCGGAGGAGATGACCGGTACCCCGCTGCTGGAACTGTTGCCAGATATCAATGCTGTCAGTGAGCAGGAAACTGTCGTGGATGTGCATGACTGACGTGCACTGGCTGTCAGGTCAGCCGGGTTTCTGCCCCGTAGTAAGCAGAGTACTCCTTTTTCTGTGTTGGTTAATGCCAGTGGTAATAATGCTGGGGCTAACACCGGCCAGTGCGGCGACTGAAGAAATTGCTGTTGAAGCAGGGAAACTGCAAAAGCTGCGTGAGCATATTCATGCTATCAAGACTGAACTTGAGTCCATGCACGGCCAGCGTAATGCCATGCAGGCAGCACTGCAAAAGACAGAAAAGGAAATCGGCAGTGTAACTGCCGATTTGCATCAGATTGACGCAGACGCAGAAGCAACCCGCCAGAAAATACAGTCACTGCACAACGACCGAAACACTGAACGTCAAACGTTCGCCGGGCTGCGCCAGAGTCTGGCGCGGGACTTGCAGTCGGCCTATACGGCAGGAGGGCAGCAGCGGATCAAGCTCTTATTGAACCAGCAAGACCCGGCCCTGGTTGGCCGGATGATGACCTATCATGGTTACTTTACCCGTGCACGCGCGTTCCGCCTGCAGGAATTGCGTGCCACGCTTGCCAGAATCGATGGCATCGAGTCAGCACTGGTCGAGCAGCAAGCAGAAATAATACAGCTGCGACTGCAAGCGCAGGAAAAATCAGCGCAACTGACGGTTGAGCAGGACAAACGACATAATATACTGGCACAGCTACAGCGTGATGTGCAGGTCAAGACGACCGAATTATCCACCCTGCAGCAGGATGAGCAGCGTCTGCAGGCGCTGCTGCAATCATTGCAGCAAGCCATGCGTGAAATTCCACCGGAGAGCGGTAACTTCACCTCACTGCGTCAGCTCAAGGGGAAGTTACACTGGCCGGTAGCGGGACGTTTAACTCGCCGTTACGGATCGAAACAGTCTTCAGGGGGGCTGCAGTCCCGTGGTGTTCAAATCACCACACGTGCCGGTGCTGAAGTACATGCTATTGCCGCAGGCCGTGTCGCATTTGCCGACTGGTTACGTGGATTCGGTCTATTGCTGATTATCGATCATGGCCACGGATATATGTCTCTTTACGGACAGAATCGCAGTCTCTACAAGGATGTCGGTGCATGGGTGAAACGCAATGAGGTGGTGGCGGCAGCCGGCAGCAGCGGCGGACAGAGCCAGGATGGTCTGTACCTGGAATTGCGCAAGGACGGCCAGCCGTTCAACCCGACTGCATGGTTTGACGGTCAGCCGTTACCACAACGGGCGAGTCGTTAGCCTTTGCTCCATTTGCAGTGGACTTAAGTGGCTGATGTCATGTCTGAAGACGGATAATTGGCGTAATATCGGCGGATGAAAGCTTTCCGGGTGGACGCCGATACCGCTGTAACCGGTGCTGTGATATTGTCGCAATGTCTTGTCAGCGGCGCTACTTAACTGTCATTAACAGGAAGCTGGTTTGCATTAGCCGCTGACCTTGTGTGGAAGAAATCAATGAAACCTAAAATACAGAATTATTTGCTGGTAGTCACCGGGCTTGTTGCCGGTGTACTGGTATCGATTGGCCACGGTGTATTTGCCGAACGCGGGAGTACCCCGGCAACCTTGCCAGTTGAGGAATTGCGTACCTTCAGTGACGTTTTTGGACGCATCAAGAATGACTATGTTGTCGATGTGGACGACAAGGAATTGATAGAGAATGCAATCCGCGGCATGTTGTCTGGCCTGGACCCGCATTCTTCCTACCTGGATGCAGAACAGTTTACCGAGCTGCAGGTCGGCACAACCGGCCAGTTTGGCGGACTGGGTATCGAAGTGGGGATGGAAAACGGCTTCGTCAAGGTCATCGCACCGATTGATGACACGCCTGCACAACGCGCTGGTGTACAGTCCGGTGACCTGGTCATCCGACTGGACGACACCCCGGTCAAGGGGATGACACTCAATGAAGCGGTCAAGGTCATGCGCGGTGAGCCCGGGTCTGATATTGAACTGACTATTGTGCGTGAAGGTCTTGATCAACCCCTCAAGATAACCATCACGCGAGATGTCATCAAGGTGAAGAGTGTCAGGGCGCGTATGCTTGAGCCTGGTTTTGGCTATTTGCGTATCTCCCAGTTTCAGTCCAAGTCAGCAGAAAACATGGTTGATGCAATCACGGAGCTGAAAAAGGAGAACAAGGCGCCGTTGCGTGGTCTGGTGCTGGATCTTCGCAACAACCCCGGTGGGGTGCTGAACGGTGCGGTCGCCGTTTCTGACGCCTTTCTTGAAAAGGGCATGATCGTTTATACCGAGGGACGCATAGCTGACTCCAGGTTGCGCTTCAATGCGACACCGGATGATGTTATTGATGGCGCGCCACTGGTGGTGCTGGTAAACCAGGGTTCAGCATCTGCCTCGGAAATTGTTGCCGGTGCATTACAGGATCATAAACGCGCCATCATCGTGGGGGTTAAAACGTTTGGCAAGGGGTCAGTGCAGACCATTTTGCCGCTCAGCAGTAATTCTGCGCTGAAGTTAACTACTGCACGCTATTACACGCCGTCAGGCAGATCGATACAGGCGGAAGGTATAACGCCGGATATTGAACTGGAGAGTATTGAAGTGGCCTCCATTGAGCGGAATATCGAGCCATTGACGGAAGCGGACCTGTCGGGCCATCTGGAAAATGGCAATGGCAAGAGCGATAAAAAAGCGGATAAAAAAGCAGACAAAAAATCCGATGATGCAGAAGAAGATGACGTTGCGTTATCACCCGCAGACGACTACATGCTGTACGAGGCGCTGAATTTATTGAAGGGCCTGGTGATTCTGCAGGAACGCATGCAGTAGATCAGTCTGTTTTCGGACAAGCTCCAGGAGAATGAATCTGAACCCGGTCATATGGCGTTTCCTGATTACCATGTGGCTGGGTTTGCAGTCCTTTACGGCCGCAGCTGCAAATACCGACCCTGCTGAGACAGAAAAAAACCTGCCTGGCATAGCGCTGATTATTGATGACCTCGGCAATCAGAGTCATCTGGGTATGCGCGCAATCATGCTGCCCGGTCCGGTAGCCTGTGCCTTTCTGCCCTATGGACCCTTCACCAATGCGCTTGCCCGGCAGGCCCACGGTTATCACAAGGAGGTCATGCTGCACCTGCCGATGCAGGCCGTTGATCATGAAAACAAGCGCGTGGAAAAAGGCACACTGACGCTTGATATGACTGAGCAACAGTTCATGGAGGCAACGGCGCATGGAATTGCGGCCGTCCCCCATGTCACCGGTCTGAACAACCACAAGGGCAGTTTACTGACAAGGCACCCCGGAAATATGGCGTGGTTGATGCAGGCCATTAACAAGCACGGTGAACTTTTTTTTGTGGATAGTCGGACCACCACGGAGACAGTCGCGAGGCAACTGGCGGTCGAGTATGGTGTGCCTAACAGCTCCAGAAATGTTTTCCTTGATAACGATCCAAGTCCCGAGGCTGTACGTGCACAATTCCGGAAGCTGGTCGCGATCGCCAAGCGCGATGGCTCCGCGCTGGGGATCGGACACCCACTGACAGGCACGCTGGACGTGCTCGCGGAAGAGCTCAAAAACCTGCAGCAGCATGGGGTGCAGTTGCTGCCGGTGTCACGCCTGATAGCGCAGCAGCATGAACATCAGCATGAATCGAGAGTCGCATGGCAAAAGTCCTTGTCCCGTTAGCGCAGGGCTGTGAGGAGCTGGAGGCGGTTACCGTGGTCGACCTGCTGCGTCGCGCCGGCATCGAGGTGATCACGGCCGGGCTGGACGAACAGCCGGTACGTGCTTCTCGTGGCTTGGTAATGATAGCTGATATGACGCTTGCCAGCGCATTGTTGCAAGAATACGACATGATTGTGCTGCCCGGTGGCTTGCCGGGCGCGGATAATCTTCGAGATGATGACCGTATTATTGAACGACTGCGGAGTATGTCAGCCGCAGGTAAATATACCGCGGCGATATGTGCTGCCCCCAAAGTGCTGGCGCATGCCGGATTGCTTCAGGGTAAACGTGCTACCAGCTTCCCGGGTGCGCTGGAGACGGACAGTATTCCGGACCTTGATTATCTGGAAAGACCTGTCGTCATGGATGGCAATGTGATTACCTCTCGCGGGCCTGGCACAGCGATGGACTTTGCATTGACCCTGATCGAGTTGCTGGCCGGTAAACAAAGACGTGATGAGGTTGAAGCAGGTTTGCAGCGTGCCTGAATCGCACACATTCCCGGGTACCCGCAACGATGCGTCTTATTGAAGTCGTTGCAGATAGCGGCCATCTGGATACCCTGACCGGCATTGCAGAACAGCATCAGGTCACCGATTTCTGGCACGGCGCTGCAGGTGAAGATGGACGCATCGCTTTAAGGATGCTGGTCGATGATGATGTCCGCCAAAAGGTCATTGACGCCATTCTGAGCGTACTGGCTACCAGCGAAACGGCCCGTATTATTATTCTCCCCGTTGAAGCCGCATTACCACGCGTGGATGACGATGCTGAGCCGGACAAAAAAAAGCCTGCGAACGGGACCCAGACACGTGAGGAACTCTACGACCGTATTGAACGGGATGCACGACTGGACAGCAATTATGTATTGATGGTGATATTGTCGACGATTGTTGCCTCTATCGGCCTGATCGAAAACAATGTTGCAGTCATCGTCGGGGCCATGGTGATCGCACCCCTGCTGGGCCCCAATATATCGCTGGCATTTGCCACCTCGCTTGGCGATGGCGAGCTGATGTGGCAATCATTGAAAACCAACCTGGCGGGTCTGGCGCTGGCACTGCTGA
>Ga0316189_10001491_pt1 | contig 23199 bp, 19 predicted proteins | sample LowCovwburrow_MG_FD_204930 | JGI IMG/M metagenome (GOLD analysis project Ga0316189, IMG submission 204930) | Coastal sediment microbial communities from Maine, United States - Lowes Cove worm burrow | ecosystem: Environmental > Aquatic > Marine > Coastal > Sediment | place: USA: Maine... | reverse complement strand
GCCCCGCAGGGGTGAGAGAATTAGCTTAGCTAATTATTGAGTCAATCCCGACAGCAGGATTGCACGGCAGATCTAAACAAGCACAAATTGTGCGTACAGAACAAAGGTGAGATGTCCGAGAGGCCGATGGAGCACGCTTGGAAAGTGTGTAAACAGAAATGTTTCCAGGGTTCGAATCCCTGTCTCACCGCCATTTAATAAAAAACCCGACTATAAGTCGGGTTTTTTATTTATCGCCGGCGAGTTCGGGTGAGAACCCTGCGGTTCGCAAGGAGCGCAGCTCCGCAGACGGCAAAGCCGCCCCGAAGGGGTTATGAGTTTGGCTTAGCCAAACTCATAATCAATCCTTGTCGAGTGCCCCACCGAACGAGTAAATAACCCTCTTAGCAACCTTGGCACCCACTCCCACCCACAGTACCCATCCAACACCCCCTAAGGTACTATCCCCAAAGTAAAATCCATCAACCATCGGGGGCAATATGCCTGCTACACGTCCACACAAGAGCCTAATCATCCTAGCTCTGTCATTACTCACAGTTGCCTGCCAACCCTCAGAAACAGAACCCACAGCTACAGCGACATCCGTAGCAATACCAGCAGCACCCGCGGCAGACTGGTCCAGCTACGGCGGTGACAACCGCTCCCAAAAATACTCCTCGCTAGATCAGATTGACGCTAGCAATGTTAGCAGCCTAACCACTGCATGGAGCTGGGATAGCGTCGACAACGCGACAGTCGCAGACAACATCAGCGAAGAAAACTTCCGTGCAATGCCGGCAGGATTCAAGGCGACTCCGATAGTGATGAGCGGGGTCATGTATATCCCAACTTCCTTTGGGCGAGTGGTTGCCTTGGATGCGCGTAGTGGTGAAGAGAAATGGGTGTTCGATACCAATGCATGGCAGTCCGGTCGTCCGGCGAACTTGGGTTATAACTCTCGCGGTGTTGCTTATTGGGCGAGGGGAGATAAGAAGCGAATTTTCTACGCCACCAATGATTCGAATCTCTGGTCCCTCAATTTAGAAACTGGTGAGCCGGATAGCAGTTTCGGTGATGAGGGCAAAGTTGACCTAGCCGAAGGCTTGGGTCGTGAAATAGACAAAAGGCAATATGGCGTTGTGTCTCCGCCGCTGGTCACAAATAACACGGTGATTGTAAATTCCATCATTAACGACGCCCCTAGCACGAAAGAAATGCCTCCCGGTCACGTGCGCGGCTTTAATCCAGATACGGGTGAGATCGAATGGGTTTTCCATACCATTCCGGAGGCTGGAGAATACGGTAACGAAACTTGGGAAGATGGTTCTTGGGAGTACACCGGCAACACTAACTCCTGGACTATAATGAGCGCCGACGATGAATTGGATATCGCCTACATCCCAATAGGCACACCAACCAACGATTGGTATGGTGGTCTCAGGAAGGGCGATAACTTATTTGCGGAGAGTCTCGTCGCAATTAGAGCATCGACGGGGGAGCGTCTCTGGCATTTCCAGATGGTGCATCATGGAGTATGGGATTACGACTTGCCTGCGGCGCCGACTCTAGTCGACATCACGGTAGATGGACGTGCAATCAAGGCGGTTGCGCAGATCTCTAAGCAGGGCTTTACTTATGTGTTTGATAGAGTAACTGGCGAGCCTGTCTGGCCTATCGAGGAGCGCCCCGTGCCACAGAGTAGCGTGCCGGGGGAGGCGCTATCTCCAACTCAACCTTATCCAACGAAGCCTGCGGCGTTTGCAGTGCAGGGAATTACCGACGAAACCCTGATAGATTTCACGCCTGAGTTACGTCAAGAGGCGCTGCAGCTAATAGAAGGCTTTGACTATGGGCCGCTTTTTACGCCGCCCTCATTGCGTGGAACTATTAACATGCCGGGTTGGGGAGGGGGTGGCTGGTGGACCGGCGCCTCATTCGACCCAGATACGGGATTGTTCTACGTACCGTCGGCAACTATTCCAATCGTCGTGCAATTGGTCGAGGCAGATTCAGAGCAATCTAATCTGCTCTATACAAGAGGTGGTGCGTATAACGTTGGAGGCCCACAGGGCTTGCCTCTAACAAAGCCTCCCTACGGGCGGATTACCGCCATCGATCTGAATACTGGCGAGCACGAGTGGATGGTTGCGCACGGAGAGGGAATCCGTCAGAAGATCATCGATATGGGTATCTTGGACCCAGGCCCCGTTGGAGGCCCTAGCAGAACAGGTCCGGTATTAACAAAGACCCTGCTATTTATTGCTCAGTCAGACAATGGTCGCAATCTCTTGCGTGCCTATGACAAGACTAATGGCGAAGTTGTTCACGAGATAGGCTTGCCGTTGCCGCCCCAGGCCACGCCGATGAGCTATTCGGTAGACGGCAAACAATATATTTCCCTCGCCTTGGGTGGCGGGCAGGATTCGAGGGTTGTTACGCTCTCCCTGCCTTAGCTACTGGCCTACAGGCCGTGGGAATAGTGGGCAATCTGATGCGATTTTCTGCTATTCCGGCACTGCTTAAGCTGCTGTCTATGGTATTATGTCCTCTGGTAACTCTTGTCGGTCCCCACGCAATGATAAGTTATAAACCCCGCCAGGCCCGGAAGGGAGCAACGGTAGTAGCTGACTCATGTGCCGCGGTGTGGCTGGCAAGAGCTGCCTCTAATCACATTCTCCCGAGCGTCGAATTCTCTGTCCTGGGTGGTAACCTCGGCCAGTATTTCGACGAAGAAATCTAATGAGCTATCAAGTCCTAGCCCGCAAATGGCGACCTAGTAACTTCTCTCAAGTCGCTGGACAGGCTCATGTTCTCAAATCCCTTATTAATGCACTGGATAATGAGAGGCTGCACCATGCCTATCTCTTTACCGGTACCCGAGGTGTAGGTAAGACCACGCTCGCTCGCATACTAGCGAAGTGTTTGAATTGCGAGGAAGGAGTTAGCTCAGTCCCCTGCGAAAAGTGCGATTCTTGCAAAGAGATTACCGAAGGGCGCTTCATCGATCTTATGGAAATTGATGCCGCATCTCGCACCAAAGTCGAAGACACGCGAGAGTTGCTCGACAACGTGCAATACGCGCCAAGTCGCGGTCGCTTTAAGGTTTACCTCATCGATGAAGTGCATATGCTATCCAACCACAGCTTCAATGCATTATTGAAGACCTTAGAGGAGCCGCCTCCTCACGTAAAATTCCTATTTGCGACCACCGATCCACAGAAACTGCCTATAACCATCCTGTCTAGATGCCTGCAGTTCAATTTGAAGAATTTGAGCCCGCAACTTATCTCCGAATATCTCGGTTCGGTGTTAGAAAAAGAAAAGCTAGAGTTTGAAGAAGAAGCGCTCTGGCAGATCGCGGCGGCTGCGTCTGGAAGTATGCGAGATGCGCTGACTCTAGTTGACCAGGCGATCTCATATTGCGAAGGCAGGGTAGCTGCCGATGGCGTCATCGAGATGCTCGGTGTACCCCCGCAGAAACAGGTCTATGAATTATTAAAAGGAATGGCGTCGAGGTCCGTTTCAACGATTCTCGAACTCATTCGTGACATCTCAGAGCAGACCCCTGATTATAGTCATACTCTGGACAGTCTATTATCTACGTTACATCGTGTAGCCATCGCACAGATCGAGCCAAAGGCCGCTGACAATAGCTATGGCGACATGCCGCAAATACTGGAGCTAGCTTCCCTAATTAGCGCAGAAGACGTGCAGCTGTATTATCAGATGGGAGTCAAGGGTAGGGAAGACCTGAGTCTCTCGGCAGAGGTGCGAACTGCTTTCGAGATGTTACTGATTCGCATGCTAGTCTTTTCTCCAAGTTATGTAGAACCTACTGATTTAGAAACAGCGGAGAGTTCAGGCTCCTCCACTGCCGATGTATCTAGATCTAGCGACGCCACAGAAAGCGAAAAAAAAAAGAATAAACTAACAGCACATTTGGTGCCTCCCCTAGAGTCAGATGAGCTCGAGAGCATGAGCGAGGAGTTCTCAGAGGCAGCGGATCAGTCATCTGCGGATATTCCGCTGAAGCACTCAGCAGGAGGTGAAGAGCATAACGCCGAGGACGCAGGCAGCAGGGCTATCGATGTTCTTCAAGAAAAACGAGAAGACGCTAAAGAGCTTGGCGAAAGCGACAAGCCGATTAATATAGCTTCGATAGGAAGCATAACGCTAGACTCACTGAGTCCTGAGAGCTGGTTGCGGCTTTATCCGCAACTCGAAATAAACGGCATTGCAGCGAACGTTCTTGCCAATTCGGATTTTCAGAGAGCGGATTCAAACAGCGTATACTTCGTTCTGGATCATTCTCAGAGCGCTGTTTTTAGCGAAGAGCTATTACCGAAAATATCTCAAGCATTGAGCCGCTATTTCACTACCGAGATTTCGGTGCAAATAGAGATCGGAGATGCAAAGAATGAAACACCGGCGATGTTGAGCCAAAGATTGAAAGAAGAGAAGCATGTTGCGATGGTCAACGATTTCGAGAGTGATGAGAATGTGCAGGAATTGCTGAAGCACTTTTCTGGCACTCTAGCGAAAGAAACTATAGCGCCTAATAAGGATTAGTAACGAGCATGACCGATTTGAATGAAATCATGAAGCAAGCAAAACAGATGCAAGAGCAATTTCAAAAGGCTCAAGAAGAGCAGCTCAAAACGAGAACTGAAGGTGAGTCCGGTGCTGGCTTGGTCAGAGTTACGATGAATGGAAAACATGATGTAATCAGCATTAGCCTCGACGATACACTGATGAGCGAAGACAAGGCGGTGATAGAAGACCTGCTTGCGGCAGCTGTGAACGATGCCGTCAGGAAGGTCGAAGAGAAAAACAAAGAATCGCTTAGCGGCATGGCTGGTGGGATGAAGATGCCCGAAGGCTTTAAGTTTCCTTTCTAGGAGTAGTTGTGAATTCCAGCCCTCTTATTGATCAGCTCATTGAGGCTTTCCGCTGCCTTCCAGGTGTCGGGCCAAAATCAGCGCAGCGCATGACTCTACACTTGTTGGAAAGGAATCGCTCGGGCGGACAGAGGCTTAGTGAGTCGCTGGCCGTTGCACTAAAAGAAGTAGGAAATTGCGTCCACTGTCGCACGCTTACAGAAGAAGATAGTTGTCGTATCTGTGTAAGCAAGTCGCGTAACCAGAAAATATGCTGTGTAGTAGAATCCCCAGCCGACATCTTTGCAATCGAACAATCTGGTTCATTTAGGGGTATCTATTTTGTACTTATGGGCCACTTGTCACCTATTGACGGCATAGGCCCAGAGCAGCTAGGCATAAGCCAGCTGCTAAATAAAGTGGAAAACAGTGAGATAGAAGAAGTCATAGTTGCCTGCAACCCAAACGTTGAAGGGGATGCAACTGCCTATTATATAGCGGAACAGTTGAAAAATTCTAATGTGCAGGTTTCTAGAATTGCTCATGGTGTTCCTGTAGGAGGTGAGTTGGAATTTGTAGATGGTGGCACACTCACTCATGCTTTCGCAGGACGCAACTCCATGGAGCAATCTTGAGCGATTTCGCAGTTTGTGATGATATACCGATCGTCTATGTTAGTGATACGGCAGCACTAAATATTCTTTGCGAAGAATGGGCTGATGAAGAGTTCCTCGCTGTAGACACAGAGTTTGAGCGCACGAGTACTTTTTATGCGCGAATCGGATTGCTGCAAATAGCTGATAGTAAGAGCTGCTATCTGATAGACCCGCTCTCGATTGATGATTGGTCAGAATTCAAAAAATTGCTCAGCACGCCATCGTGTACTCTTGTCATGCACTCCTGTAGTGAAGACCTGAGTTTGCTGCAGACATTTTTGGGTTGCCTGCCCGTTTCTCTGTTTGATACACAACTCGCCGCAGCCTTCCTTGGTATTGGTTTTAGTATTAGCTATCAAGGGCTGGTAGAGCAGTTGCTTGGCATCGAGGTTGCGAAAGATGAGACGCGTTCGGATTGGATTAAGCGTCCGTTGTCAGATAAGCAAATTCACTATGCCGCTGCTGATGTCCGCTATTTATTACAGCTTCGTGAAATACTCGGTAATCAGATTGAACAAAAAGGCATGAGTGATTGGCTGAGAGAGGAGTGTGAGCAACAACTTGTTATTGCTAAGAGGCTTGAAGAAGAGTCGCAGTGGGAATCGTATTATACGGGCATTAGCAATGCCTGGCGTCTGGACATGCATGGGCTACAGGCACTCCAGCAGCTCTGTGTTTGGCGGGAACAGAAGGCACGACAGAGAAACAAGCCCCGTAGCTGGATCGTTAAGGATAACGATCTCATGAGTCTGTGTGCAGTAGTTTCCGGGCCCATTAAGGAGGGTGAATTCACCCTAGACATCGTGAGCAATGCTGGAGGTATCGATGGCCGTTTTCTATCACGTAACGCATCCGAACTGTTTCGCTTGCTTAGTGACTCGTCAAATAGGGTTGAAGTAGACCATGCTTTATTGAACAAGCCCCTGAGTGCAACGCTTAGAAATAAATTGAAGTTGAGTAAACAGGCCGCTAATACGAAAGCGGAGGAGCTAGGCATGTCTCCTGAGCTGCTTGGTCGCAAGAAGTTCCTCGTGGAATTGCTCCGAAGTTTCGAGAGAGATGGAGAGCTGCAATGGTCGGGTGACTTTGCAGGCTGGCGACGCGATCTGTTAGAGCTTGAACTCACCGCTATAATCACTAAGGGCAATTGATGACTGCTGCTAATACTGGCTTGCGACCAAAATTCTGGGAATTGCCATTGGACGAGCTAAATTCAGAGGAGTGGGAGGGTCTCTGCGATGGATGTGGGCGCTGTTGTCTGAAGAAATTGTCCGACGAAGATAGCAATGAGATTAGCTATACAAGGATTGTGTGTCGCTACTTCGACGAAGCAACGAGTCTCTGTGGCTGTTACGAGGCCCGAACTGAGTTAGTTCCTGACTGTTTAGATGTGCGGGAAATGAATCTTAAAGCCAGTACTTGGATGCCAGATAGTTGTGCTTATAAACTGCGCTTTACTGGCAAGGAATTGTTTGATTGGCATCCGTTGTTGGCCGGTTCAGCGAAGAAAATGGCTGCTGCAGGCATATTGCTGGAAAATAAGGTGATCTCCGAGGAGTATGTACATCCTGATGGCTTTGAAGAGCATATTATTAGATGGGTTAAGGCGTAATGGATTCGATCGGTAATTATTGGCTGTTCTGGAGCCTGTACTTAGGCGCTGCGGTAATTTTCACTGGCATCCTCTGGAGAGTAAGCCGATTCGAGCGGGCGATTTGGGCCTCCTATAGCCTTCGTGGGGCTGCGATAGCCGTTATTTTTACTCCCTGGTACAGTAATTCCCAAGACAGTGGAATGGCTCCGGCGCTTATGGTGGCTGCTCTGGATGCCATTACAGGTGGTTTTGAAGCCGCTTTCAGGAGTATCGTTCCTCTTATTTTGTCGCTGCTCTTTGCTTTAATGCTAGCCGGGCTGATGTCTTTTCTCAAGAACAAAAAGAACAATAAGAGTATGAAAAACAATAAGGTAAAGAGCACTTCTAAAGCAATATAACAATAATTTGCAATGAAAAACTTCCCCCAGCGTGAATTTTCTGTTTGAATTTGCCTCCCTGTAGCAATAATTTGAATTTACTAATTTAAAACAACAGCTTAGCAAGTAGAGGTTTGTCATGACTGGTCATTTTGTTTCCCTAGTTTTTATCATGCTCATCGTCGGTGCCGCCGGTGGCGTAATCAACTATTTTACCCTCAGCCCCAAACAATCGGTCGAAAGTAGTTTGCTCTGGCGCTGCATTATGTTGGGTGTGCTAATGACGTTCTTAGTGCCCTTTATCCTTTCTATATTTGGCAGCACCTTGATCGTAGACAGTGAAGGCAATCCAGCTAATCTTCTGAATTATGTTGCGATCTGTCTGGCGGTGGCCATCGTGCCTAGGTTTTTTCTCGTCAACGTGTCCAGCAGCCTGCTTAGCGAGACTAGAGCGACCAGCGATAAAGTCGATCTGCTGCAGTATCAGTTAAAACAGTTGCAAGAGGAGTTGCTGCCACTTATCGACACGGAGACGGAAGATGACACCTTGATTGACGCGGCAATGGCGAATGAGCCCGACCCCCATGAGCTGGATACAACATCCTCTAAGGTGCTGAAGACCTTGGGATGTGGCAGGTTTATCTATCGGTCTCTACCGGGTCTATGTCGCGAAGCCGACACTGATGAATCGACCATGGTTAAGACATTGGGTTTTCTTACCTTGAAGTCTCTTGCCGGTAGAATAGGTGGTAGGAAAGGCGTGCGCTGGTATATCACTGAGCGAGGCAGGAAGCTTGTTGAGGTAGGCGCATAGTTAGATGAAGCAAGGGGATGATATTGGATAGCAGTCGATTGGAAAACCCATACTAAAAGTAGGGCATAGCGCTAGCTGCGAGCTCACAGGCTAGGACTCACTACAGCGGCGCGAGATCTGCTTTTTCCTGTATTAATAGGGGGCTGATGTTTACAATACGCGCACGCAAATTTAGCAGTGGAAAAGATTGATGAACTTTACCGGTACCGAAGAATACGTAGCAACGAATGAACTACAATTAGCAGTCAACGCAGCTATTGCCCTGCAGAAACCACTTTTGATTAAAGGCGAGCCCGGCACCGGTAAGACGATGCTGGCAGAGCAGATTGCGAAGTCCTTGAGCCTTCCTCTGATCCAGTGGCATATCAAATCTACTACTAAGGCGCAGCAGGGGCTATATGAATACGATGCTGTCTCACGATTGCGTGACTCGCAGTTAGGCGATGACAAGGTTCACGACATCTCGAACTACATTGTGCAAGGTAAGCTTTGGGAATCGTTCGAGGCTGGTGATCAGTCTGTACTGCTTATCGATGAAATAGATAAAGCCGATATCGAATTTCCAAACGATTTGTTATTGGAGCTTGATAAAATGGAATTCTTCGTCTACGAGACGAAGGAGTTGATCAAAGCGAAAACGCGGCCTATCGTTATTATTACTAGTAACAACGAAAAAGAACTCCCAGATGCTTTTCTCCGTCGCTGCTTCTTTCACTACATCGAATTTCCAGACTCTCAGACGATGGAAAAAATAGTCGATGTGCACTATCCCGATCTCAAGAAAGAATTGCTCTCCCAGGCGATGGATGTTTTTTTCGATGTGAGGAAAATTCCCGGTCTGAAGAAAAAGCCATCAACTTCCGAGCTGATCGATTGGCTGAAGTTATTAATGGCTGACGATATCCCAGAAGATGTGTTAAAGAATCACAGTGCCAAGAATGCTATTCCGCCTCTGTATGGCGCGCTATTGAAGAACGAGCAAGATGTGCACTTGCTAGAGAAGCTGGCCTTCATGCACAGAGCTAAGAGCTAGCCTAGTACAGCCCGATCTTAGACTTGGCAGAGGCTCATTTATGCTGATTAATTTTTTCATGACCCTCAAGCAGGAGCGGCTTCCCGTCTCCTTCACCGAACTATTCTCTCTGTTAGAGTGCCTGAAGCAGAATGTTATCTTCGCGAATGTCGAAGATTTCTACCATCTGTCGCGCATGTGCTTCGTCAAAGACGAAAAAAACTTCGATAAGTTCGATATCGCCTTCGGTAAATACTTCGAGAATGTCGAAGCAATCAATGATCTTGCGATGTATCAGATACCCGATGATTGGCTACGCAAGCAAATGGAGTCGATGCTAAGCGATGAAGAGAAAGCCAAAATTGAGGCGCTTGGAGGCTTGGACAAGCTTATGGAAGAATTTCGCAAGCGGATGGAAGAGCAGCAGAAGAGACACGAAGGTGGTAACAAATGGATCGGTACCGGAGGGACATCACCGTTCGGAGCCTATGGCTATAACCCCGAAGGAATTCGCATTGGCCAGCAAGAGGGCCGCAATGGTAGTGCCGCCAAGGTATGGGATAAGCGTAACTATCGTGACCTCGACGATTCGGTAGAGATCGGAACGAGAAACATTAAAATGGCCCTGCGTCGCCTGCGTAAGTTCGCAAGAACCGGAGCGGCTGAAGAGCTGGATATTAGCGATACCATCTCATCAACCGCGAAAAATGCGGGACTCCTCGACATTAAGATGGTACCTGAGCGTCACAACTCGGTGAAGGTTTTGCTGTTCTTCGATGTGGGTGGATCGATGGACCCGCACGTTAAGCTCTGCGAGGAATTGTTTTCTGCTGCGCGAACAGAGTTCAAGCATCTTAAGTATTTCTATTTCCATAATTTCATCTACGAATCTGTATGGTCTAAGAGTGTCAGGCGTCACGCTGAGACGACTTCGACTTTCGACATACTTCACAAGTATTCCAAAGACTACAAAGTCATATTTGTAGGAGATGCTACGATGGCTCCTTATGAAGTGACTCATGTCGGGGGAAGCATCGAGCACTACAACGATGAGGCTGGGGCTGTTTGGATGGAACGACTCACCGATGTATTCGACAATGTAGTATGGATTAATCCAACTCCTAAGGATTATTGGGAGCACAGCTACTCGATCGAGGTCGTGAGAGAGCTGCTAGAAGATCGAATGTTTCCTCTTTCTGTTAAGGGGCTGGAAGAAGCCATGACGCTGCTGACGAAGTAATGACTATGATTGAGAAACTTAACGATGATCTGCGACCTGAAAAATTTTCAAAGCTATCACAGCTTATTGGCTACTTCTGTGGTGAAAATGCGAATTTGCCTGCCTTTACTTGCTTTGGAAGAACTCTAGATTACAGTGAGGTGGATGAGTTTAGTGACCGCTTCGCTCACTACCTGATAACACAAACGAATCTTAAGCCTGGCGACAGAATAGCAATCCAACTACCAAATATTCTACAGTTTCCTGTCGCTTTCTACGGGGCTACTAGAGCTGGCTTAGTTGTGGTCAATACCAATCCTCTCTATACAGCCCAAGAGATGGAGCACCAATTCAAAGACTCAGGTGTTAAAGGCATCGTGATACTGTCTAATTTTTGCGACAAGTTAGAAAAAATACTGCCAGAAACTGAAATAGAAACAGTCATCGTGACTCAGCTCGGTGATATTCAGAAGCCACTTAAACGTCATTTTCTCAACTTTGCCATTAAGACTATTAGAAAGCTGGTGCCAGCGTACTCCTTGGACAACACTGTAGATTTTCATGCTGTAGTTAATACGGCGGTACCGTCATTCGATTACCCTGAAGCTGGCCAGGGCGATGATATAGCTCTGATTTTATATACAGGAGGTACTACAGGGTTTGCCAAGGGTGCCATGCTGAGTCATAACAATTTAATTTCGAATATGATGCAACTGCGTTCTCGCTGTCTAGAGGTGATAGACGACAAGGTTGAAAACATTCTTGCTCCGCTGCCGATGTATCACAGCTACGCATTTCTATTGCACTGTCTCACCATGCCCTACGCGGGAAATCACAATATTTTGGTGGCCAACCCTAGAGACATCGCGGGATTGATTAAATTATTCAAAAAGTGGTCGGTCAATGGATTTGTTGGAATTAATACGCTGTACCTTGCTCTACTCCGGCATAAAGATTTCTCTAGTATCGATTTTAGCGCGATGAAATTCTGTGGTGCGGGTGGCATGGCAATGACGACATCCGTCAGTGAGGAGTGGACTAAGGCAACAGATAGTCCCATCTACGAGGGCTACGGTTTAACAGAGTGCTCTCCGGTTGTGGCTGTTAATATTCCAGGCAAAGAGCGTGCTGGAACCGTAGGCCCGGTCGTGCCCGAGACTGAAACAAAAGTCGTGAGTGATGATGGCATTGAAGTAGCAGCCGGAGAGCGGGGTGAGCTTTGGGTTCGTGGTCCGCAAGTAATGAAGGGCTATTGGCAGCACGAGGAAGAGACATCTGAAGCGCTAACTGTCGATGGCTGGTTCAAGACAGGCGACTATGTGGAAATCAGTGATGATGGCTATATTTCAATTGTAGATCGCAAGAAGGATATGATTCTTGTGTCTGGCTTCAATGTTTTTCCTAATGAGATCGAAGACTGGGTCAATCGGCATCCAGATGTTTTAGAGAGCGCTGCAATCGGAGTCCCGTCAGAAAAAACGGGTGAGTCGATCAAGATTTTTATAGTTCCGCAACACAAAGACGTCGATATTGAATCTGTGCAAGCACATTGTAAGGAAGGACTGACCGCTTATAAGTTGCCTAGAGAATTTGTTTTGATCGAAGATATCCCCAAATCAATGATTGGGAAAATATTACACAGAGAATTGCGTGAGAAGGCTTAGCCTAGACGCTGTTCGAATAGTGTAGCAATCCCCAGACTAAACCCGAAAGCGGAAACACGGTGTTAGATTCTTTGCAGCAGAAGCTCGATAGTTGTCAGCTCGCAGATGTTTTTCGTCTGCAGAATTCACTAAGAAAGATAGAGCGTGGCAATCTTTCAGAGAAGGATCTGGCAGCAGCAATGGCTGTTCTCGAGGCGGCAATCGAGAAATCTCAGCATGCTTGTGCATTAAGGCGCGCAGCGATTCCAGCAAAGATTGTCTATCCAGAAGGCCTCCCAGTTAGTGCTCGTGCGACAGAGATTGCAGGCTTACTCGGCGAGCACCAAGTGTTGATCGTTGCTGGAGACACCGGCTCAGGAAAGACTACGCAACTACCGAAGATTTGTCTCGATGCTGGATTTGGCATGCGCGGTCTTATCGGGCACACCCAACCTAGACGTCTAGCGGCATTATCTGTTGCAAATCGAATCGCCGAAGAACTTGGTACAGAGCCTGGCGCTGGAGTCGGTTCACAGATACGTTTCAAGGATAATACTAGCGAGCAGAGCTATCTCAAATTGATGACCGATGGCATCCTGCTTGCCGAGATTCAACAAGACAAGTTCTTGAATAAGTATGAAGTGCTGATTATCGATGAGGCACATGAGCGCTCACTTAATATCGATTTCCTACTTGGTTTCCTTAAGCAGCTGTTAAAGAAGCGTAACAACCTCAAGCTAATTGTCACTTCTGCCACTATCGATGTTGAGAAATTTTCAAAACATTTTGATGGTGCGCCCATCGTAGCGGTTTCTGGTAGAACCTATCCAGTAGAGACTCGATATGCTCCTTTAGGGGAGACGTTATCGGAGCAGATCGACGACGATCTGCAGATTGATGGAATTATCAAAGCCGTCGAAGATATTGCCACGAGCGACAAGCAGAAGGGTTCGTCTAGTGGTGACATCTTAGTGTTTCTCAGTAGCGAGCGAGAGATACGGGCGACTGCAACTAAGCTGCGCAAACAAAAGTATCGAGACGTCGAAATTCTGCCGCTGTATGGAAGATTGCGTTATTCGGAACAGGTAAAAATATTCAAGCCAGGGCGGGGTAGAAAAATTGTCTTGGCCACGAATGTTGCGGAAACATCAATAACAGTTCCCGGTATCAACTATGTTATCGATACTGGATTAGCACGAATAAGTCGTTACAGCCTACAGAGCAAGGTGCAGCGTCTACCTATCGAGGCCATCTCTCAAGCGAGCGCGAATCAGAGAAAGGGTCGTTGCGGTCGCATGGCCGACGGTGTCTGTATTCGTCTATATGGGGAGAATGATTTCGAGTCGAGGCCTGAATTTACCGACCCGGAAATTATGCGAACTAACCTCGCCTCCGTAATATTACGCATGAAGCATCTGCGCCTCGGAGATATTGAAGGATTCCCTTTTCTAGACGCTCCCGAGCCTAGGGCTATAAACGAAGGCGTAAAGCTTCTTATAGAGCTAGATGCTCTAAGCCATTCGCGCCAGCTTACCGATAGCGGTCGCAAGATGGCTGTCCTTCCAGTAGACCCTAGATATGCGCGAATGCTAATTACTGCGAGTTCACAAAACTGTCTACGGGAGATGCAGATAATTGTCAGCGCGCTTGGTATTCAAGACCCGAGAGAAATATCTAGTGATAATAGGCAGCAGGCTATGCAGCAGTTAGCCGAATTTAATCATGAGGATTCCGATTTCCTAAGCCTAGTCAAGTTATGGGAAGACTATGAAAAGAAGAGGCAGGATCTAAATCAGGGCCAGCTGCGGAAGCACTGCAAGAAATATTTCCTCTCCTATATGCGCATGCGTGAATGGCGCGAAGTCCACCATCAATTGCTTCTATCCTGCCAGAAACTCGGTCTTCGCATGAACAGGGAAGCGGGTGGCTACGAGGCGATTCATAAAAGTCTAATCAGTGGTTCCTTAAGCCAAGTAGCGAAGCGCCTCGATGGTCGAAATTTCCGCGGCAATCGAAATAAGACCTTCTCATTGTTCTCCACTTCAGTCTTGGCAAGTAAAAGTGCGAAATGGATCGTTAGCGGCGAACAGATTGAAACGTCGCAGACCTTTGCTACACAAGCTGCCAAGATCCAGCCGGAATGGATTGAGGAGATGGCCCTGCATCTGGTTAAGCGCGAGTACTTTGAGCCGCACTGGAGCAAGAAGCGCCAGCAGGTGATGGCCTATGAGAAAGTGCAGCTCTACGGTTTAGTGATCATTGAGAAGGCGCAGCTAAGCTATAGCAAAATCGAGCCAAAAATTTCCAGACAGCTCTTCATTCAAGAGGGCTTGGTTGCTGGTGAAATTTCTACCGATCTGAAGGTTTATCATAAGAATCGTGAGCTACTCGCCTCCTTAGCAAAGCAAGAAGAAAAAATGCGCAGACCAGATCTGCTGGTAGCCGAACGCGACGTTGCCGCGTTCTATGAGCAACGCCTGCCAGAAACGGTATGTTCCACACGCGATCTAGTGGCTTGGGTCCGCAAGCAAGGCAAAACCGCCGAAAAATCTTTGACGATGACCGCCGATAAGCTGATCGATTCCGAGAGCGCGATGCACGCGATGCATTCTTTTCCGGATGCGGCGGCTGTGCACAAGAATAATCTGCGGCTCGATTACGTTTTTGAGCCGGGTAGTAAGGTTGATGGAGCCACCTTGGAAGTGCCCTTGGAGATGGTTGGCCAATTACGACAGGCGGACCTCGACTGGGCTGTGCCGGGTAATTTGACTGAAAAATGTACGGCGTTGATTAAGGGGTTGCCTAAATCCCGCCGTAAGAGCTTTATACCGGTGAATGCTTTTGTTGCGCAGGCTTGTCAGCAGATGTCTAACAAGGACGGAGATATAATTACTTCCCTGTTGTCGCAGATTCGTAGGCTGAAGGGTATAGAGCTAGATAGACAAGAATTTGAACAGATACAGCTGCCTGCTCACTTGAATACCAAGATTCGAGTATTGAAGGATGGTGAGAAGGAAATTGCATTTGCAGGGAGTATTCGGGAGCTTAGGCTGCTACTCCAGCAACAGGGATTACTGGAAAATGGCGAAAATAGCCCCCTCGCTGGTGATGCGAGTCACAAGAAGGGTGAGGAATCTGGCTATAATCATCCCCTAGAAGTTACGGGTTCGAAAGATTGGGATTTTGAGGATCTGCCCGTAGAAGTCGAAGTTGGTGAATCCTTAAAGCTAATACGCTTTCCTGCTCTCGTGGACGAGGGTGAAACCGTAGGGGTTTGTCTCTTTGCTGACAAATTTCTCGCACAGCAGAAGCACAAACAGGGTCTAGTAAAGTTATACCAGTTGAAGAGCATTCAGCAACGCAATCAACTGAGGAAAAAATTCGCTAGGCTAGCCGATAGGCTAGTGCTGAAAGCACCTTTTCCGTTGGGTCAGTTAGCATTAGATGCGGAATGGATTAGTTATGTAGCGGCGTTCGATCTAGACGCTTCAGTGCCTAGAAGCAAGGTAGAATTCGAGCAGCGATTAAATGAGGGTAAGTCCAAAGTTGTTACACTTGCAGAAAAGATCGAGTCGCTCTTTATCCAAGTTAGCGACGAGCATTACGAGATAGGCCGCGTACTCTCTGGCCTAAAGAAGGGGCCCCTAGCCTATGTGGCTGAAGATATAGGAGAGCAGCTGAATGGTCTTCTTCATGAAGGTTTTCTCTCTGAGACCGGTTTAGTATGGCTTGCGCAGTATCCTCGATATTTGAAGGCGGTATCGATGCGTTTGAACAAGGCCCCTCATATGGGGGATAAAGATCGGGCTAATACTGAGCTATTATCGCAGTATCAACGCAGATATAGAGGTCTGCAGTCTGAAATAGCGGGCAATGATAAAGAGCAATTGCTTCTTCTGCGATGGATGCTGGAAGAGTTTCGAGTGTCATTGTTTGCACAAACACTGGGGACACACATTCCCGTTTCGGAAAAGCGCTTAGACAAGCAGTTTGAGAAATTACTTTAATTACTTCCCTGGATTAGTTAGTGCTATCAATGATGAACATTTTTGCCAAAACACAGACTCCAAAAGCTACTACTCAGTCCGTTGTGTTATTGCTAATGCTCTGTATGTTCAGCGCCAATGGGGCAGTTGCACAACAGACCAATGATCCTTGGAGAGAAACGAACGAGCGTCTATTTAGGCTGAATGATTATTTCGACCAACTCATCGTTAAGCCGGTTGCGTCTGGCTATAACTTATTCGTGCCAAGAGTCGCGCGGCAGGGAATAGGCAACTTCTTTAGCAATATCGATGATATCAATGTCTTCGTAAACGACTTGCTGCAAATAAAGCTAGGCGCTGCTCTGAATGACTCATGTAGGTTTTTGCTTAACTCTACATTGGGCTTTGGTGGCATTCTTGATGTTGCCAGCGGCTTTGGTCTATACAAGAACGAGGAAGATTTCGGGCAGACTTTGGGCCGCTGGGGTGTTGGTACTGGCCCTTATGTCATGCTCCCTGTGTTTGGTGCGAGTAATGTTAGAGATTCATTCGGGCTAGTTTTAGATACACTATTCAATCCGATTCAGTATCACGATGAAGAGTCGTTGCGCCTCTCCATGTTTCTGCTAAAGGAGACTGATTCACGCTCAGGTCTGCTCGCGCTAGACGAATTGATAACGGGTGACCGCTATCTTTTTGTGCGCGAAGCCTACGTACAGCGAAGAGAATACTTGGTGACTGATGGTCAAGTTGAGGATGAATTCGGCGATTTCGGCGCTTTCTAAATAGGCAAATTATTCTGGTTGGTTTCTTGCTTGCTAATTATGTGGTTCTAATTTTGAGTTTCGTCTTAATGAAATCGCTGTGAGAAACGTAGATCAACTCTGATACCTTTCGTATTAAGTGATCTTCGTATTTATCTAGCCGCTCGTCCGAGAAGGCGATGCGCCACATGTTTTCGATCAGCGCTACTTTCTGCGGGTAATCATAATTGTCGTTAATTAGTTTAGTGAATTCGTAGAGGGAGGTGGCCTCGAAGGCCTCGTCCTTCGCTAACTGGACTAGCTCTTCAAGATCAGACTCTTCGATGTTGTAACTCTGCTGCAGTACCGCCATGAACTCTTGATGCTCGCGTTCGTCCAATTCGTGATCGGAATTCATGACTTCGACCAGAAGTGCCGCGCAGGCGAGATCAATCCTACTCACCACCGAGCCAGGTGTTTCGTCTTTCTCGTTCGTTGTTAGTTTGTTCTCAAAGAAACGCTTAATCGATTCGATCACGTGATTTTTCCTTTACTGAGTTTGAGCGCGTACTAGTCTACGTAGGAAATCGCATCGAGTAAAACGCCTATGCCGGCGCTTTTGCTGTAGCTGTTTTCACTTAGATGGCGGCGAAATTGCTTGCCGCCTTTCTGTCCCTTATAGAGGCCTAGAATATGTCGTGTCATGTGATGCAATGGTGTGCCGCACGCTAATTCCTGCTCGATGTAGGGAATGTATTTCTGTAAGCGCTGAGTGCGTGTCTGCACATTGCTGGCAGCGCCAAAGAAAACGGCGTCCACTTCATTGAGTATAAACGGATTCTGGTAGGCTTCTCTGCCCAGCATGACGCCATCTGTATTCTCGAGAAGTGAATCTGCATCCTGTAGGGTTTTAATTCCACCGTTTATGACGATTGCAAGCTGGGGGAAGGCTCTCTTCACTGCAAAGACGCTAGCGTATTTTAATGGCGGTATCTCGCGGTTCTCTTTCGGGCTAAGACCCGACAGGATAGCTTTGCGCGCATGGACTATAAACGTGTTGCAGCCCGCTTCGGCAACCGTGCCGATGAAATCTTCTAATTCTTCCTGCGAGTCACGGTCGTCGATGCCTATTCGGCACTTCACGGTAACCGGCAAGTCGACTCTCTCCATCATGCTGCTTATGCAGTTGGCGACGAGTCTGGGTTCGGCCATGAGACAGGCACCAAAGGCGCCAGACTGCACTCTATCGCTTGGACAGCCAACATTGAGATTTATCTCATCATAATCCGCCTGTTCTCCGAGTGCTGCCGCTTCGGCCAGCTCAACAGGATCGCTACCGCCCAATTGCAAGGCGACGGGATATTCCTCGGGGCTATGCTGCAGTAAATACTGTGCATCACCGTGCTTGAGTGCCGCGCTCGTCACCATCTCTGTATAGAGTAGGGCGTGTCTGGAGAGCTGACGCAGGAATACGCGATCGTGTCGATCGGTCCAGTCCATCATCGGTGCAACGCAGAAACGATGACTGAGGGCGGTTGCCGAGCCTGTGGCTTCGCTATTTGGAGGTTGTTTGTTCGCGCTGTTCAATGCGTGCACCTAATCGATTTAAGTCGCTGCTGTGTTGGTCGCCCTGAGAGCAGGGTGCAGGTTGTAGCGAATGCCTGTGTACATGTCAAGAAGTAGGGGGCTAAGGTAGTGGCTCAATTTGAATATTGCTCAATTCAATACTCTGTTTACTTAAGTTTCCGTTATGGGGCAGTAGATCTTTGGTGATGCTTAACGCAGGCTGTAAATACATCCCTGTACGCTCGAGCTCGGCGTCCTGCCTCGCACGGCGTTAAGCATCACCAAAGATCCACTGCCCTTCAGAGTCAGTGGAAGGGTCAAACTGAGCCACTACGAAGCCTAAACTGCCTGATGGGAATTAAAGGCGAATCGCGTATAATCTCGCCTTTCGTAAGAGGGGCGTTATGTTCCTCGAAGATCAAGTTTCGTCAGTGCTGTCCCGAGTAGAGAAATATGAATAAAGTTCGCACGCGCATTGCCCCTTCTCCAACTGGCGACCCCCATGTTGGTACAGCTTACATAGCCTTATTCAATCGCTGCTTTGCCCATCGGCATGGCGGTGAATTTGTGCTACGTATCGAAGACACTGACCAACAACGTAGCACCGACAAGTCCGAACAGGATATTTTGACTTCCTTGCAGTGGCTGGGATTGTCTTGGGATGAAGGCCCTGGATGTGAGGGTGATGCTGGTCCATACCGGCAGAGTGAGCGCTCTCAAATCTATTCCGAACATATTCAACAGCTTCTCGATAACGGCTCGGCCTTCCGCTGCTTCTGTACGTCCCAAAGGCTCGATGATCTGCGTCAACAGCAAATGCAGGATAAGGCGCAACCTGGCTACGATGGTCACTGCCTCAGTCTTAGTCAGCAGGAGTGCGAGAGCAAATGTGCGGCTGGAGAGTCACATGTTATTCGCATGAAGATACCCGAAGCCGGTGAGTGTGAGTTTGAAGACATGCTGCGCGGTAGCGTAAGTATCGCGTGGTCGCAGATCGATATGCAGGTATTGATCAAGTCCGATGGCATGCCTACCTACCATTTTGCGAATGTCGTTGACGATCATTTGATGGAGATATCCCATGTGATCCGCGGTGAGGAATGGATCAACTCCACGCCCAAGCATACTCTGCTGTATCAGTATTTTGGCTGGGAGGCACCTGTATTCTGCCATATGCCATTGCTGCGTAATCCGGATAAGAGCAAGCTGAGTAAACGTAAGAACCCTACTAGCATTCGCTACTACGATGCGATGGGTTATCTGCCGGAGGCATTGCTGAATTATTTAGGGATGATGGGCTGGACCATGCCTTCGGGAGAGGAAAAGTTTTCACTCAGTGAGATGGAGGCGAGCTTCGATATAAGCCGAGTCTCCCTAGGCGGCCCGATCTTCGATATCGAAAAACTAGACTGGTTAAACGGCAAATATATTCGCGAGGAGCTTTCTGATCAGGAGTTTGCTCAGCGCTTCGCTAGCTGGGCGTTTGCGCCCGATAAAGTCGCACAGATAGTGCCGCTGCTAAAACAGCGTGTTGAACGCTTCAGTGATGTAGTCTCGCTGGGTGGTTTCTTTATCGATGGCTCGCTGGAGATTAGCGAGGAGAGCTTTGCTCATAAGTCTATTGATTTCTCTCAAGGCTTGAAGATTTTGCAGTTCACCCTGTGGAAATTGGAGGCATTGGAGGAGCTGAGCAGAGATGCTGTCGAGGGGGAGCTTCAAGCGCTGGCTACGAAGTTCGAATTGAAGATAAGAGACTTCTTATTCCCCCTGTTCGTAGCCCTAAGTGGCAAGGCGGTATCCACTTCCGTAATTGAGTCTATAGTGATATTGGGAATAGATATTTGCCGTGCGCGCATTCGTCAAGGTATTTCAGTGTTGGGTGGTATCTCCAAGAAACAGGCAAAAGCATTGGAAAAAGAATTCCGCAATTTCTAATGTTTTTAGTAACAGGCTAGGACTGCGTTGACAGGCTCCACGACTGTGCTTAGAATGCGCCTTCCCTCGAAAACGGTCATGGGGCCTTAGCTCAGCTGGGAGAGCGCAACACTGGCAGTGTTGAGGTCAGCGGTTCGATCCCGCTAGGCTCCACCAATTTCTTTTATAAATTCCTTTGCGATGATGCTTAACTGAATATTCGGTGCTTTGCTGCGCCTGAGAAAACTGGGAGTTGTGACGATACGTATCTTACAGAGACGGGGAGAATAAATTTGCGGCTATCGCCGTGAGCCGATAGCCGTCTAGTAGTAATTCAGGGTGGAAGTCTTAGATATCGCGCTTTGTGTGACCTTTGTAAAGCTGTCTAGGTCTGCCAATACGGAAAGGATTGCTAAGCATCTCATCCCAATGTGCGATCCAGCCCGGTGTTCTGCCAGTGGAAAAAATTACCGTGAACATGCTAGTCGGAATGCCAATGGCTTTGAGGATGATGCCTGAATAGAAGTCGACGTTCGGATAGAGCTTGCGATCGATAAAGTATTCATCTTCCAAGGCTATTTTCTCTAGCTTGCGAGCGATCTTGAAGAGGGGGTCGTCCTCAACTCCCAGTTCATCTAGCACCTCATTGCAGATCTCGCGCATCACAGTGGCGCGTGGATCAAAATTCTTATATACCCTGTGACCGAAGCCCATCAATCTGAACGGGTCGTCCTTGTCCTTAGCGCGCAAGATATATTCTTCGATGTTCTTCTCATCACCAATTTCTGCTAATTGAGCTAGCACTGCCTCGTTAGCGCCGCCGTGAGCGGGCCCCCAAAGAGCCGCTATACCAGAGGCTATACAGGCATAGGGATTGGCACCTGAAGAGCCGGCTAGGCGCACGGTGGACGTCGAGGCGTTCTGTTCGTGATCGGCATGTAGCAGGAAGATAGTGTCCATTGCCTTGGCGAGAATCGGGCTTACTTTTGGCGTATCGCAGGGAGTGCCAAACATCATGTGCAAGAAATTTTCAGCGAAGCCCATATCGTTCTGTGGATACATGAAGGGCTGGCCTACGCCGTGCTTGTAACACATGGCTGCAAGCGTTGGCATTTTGGCAATAACCCTGTGGGCCACTGCTTTGCGGTGCTCAGGATTGTCGTTGTCCAAGTTGTCATGGTAGAACGCGGAAAGGGCGCCAACCACACTCAATAGCATCGCCATTGGGTGAGCAGTACGCGGAAAACCCTTAAAGAAGTTATGTATTTGCTCATCAACCATCGTGTGATAGCGGATGGTGTTTTCAAAATCTACCTTCTCGGTAGCATTGGGTAATTCGCCATTCAAGAGCAGGAAGCAGGTATCTAGAAAGCTGACATTCGCCGCTAGTTGCTCGATCGGATAGCCTCTATGGAGAAGAACGCCCTTGCCTCCGTCGATAAATGTGATACCCGACTCGCAGGATGCCGTGGACATGAAACCGGGATCGTAGGTAAAAAATCCTTGTCCGACCAGGCTGCTTACATCTATTACGTCTGGACCAGTGCTGCCTTCATAAACGGGTAGCTCGATAGGTTTATCAACACCGTCAATGGTTAACTGGGCCTTTTTTTCGCTCATGCGTGACTCCTAAAAGTACTATTTTGTTAGATTTTCTTCTGGGGAAACAACTGCTTACAGCTGCATTCGCATTCTTGTTCTGGCCTATTCGCGCCTGAATAGGGACGGCAATACTAGGTAGAGAGCGTGCTATTTGTCAAATTTTTATGCGCTGAAGCTCAGTATTCATAGCTATTTCAGCGTAATTAGCAGTCTTATCATAGCGGTATTTCATCTGTTTATTGCCGCCAATTTCCGCTTACAAAGACCTGTTTAACAGTTTGTTTGGCGTGAAGCAAAGAGAGGTTTGACAGAATGTTGTCATTAAACAGTGAGTTGCTCCTGCATTCGTTGTATTACGTGGCCTTAGGGCATATACTTTCGGCCGTTTTGCACGCTTAAATGCTGCAATAATTTCAATTATTTTGCGTAGATTCGAGGCAACTCGCCATCGGTTTGAGCGCAACTCTCATTGGCCAACGCGACGGGCAGAAAGTGAAAGATAATAGACCAAAAAATCTCGACATAAGCACCTTCAAGTACCCCTTGCCAGCAATCACATCGTTGTTACATCGATTGTCCGGCGCCTTCATTTTTGTAGGCGTCGCCCTGATGTTGTATCTGCTGGAGCTTTCATTGCAGTCGGAATCAGGCTTCGCGCTTGTACAGGAGCTTCTGGACAACGTGATCGTGAAATTTGCTGCTTGGGCGGTGCTCTCTGGACTGCTGTATCACCTGATAGCAGGCATCAAGCACTTGCTTATGGATCTGGGTTACGGGGAAACGCTGCAGGGCAGCTTCATCGGAGCCTGTACCACTCTCGCCTTGTCTACGGCGGCGATTATTATTGCTGGAGTATGGATATGGTAACGAATGTTACGAACTTGGGCCGTTCAGGCCTTTACGATTGGATCGTCCAGCGTTTTAGCGCAATTATCCTAGCAGCCTATTCGCTCTGCATACTGGCTAGTTTCGTGGTGAATCCGGATATGGATTTTGTGCATTGGAGTTCTATCTTCGAGAGCAATGCCATGCGCTTCTTCAGCATGATCACGCTGTTCGCTCTATGCGCCCATGCATGGATCGGTATGTGGACAATCTCGACGGACTATATGACGTCTCTGCAGTTGGGATCGAGCGCGACTTTTTTTAGAATTATGTTCCAAGCAGGCTGCGTGCTTCTAATCGCCGTGTATCTGCTCTGGGGCATTCAGATTTTC